>Ga0210065_1000461_pt1 | contig 11096 bp, 6 predicted proteins | sample Muzzi_PWB_D1_FD_185533 | JGI IMG/M metagenome (GOLD analysis project Ga0210065, IMG submission 185533) | Wetland microbial communities from San Francisco Bay, California, USA, that impact long-term carbon sequestration - Muzzi_PWB_D1 (SPAdes) | ecosystem: Environmental > Aquatic > Marine >... | reverse complement strand
CACCCGCCCCTAAAGTACATCCTTCAGGTAGGCGGCAGTCGTTTCCCGCTTCTGGGCTTCGATCTCCTTCGGATCGACTTCAATGAATTTCTCGTCGGGGGTCACCTTGAAAATCGGCTGACCTTTCTGGACGATAACCCCGTCGCCGCCTTCGATCAAAATCTTGTCGACAGTTCCCGAGAAAGGTGCCGGGACCTTGTTGAACATCTTCATGACTTCGAGGATGAACAGCGGCTGGCCCTTTTCAAAATGGTCGCCTTCATTGACGAATTTCGGCATTCCCGGAGCTTCCTGGGCATAGTACATGCCACCGCCCGGGGTGACGATCTCGTCGGCCTTGGTTGATGGCGGCGGCACCAGGATCTTTTTCATGGCCGCCTGCAGGTCCGGATCATTGAGGTATTCGGGGATCGTGACCTCGAGGTCGTCCTCAACCTTGAAATCGAAGAAATCGGTCCGGTCAGCAATCAGGAACAACATGCCGAACAGTTCATTGCCAACCTCGTAGCCGAGATGAGAGGCCTGAATATTTGCCCAGGTTTGCTTGTCAAAACCACCCTGCGGCTTCTCCTTGCCAAGGATGTCATTCAGCTTCAGGAAGTCGTCCTTGTCCAGACCAAACTTGTTGCGCAGCTCGGCGTAGAAATCCAGGGCACTCTGCAACAGGTCGCGGTCATGAGTCCAGATCACTTCTGCGGCCGGGGCAGACTCGCGCCAGGTCATGTTGAGGTACTCGTAGGTCTCCTCGAGAATAACCAGAGGGTTGCGCAGCCAGATAAGCTTGCCATTCTCGAACTTGAAGTTCTTGCGGTTGAGGCTGAGCCAACCGGAGAGCAAATGCGGGTCAGCCAGCAGGAACTCCATCGGTCGGGTCAACAGGGTCCCTTTGCGGTCGAGGGTCTCTGAAATCGCTGCCTTGATCTCCGGGTCATCACCGTAGATTGTAGCGAAATGCTTCTTCATCGACAGGAACGCAAAGACCACATCGAGCTTGCCGGCCTCTTCCTTGAGCTTGCCGACCAGGGTCAGGTAGGGGACGACGAAACGGGTGGTCGGCTTGGCCATGACGTTCTGGCCAAGGAACCAGTTGACCAGGCCGTAATGGAACTCCAAATTGGTCGCCAGGTTGGTGCCTCGCAGAACCGTACTACACAAAACCTTGGAGAGGTGCTCGTAGCTGTCGAGACGATTCTCCCCTTTGGTCAACAGCAGAGCAATATTCGAGTCATAGGCACCTGCCAGATGATACCGCATGAACTGGTTGGTGTCCGGGTTCTTGATGCAGATCCCCTGGTCATCGCGGATTTCACCTTCAATCGGCGCCGACCAGTAACGAACGTAGCCGCCGGCACTCGGTGACAGGGAGCTGTCGGTCGCGTTGAGCCGGGCCTCGGCGCCGGCACCGAAGCGCGGTTGACGCTCGGGGCGCGGCAGGCGTTGCTTGTGCCTCGCCAGCAGCGCCATCGCCTCGACCAGCGACTCGACGATAAAGAAGTCTTTCTTGTTCTTCGGGTTGGTGAATTTCAGATTATAGACCAGCTCGGTAACGCGATGTTCGACCTGGATACGGGTGTTGACTTCCATGAAGTAGTGGCGGTCACGGTCGACGATACATTCGAAGGTCGATGCCGAATCAAGCCCTACCGCGATACCGAAGCGCTCGGACTCCTCTTCCATGCGTTTGAGCACCTTGAGATCCGACTCCAGCGCAGCGGCCTGGGCTTTTAGCCCGGACTTCTTGGCCTTCTTGATCTCTTCGGCCAGGGCTTCCTGGGTCACGGAAATCTCCAGCAGTTTCTGCTCGTGCATCTGCAGCGAGCAGTCGCGGCCGCCCAGGGCGATTGCCCACTCGCCGTTACCCAACAGCTGGATCTCGTTGTGACGGGTCTGCTCGATATTCAGTTCAACCAGAACGTTCTTGTTGTCACCGACACCGTTCGCCTTGACTTCGAGCAGAACTTCGCGGACCAGTTCCGGTGCCATGGAAGCGGCCTTCTTGATGTCGGCATCAGTCGGGTTCTTTTTGGTCAAGAGGGAGGCGCCGAGGATCCGCTGACCCTTACCACCGCCACCGCCGATCGCCTTGAGGCGAATCCTTGCACCGGGATAGTTCTTGAACATGTCGAAGCACTCTTTTTCGACCTGCGCACCGAGCTCGTCCATGGAGAAGAGGTCGATCCCCTTGTCGTAGGACGCCATCAGGATGTGGTCAGCCAACTCTTCCAGCGCAAGGCTTTTGTCGTCGAGCACCTTCTTGTCGCACTTGAGCCCTTCGGCCTTGACAACGGCCAGCAGTGCCGCGCGGTTAGGATGCTTGGTGACCAGGGTGCGGGACGTCACGTTGTCGATGCCCGGCGTGACCGAGACATTGACACTTAGAGCGGTGCGCTTGGCTTCGTCCTTTTTGCCGGCACCACGCTGGGTGGCCGCACAGGGGCCGATGAATTTGAGGCCGGCATCCTCGATCGCCTGGACAAACTCGTCGTCTTCAGCCATAAATCCGTAACCGGCAAAGATCGAGTCGTAGCCATTATCATGGGCAATCTGGATGATCTGCCCGATCCGCTCGACGCGCTCTTCCTTGGAAGCCCCGGTGTAATCGGGCACGCGGTGCACGCGGCTGTAGTCAGTCAACATACGCAGCTCGGGAGAGAGCGCATTCGGATAGACGATCGTATCCTTCTCGGAGAGCAGGATGCCGTAATGGCTGATCCCCATCTCTTCGTAAACCTTCATCGTCTCGAGGCGGATCGGTCCGCGGCAGACGATCAGCGGCTTGAGGTCTTCGCAAGAGAAGGAACGGACCCACTCGGATTCAGACTTGCTCAAGCGGCGATCGCGGTGAATCAGTGGATTGTTCGTGTAATTGTCATATTGTGCCATTGGTTATCTCCAAATCGAAATCTTGATTCGCTTAATGATCAATTAAATCGGCTCTGTTAATGGAACTCGCGCTGGACATCCTGCCAGGTTGACGGCTGGTAGTGCCGCAGCAGGAAGTTCATATTTTCACCGAGGACCTTGCGCAGGTCCGTCGGCATAACCAGCGAGGAGATCGAACCAAGGGCCAGACCCTCTTTCGGGTTCATCAGCTCTTTTTCGTAGCGCAGGTTGAGCTCTGCTTCCTGGTTCTTCAGCCATTCGGCGGCTTCGGCTTCTGCATCCCGCTTCGCCTCGGCACCGTCCACACCCGCCTTGATGCGCGTCTGGGTCCCTTCGGCAACCATTTGTTTGATGGCGCCGCGGATCTTGCGCAATTCACTCTTGTAGACAAACTCCTTGCCTGCCGGGCCCATAACCGCGAGACGGGTGGTCGGCAAGGCGAGCACCAGGTCTGCACCGGTCGGATAGTTGTTGTAGGAAGCGTAAGCGCCGCCGTAGGCGTTGCGCAGGATCAGCAGGATGCGCGGGGTGCGCACGTCGATGATCGAGTCGAGCATCGAGCGGCCGGCCTGGACTATGCCGCGGGCTTCCTGCTCGCGACCCGGCAGGAAGCCGGTGGTGTCTTCCATGAAGATCAGCGGAATATTGTAGATGTTGCAGAAACGCACGAACCGCGCAATCTTGACCGCCGAGTCGCAGTCGATCTGGCCCGAGGCCACGGAGCTGTTGTTGGCAACGAAACCGACCACGTTACCGCCGAGACGACCGAAGGCGGTGATGGCTTCGCGGGAGCGTTCAGGCTGGATTTCAAAGTAATCGCCGTGATCGCAGATCTGCTGGATGATGATCGAAACATCGAACGGCGTGTTGAAGCCGGTCGGCGAGTTAAATGCCTTTTTCAGCAGGGTGTTGATCTCCCAGGTCTTGCGATCAAGCGGATCACTGGTTTCCTGGAAAGGCGCCATGCTGAAGTTGTTGTCGGGAAGGTAGCTGACCAGTCGTGACGCGGTCCGCAAGGCGGCTGTTTCGTCGGCGACGGTCAGGTCGGCGACGCCGGAGGCGCCATGCACCTTGGGTCCACCCAGTTCTTCAGGGGTGATGTCTTCACCGAGCACCGACTTGACGACGCCCGGGCCGGTCAGGCCGAAGAAGGTGTCGTTCGGCTGGATAACGAAGCTGCCCTGGCGTGGCAGGTAAGAGCCCCCGCCGGCATTGTAGCCGAACATGCACATGACGGTCGGCACCACGCCGCTGATCTTGCGCAGGGCGGTAAAGGCCTCGGCGTAACCGTCGAGCCCGCCGACCCCGGCAGGGACAAAAGCGCCGGCCGAGTCGTTCATGCCGATCAATGGCAGACCCTTCTCACCGCACATGTAGAACATGCGCGCCAGCTTGTTGCCGTTGGTTGCGTCGATGGAACCGGCGCGGACCGTGAAATCATGGCCATAGATGCCGACATCACGGCCGTTGATATTGAGAATCCCGGTTACCAGTGAGGCGCCATCGAGGTTCTTGCCCCAGTTCTGGTAGAGCACGTTCGGCTCTTCCTGGGTCAGGACCTTGATCCGCTCCCAGACGGTCATCCGCTTCTTGAAGTGCTGCTTTTCAATCTGGCCGACGGCAACGGATTTGATCGGGCGCTGGATCAGGTCGTAACCTTCCTGCATAACCTCTTCGTAGCCGCCGCGGACCCCGGCAACTTCACCCGGGATGGTGAACTCGACTTGTTCCGGTGGAGCAAATGGATTCTTCAGTGACGGTTTAATCGCTTTTTTGGCCATCTTTGATTCCTCTGTTCGCTAGAGTTTTTCAACTGGCCGGGCCAGGGGCCCGCCGGTTGACAGCAATATAAAAATCCACAATTACTGATTTGCTGAAATGAAGTGAGAACGCCTCGGCGCCCCCCACAGTAAAATAGGGTTTTATCCACCGCATGGGTATAGCTCATGTCACCGGTGAAGTCAATTAAAAATTTATTTTAGATAAAACCCGTTTACTTATATTAAACACCTATTTAGATCGCACTTTTGATTTTTCATAACTACTTTCTGCGCCAACCCCAAAAGATAGGATAGGCCCGCGAATTTACAGGTATCGCGTCATGAAAAAGCCAGCGGCTGGTTGCTGTTGACTTCGTGAAGATGATTGCCGCATCATGAGTAATACAGTATGATCAGTCATTGATTGATTGCATCGAGAGAGCGAGGGTTTCCTTGTCAGATATTTTTTCAAATTTTCCGGTCGGGGTTCAGCTATGGCCGCAGGCCAAGCGGCGCTCTCGGAATCTGCAGGAAGGATACAGCTTTTCCCTGCTGGAAAACTCCAGCGACACATATCACTTTTCGATTCTTGCCCGCCCGGAAAAAATCCAGGCCGCATTCAAGGATTTTGCCAACAGCATTCCCGACGAAGCCTTCTTCATCCTCGAGTTTTACACCACTGAGCCGAACGCCAACGATCAGGACCCTCCGGCGCCGACAATTCACTATTCACCGTACATGCCGGTTAACGAAATCATTACCGCCATCGCTCCATACTGGGATCGCCTGATGCATGATGGCTTCGTCGGCTTCGGCCTGGCCAACAACCGTTCCAGCCAGGAGATGTTCTTCTCGGAAGAAAAGATCCTGACTTTTTTCTCCGACAACCACCTGAAATTGACTCATCTGCTCGGTAAAGCCGGGATTCACCATCGACCCGATCTCCTTTTACATACGGAACTCGGACATGACCACCTGTCACTGCTCTGCCTGGAACGTGAGAATCTACCTCTCTGCCTGCAGAGCTACAGCGACCGCGACCTCGATTATGCCTACTTCTGTCAGGAACTGGTCGACGAGCTTGGCATGTACCCGGTCGAGGAAAGCCTGTCCTTCTTCTTTTCCCGGAACGAACAGAAGCAGATCGATGAGATTTTAAGCCAGCACCCGGGTTACGACGAAATCGCCGGCGATGATTTTGGCAGCCTGCTCCTTGACTGGAACGATTTCGTTCAGGAATGCTGCAGCGGTTTCGAGGGCGACCTGTGGGAATACCGCATGGGGCTGCAACTGCGTGATGTCCTGCACCAGGTCACGTTGTCCTGCGAGGAGCCGCTCAAGGGCCGGATCATGGACGTCCTCAGGGAGCCTGATGAAAAATTTCGCCAGCTTCTGATTGACGGAAGGAAACGGCTGGATAGCCCGTGCAGGACCTCTGCGGAAGAACATTTCTGGTACAACGGCGTCATCGGCAATGCCGGCTACGAACTGCGCCGGGACCTGATTCGCCATGGATGGTATAAACCTTGAGAGCAGGGGCTGGGGACTGGAGACTGGTCTTTCCAAGTCCCCGGCCTCCAGCCCCCAGCCCCCGACCCTATGATTGCTCTTCTCGCTGCCGTTGCCGAAGAAACCGTTCTGACCAGAGAAATCCTTGAGGACCCCGGCCGGGAATCCGTTAACGGTATGGCCGTGCTGACCGGGCGTATCCATGGGCAAGACGTCTGTCTGACCCACGGCGGCATCGGCAAGGCGGCTGCGGCTGCGGCCGCAATTACTCTGCTGCACTACTGCCAGCCTGGTGCGCTCCTGCTGTTCGGCTGCGGTGGAGCCTATCCGCACTCTGGCCTGGAGATTGGCGACCTGGCACTCGCCGACATAGAAATTTTCGGCGACGAGGGAGTTGCCACGCCCCATGGCTTCGATGATTTTGCCAGCATGAGGCTGCCGATGCGCCAGGGGGACGAGCCATTTTTCAATATTTGGCCAATAGACAAGCTGCTTCGCGAACGGGCACAACCCACCCTTGTCGAATTGGCAGGAGAACAGGGAATAACGCTGGCGACTGGTCCTTTCGTTACGGTCTCCACCTGCAGCGGGACCACGACCAGAGCCATTGAGATCGAACAGCGTACCGGCGGCATCTGTGAAAACATGGAGGGTGCTGCAGTCGCCCTTGCCTGCCACCAGCTCTCCGTCCCCCTCCTTGAGATACGTGGCGTCTCCAACATGGTGGAAGATCGTGATACCGCTCGCTGGGACCTGGCTGCCGGGATGACGATTGCGCAGGAAGCTGTTGCTTGCCTTCTTAAGAAATGGCCGGGACAATAGCATGCAATCCCTGAGCCTCGGCTATTCACCCTGCCCGAATGACACCTTTATCTTTTACGCCCTCACCCATGGCAAGATCATCGACCCCGGCTTTTCCATCGTCGAGCGCCTTGAAGATGTCGAAACCCTCAACCAACTTGCCCTGAGCGGCCAGCTCGACCTGACGAAGATCTCTTACCATGCCTTCGGCCACCTGCGCGACCGATATGCGCTGTTGCAAAGCGGCGGTGCCCTGGGTCGCGGCTGCGGGCCCCTGGTCATAGCAACGGAGTCCACCGAAATGCACAACCTGCGCGGCAGGCGCATTGCGGTCCCCGGCAGGCTGACGACGGCGAATCTGCTGCTGCAGCTTTACGGAGCCGGATACGACGACCTGCTGGTGGTTCCATTCGACCAGATCATGCCGGCACTCAAACGTGGCGAAGCCGCGGCCGGTGTGATTATCCACGAATCCCGCTTCACCTACCTTGAGTCGGGCTTTCACGAGGTTATCGACCTGGGGGCCTGGTGGGAAACGGACACCGGCCTGCCGATTCCGCTCGGCGGCATCCTCGCCCGCAGAGCCCTCGGCAGCGCAACGATCCAGGCCGTCGATCGGGCCATACGGGCCAGCCTTGACTATGCACTGCAGCATCCAGAGGAGCCGCGCATCTACATCAGGGAGCATGCCCAGGAGCTGGATGACCAGGTGATCGATGCACATATCGACCTCTACGTGAACAATTTCTCGCTGAATCTTGGCGAGGAGGGAGTTGCTGCGGTGGAGACCTTGATGGGCAGGGCGGAAGCGCGTGGTTTGATCCCGAAAAGCATCGAACCGCTCTTCTCCGACTGATTAAAACCATTGCGCACACGAGCAGTTGCCAGCGGACTTTTTCAGGAGCTTACAGTCGGTCTGGTCTCGATCTCAGCGAGGCCCAGGTCAGGTGGTTGGAAGAATTATAACTCTGCATCTGATTGTAGATCTCATCGGCTACGGCCTCATGGCCCCGCTCTTTCAAGTGGATAAGATCATTTCTGAAAAAAGTCTTTAGTGAAGGGTTTAGCCGCGCGAGAGATTCCTGCATGTCAACCAAAATCGCTTTGTGGTCTCTTGCCACCCGGGCCGTGGCCTCGGCGTAAGCCTTGTGAGTCTCCGGGATATTCTTAATCTCTTCAGCCGTCATACGATAATATTCGCGATAAAACTGAAACGCCCACCTGGGCATGCCTTTGTCAGCATACCCGGCTGGCGCGGCAATCAGAACCGGGATCACGCCATTGTCGCGAAGCCGTTCAACCATCGCCGTCAGGTTGTCCTGATATTCGTCCAAAGGGACACGATAATCACGGACATCGATCACCCGGGCCCAGAGGATTTTGGCAAGCTGGACCAACTTGAAGCTGTGAATCAGGTCGTAATGGAACTGGTCGCTGTACCCGGACGGCAATATCCAGTGGTCGTTCCAGCCAAAATAGATACAGGCATAATGAGGTTGGTACTCCAGCAATCGCTCCAGGATTTTCCTGCCCTGGAAGCTGGTATAGCCCGGCACCGAGGCATTGATGATCTCAAATGGAGTCTCCGGGAAGTCGCGGGAGAGCTTGTCGTGCAGGACATCCGCGTACAATCTCCTGCCGAGAAAAGAGCACGAATCGCCGAGGATCAGAATTCGTATCGCTTGTTTGCCGTTGGCAACGGTAATATCCTGCGACCCACGGAAACCCTGGGCATTGGTAAATTCGGTATTCGGAATCGGCTTCCAAAACAGACTGTCATCAGGCTGAAACAATTTGACCTTGACCGGTCGGGCTTCTTCCAGGATACCGTCCTCATCCCAGATCGGAACCCCGGTGGAATAGCCGAATTGCAAATAATCACTGGTCGAACGCTGGGGTGACCAATCCATCGAAACCAGGATGATTTCACAAGCCACCATGGCGACAACCAGGCTCAGGAACACAGTGAGAAGATTTAGCAGGACTTTCTTCATAAGATTATCAGAAACATCGTTAGCGAACAGAAACACAGAGGAACAGGCCCAGTACCAACCGGACATCACCAGCCAGCATGCCGGAGAATCACTGTAACAAAAGTATAGGCATTTGAGAACATCTTATAATATTGTGGCCATGGTGATTCCTTTGAGTTAGTTATTTATCGTAAACACTCATTAATTTTATCGATAATTCATTGCATGAATCTGCCAGATACTTCTATGATCGACGGTGAAGGCTGCACAATGCGCCTAAGTTCTGTTCCCTGCAACCTTGACATTTGATAGCTATGGCTAAAGCGCCGGCCCGACTTGAAACCCCTTCTGTCTTCGCGACCCGCCTCAAAGGATCGTGGCCTTATGTCGCGATCTTCCTGTTCGCCCTGGCAATCCGTCTCGTGTACCTCTATGAGATCATCGACCAACCGATCGTTTCGATCCTGCTCGGAGATGCCGAGAGCTATGATGCCTGGGCCCGGGAAATCGTCCAGAAAGGCTGGATCGGCGACCGTACGTTTTATCAGGCCCCTTTCTACCCCTATTTCCTGGCACTGGTTTACACAATCGGCTCCCGGGACTTTATTCTGGTACGCCTTGCCCAGATCTTGATCGGATCCGCCTCCTGTGTACTCCTGGCCTCCGCAGGGGCGAGATTTTTCAATAAAAAAACCGGTTTGGTCGCCGGATGTCTGCTGGCCCTCTATGCTCCCGCCGTCTTTTTCGACCTTTTGCTGCAGAAAGCTGTCCTGGGCATGTTCTTCATGTGCCTGCTGCTGTTCCTCATCAGCAGAACGACTGCTCATAGGAGCAACCAACGCCAGCGCGTCACGTGGATTCTGATCGGCGTCTGCCTCGCCTGCTTTGCACTGGTCCGTGAAAACGCCCTCATCCTCATACCGGCGATCGGAGTCTGGATGATCATTCACTTCCGGGCCGATGGCTGGCAGCGGATTACTGTCAATGGCCTCTTCCTGGGCATCGGGTTATGCCTTATCTTCCTCCCGGTAACCCTGCGTAATTATGCCGTTGGGGGAGAATTCGTCCTGACAACTTCACAGCTCGGACCCAACTTTTACATCGGCAACAACAGGGCGGCCACAGGCTTTTACGAGCCTCTGGTCGAGGGCCACAGCGACTGGAAATTTGAGCGCTCGGACGCAAAGGAGCTTGCAGAGACCACGCTTGGCCAGGAGCTGTCACCGAATCAGGTTTCAGATTACTGGCTAAGCAAAGCCATCAGCGACATTCGCGACAACCCGCTCGGCTGGCTCAGGCTGATGGTCAAAAAGTGGTTGATGGTCTGGAATTCGACCGAAGCCAGCGATTCGGAAAGCATTTATGCACACTATCGTTTTTCCAGGCTTCTCAGCCTCCTCGGGCAAGTCTTTCATTTTGGCGTTCTTCTGCCGATCGCGATTCTCGGCATCTGCTTGAGTTGGCCAAGCCGCAAGGATGTTTGGGGGCTGGTTTGGATCTGGTTGTGCTTCGCCGCTAGCGTGGCCCTGTTTTTCGTCTTCGCCCGCTATAGGCATCCGATGACTGCGATCATGCTGCTTTTTGCAGCGACCGGCTTGACCTGTGCTTGTCATCTAATAACTGAAAAACGTTTCAGACCCCTTGCCTTCGGCGTTTTGGCGGCCCTGCCTTTCGCCGTCTGCGCCAACTGGCCGCTCATGTCCAGGGACAAGATGGAGGCTCCCACCCATTTTAATATTGGCTACGAAATGGAACGGCGCAATGAACTGGATGTCGCAAAAGAGGCCTACCTCCTGTCTGTGGCAATCGACAGCAATACTCTGGCATACAATAACCTCGGCATGGTTGCGATGCAGCAGGGCCAACCGGAGGATGCGATCCATTACTTCAGTGAAGCGGTGAGAACCAAACCGAAGAACTGGAATGCAAGGATAAACCTGGGGATCGTCCTGTCGCAGATGGGCCGGAAAGCCGAAGCGATTGAACAGTACAGGGAAGTAGTCAGAAACGAACCGGACTACAATCCGTCCCTGTATTACAACATTGCGTGCTACTACGCCGTAGAAGGGCAATTGATCCGGGGAATGGAATGGTTGGAAAAGGCCGTTTCGCACGGCTATGACAACTGGGAACTGATTCGAACAGATCCCGACCTGAAAAACCTCCGGGG
>Ga0210065_1000460_pt1 | contig 11103 bp, 8 predicted proteins | sample Muzzi_PWB_D1_FD_185533 | JGI IMG/M metagenome (GOLD analysis project Ga0210065, IMG submission 185533) | Wetland microbial communities from San Francisco Bay, California, USA, that impact long-term carbon sequestration - Muzzi_PWB_D1 (SPAdes) | ecosystem: Environmental > Aquatic > Marine >... | reverse complement strand
TCTACAATTAATACGTTTCCAGAACCTCATAGGTCGTCGTCCGTCGCACCGGCTGGAACCCGGCAGACCTGGCAAGTTCGATGATCTCATCCTGTGACATGCGGAAATCAACCCCGGCAGCGGCAACGACGTTCTCTTCCAGCATGGTCCCACCCAGATCATTGGCACCGAAATACAGGGCAATCTGCGCCATGCGCGCCCCCTGGGTGACCCAGCTGGCCTGGATATTCGTCAGATTGTCGAGTATCACCCTGGAGAGGGCAAGCACTTTCAGATATTCGACACCGCTTGCCTGCTCACCACCCAACGCGGTGTTCCCGGGCTGGTAGCTCCAGGGGATAAAGGCTGTGAACCCGCCCTTTTCGTCCTGCAGCTCGCGCACCCGGAAGAGATGCTCGACGATGTCTTCAGGCTTCTCACCGGCACCGAACATCATGGTTGCGGTGGTCGGCATGCCCAGGTGGTGAGCCTGACGCATTACCTCGGCCCACTCCTGCCAGCCGATCTTGTTCGGCGAAATCTCCTGACGGACATTATCAACCAGAATCTCAGCCCCACCCCCGGGCAGAGACTGCAACCCGGCAAGATGCAGCCGGCGCAGGCATTCCATCATCGAGACGTTCGACAGTTTGGCAATATGCACAATTTCGGCCGGGGACAGGGAGTGAATCTGTACCGAGGGGAACCGTCGCCTCAACTGGCTAAAAAGCTCCTCGAACCAGTCGATCTGCAAATCCGGATGGAGGCCGCCCTGCATGAGCAGTTGCGTGCCGCCGTGCTCGACCAGTTCTCGAACCTTGGTAAAAATATCCGTGTAGCTGAGGACGTAGGCCTCCGGATGGTTCTCGTCACGATAGAAAGCACAGAATCTGCACTGCGTGGTGCAAACATTGGTGTAGTTGACGTTGCGATCGACAACGAACGAGACCTGCCGTGCGGGATGCATCTGACGCCGCAGGTTGTCGGCCAATCGCCCCAGCTCGAGCAGGTCGGTCTCGGTCAACAGCCAGAGGGCTTCCGTCCTGTCGAGAGGCATTGTCGATTCCAGTTTTTGTGTAATCGTTTTGAGCATCATCGGGCCAGAATCGGAAGAGACATGAAAGAGGTTGTGGGAAAGAGGGCCTCTCACCACTTTCATTTTGCCACTTTCCTCAATAAGTTTTGACCTCATTATACAACGTATCCCGCTCCACCGGCTGTTTCCCGGCCTTGCGAATCAGTTCGACCAGCTGGTCCTTGCTCACCCGCTGGGGCGAATCGGCACCGGCATCGTGGCCGATCTGCTCTTCGACAACAGTGCCGTCGAGGTCGTTGACGCCGAAGGCGAGAGCAACCTGGGCAACTTTCAGGCCGAGCATGACCCAGTAGGCCTTGATATGCCGGAAATTATCGAGATAGATCCTGCTGACGGCCAAAGTCTTGAGCGCATCGACACCACCGACCCCTTTGGCAGCAGGTACCCGGGTATTATCCGGTTGAAAAGCCAGGGGGATAAAGGCCTGGAAGCCGCCGGTCCGGTCCTGCAGTTCACGCAACCGTGACAGGTGATCGACCCGGTCGGCAAAATTTTCGACATGGCCGAACAGCATGGTGGCATTGGTCTTCAGCCCGCCGTTGTGTACCTGTTCCGTCACCTCCAGCCAACGCTCACCGCTGATTTTTTCCGGACAGATCTGCTTGCGCACTTCCGTGGCAAAAATTTCCGCCCCTCCCCCCGGCATCGAGTCGAGGCCGGCCGTCTTAAGTTCGGCAACGACTTCAGCAGGGGACTGCTGCGTCAGCCGGGCAAAATAGTCAACCTCGACCGCCGTGAAAGCCTTGATGTGCAGCTGCGGGCTATCGGCCTTGAGCGCTGACAGAATTTGAAGGTAGAAGTCAAAGGGCAAATCGGGATGCAACCCCCCGACCATATGGATTTCCGTCGCACCCGCGTCGCGTGCCTCGGCGGCACGTTCGAGAATGTCGTTGAGCGCCAGCGTGTAACTGCCTCGATCAGCTTCGTCTTCACGGCTGAACGCACAGAAGGTGCACCGGTTGACACAGATATTGGTGTAGTTGATATGACGATTGACGTTAAAATAAACCTTGTCGGCATTGATGCGCCGGTTGGCCAAGGCAGCCAGCTCGCCGACGGCAAGCAGATTTTCAGACTCGAAAAGCCCCAGGGCTTCGGCATCAGAGATGCGAACCCCGTTGTCAATCTTGGTCCGGATATTTTCAACCAGGTTAAACATTCTATATCTGCATTCTTAAATAGCTGTGATCATGAATCGCATCTGCAGTCAAAAGATTAATCGGCCACAGATCAAAATTAAAAGGATCCGACAACTGGGTTCTTACTGCCCGTCTGTTGCCTGTGCTAATCCTTGTCCTCCCCCCATCTTTCAAACAGGTCATGTTCAACGGCCAGTTGATCGAGCACCTTGCCGACGACAAAATCGACCAGGTCAGAGATCGAGTCCGGGGCATGGTAGAAGCCGGGCATGGCGGGCAGGATCACCGCGCCCGCCTGGGAAAGACGCAACAGGTTTTCGAGATGAATCGTGTTGAATGGCGTTTCTCTCGGCACCAGGATCAGCTGGCGGCGTTCCTTGAGCATAACGTCAGCTGCCCGTTCCAGAAGGTTGCCGCTCAAACCCGCGGCAATCCTTCCGACAGTACCCATCGAGCAGGGCATGACGATCACGGAGTCAGCGGGGTTCGTACCACTGGCCGAGCCCGCCCAGAAATCATCGATATCCAGGCAATCGACGGCGATACTGGCAAAATATTCCTGCACCTGGAGACGCTGCTGCTTATTCTCCGTCGACCAGTCCAGTCCGACTTCATGCTGTAAGACCTGCCGACCCGCCTCAGTCAGAATCAGGCTGACCCGACATCCAGCCCGTAACAGTTCACTGATCAGGCGCAATCCGTAGATCGAGCCTGAAGCCCCGGTGATGGCGACAATAATATGCCGAATGTCGTGATCGTCTGTCGACATGGATATCCCGTTCTAGACCAGTGCGTCCGCTAAGGTAAAGAGAAAGATTGTCACGCTGATGTAACCGTTCATGTTGAAAAAGGCCGCATCCAGGCGCGACAGGTCACCAGGCTTCACCAGCAGATGTTCGTAGATCAGCAGCCCGGCCACAACCACGACACCTGCAAGATAAATGAACCCCAGTCCATTGCTGAACACCAGCGTCAGCAGCAGAACCACCATCACCACGTGGAAGATGCGTACGATCAGGAACGACCGCTCGATGCCGAAGCGCGAGGGGATGGAGAAGAGACCTTTCTCCCGATCGTACTGGTAATCCTGCAGCGCGTAAAAGATATCAAAACCGGCCACCCAGAAGAGCACAGCAAAACCGAGCACCAGGACCGGCCAGCCGATATCACCGCGCAGCGCGATCCAGGCGCCGACCGGAGCCGCCGCCAGGCATAAACCCAGGACAAGATGGGCCATGGCGGTAAACCGCTTGCAAACGCTGTAGAGGGCCAGGAAGAAGATTGCAACCGGCGCCAGCTTCAGGCAAAGCGGGTTGAGCATCCACGCAGCGATCAGGAACAGAGCAAAAGCACCAAGCACCATCAGCCATGCTTCGGCCGGATGGACTTTGCCTGCCGGAAGATGACGATCGGCGGTGCGTGGATTCTCGGCATCGATGCGCGCGTCAATGATCCGGTTCAGCCCCATCGCCCCGGTCCGGGCCCCGACCATGGCAAGGCAGACCCAGAAGACCTGGCCGAAGGTCGGTGCACGGCCACTTTCCAGCGAGGCCAGCAACACGCCCATCAGGGCAAAAGGGAAGGCAAAAACCGTGTGGGAGAACTTGATCATCTCCAGCATGGTCGTCAGCTTGGCCAGGAGGCTATTTGGCATTGGTCATATCCATAATTTGTTTAAGACGCCAGTCTACAACGCTCCCATTACAGGTTCAAGCAAACCCGACAGAGAGGACAAAAAGATTACTGTTCTGCTCAATGAAAAAGGGGATAAAGCATGAGCATTTCCCCCAACACGGTGAATAACCGGATTTACGCTAATGAACAAAAGAACTGTCAACTTAAAGGTCAAACTCCGCCCAGACCGGGGCATGATCGGACGGTTTTTCCATGGCTCTTATATCGTAGTCAATCCCTGCAGCGACACAGCGCCCGGAAAGAGGCGCACTTGCCAGGATCAGGTCAATTCGCAGCCCGCGCGGCGGGTCTGCCTCGAAACCACGGCTGCGGTAATCAAACCAGCTGAATTGGTCATCTGTTTCCGGGTGACTATTACGGAAGGTATCAATCAAACCCCATTCACAGAGACGTTGCAACCACTCCCGCTCTTCGGGCAGGAAACTGCACTTGCCGGTGCGCAGCCAACGTCTGACGTTCTCCTCACCGATGCCGATATCCCGGTCCTGCGGGGCAACGTTCATGTCACCGACCACCAGCAGCCACTCCTCCGGATTTCGCCGAGAGCTCAAGTCATCGTACAGGTCTGCGTAAAAACGGGCCTTGTTCGGAAACTTGACCGGATGATCGCGACTCTCCCCTTGCGGAAAGTAGCCATTGACGACCCGTAAGGAGCCTTCTTCAAAGGAGTAGCTGGCGGCGATCAGGCGTCTCTGCGCCCCATCATCGTCTCCGGCAAATCCGTACTGCACATCAGAGGAGGTTCTGCGACTCAGCAGGGCGACTCCGTAGTGGGTCTTTTGTCCGAACCAGAGCGAGCGGTATCCCAGAGACTCGATATCTGTCTGTGGAAACTCATGGTCCTGGACCTTGGTCTCCTGCAGGGCGATTATCTCGGGCCGGTGTTTTTCGATCACTGCGGCGAGCTGATGCAGGCGTGACCGAACGCTGTTGACATTGAAGGAGACAATTTTCATGGGCGCGGCTACCTTTTTGTTCCTTTTCGGTTAATGTCCCAGTACTTCAAACAAACAGAAAAACCTGACGTACTTTCACAGACCATATTCTTGCCAGCGAGCATCGATCATCTTTAATATCGTTTCTGCTTGCGATACTTTTTGCGCTCCGGGCTTGGTTCTGGCGTCAACAACCTCACCCATGAATTTTTTAGACTGGCCCAGGCTGTTGATTATTTGCCAGTAGGTTCTTTTCTGGTCAAGACGATCGGGCTTTTCATCAACAAGGATTATCAGTTTCGAGCCTTTTAACAACATAGAAGACTTCAGTGCACCTTGTATCTCCTCGAGATCTGCCCCGCAATCATCGGCAACATGAACCAGAGCGACCCTGTGGAAAATACTTTCAACAGGCATGTGGACATCACGCACCCAGGGGCAATCGTGTTGCAACAACGGCAAGAGTAATCTTTCAGATGTTCGTGCCAAATGAATATTTTCCATGGGCGGCGGCCCCACTACAGTACAGGGATATATTGCATTCTGTTTCATACTGATACTCTCAACCCTCAGAACGGGCGCTGGAGATCTCGGCGCATAGAACCCCGTGTGATTTCCAAAAGGGCCCTCAGGCATGGTTTCTCCGGGGAAGATTCTACCTTCAATGACAATTTCAGCTGCCGCCGGTACAGTTATTTGGGATTTCTTACCTGTACTCATGGCAAGTGCTGTGTCCATCAGATAACCGACAAAATTTACCTCTGAAATTCTTTGTGGTAATGAAACACTGGCTGCACAAGTAAGCGCCGGGGGGCCACCCAGGGCTATGGCAACCGGCATAGCCTCACCCCTGTCGTGCCACGCATTGATATGCCCCGCGCCACCCGAACCGGGATGACAGCGAAGCAATGCTTTGTGGCTATCGGTCAATTGCACCCTGTATATGCCACAGTTTATTTCACCTGTAACAGGATGAACGGTAAACACCTGTGGCAAAGTCAGGTAGCTTCCGCCATCCCCCGGCCATGATTTAAGTGCAGGAATAACCTCCAGGCCCTGTGTCGTTAAATCAAGTTCTTGCCACGGAACTTCAACTACATTCACAGCCGCAAGCTCTGGTGATCTGGTCAATTTTTCTAAAACATCACCTGATGCATGTTGTTTTTTTTCCGCAAGATCATGCCTGATCTTTTCTGCTAACGTTTCTATATCATCGACTCCAAAGCAGGCGGCCATTCTATGACGAGAGCCGAACAGGTTTGCCGCGATTCGGAGGAATCCTCCCTGGACATTTTCGAACAACAGGGCTTTGCCGCCCTGATCATTTTTACAGACCCTGTTTACAATTGCGGCAATTTCCAGATTCGGATCAACCTGACACACGATTCTGGATAAGTCCCCCGATTTTTCAAGTATTGATATAAAGCTTTGTAAATCCTTCGGAATCATGTTTCCCTCTAGCATTTAAGTTATTTGATCATAACCTGCCAGCACTAACAAATAAAGCCCCGGTCACAAATGCCCGGGGCCTTCAGACTATTGACAAACCCCGCACGTGATGCGGAAGGTGTTTTACCTGCCAGAGGGCTCTACGAAACTTAGGGCAAAAGATAGTTAATCACTTGCCCTTGTTGCTTTTTGAAAGGCAGAACCGGCGGGACGCGACCCGCCGGTTTTTGCTTTTGTCTTTAAATTTCTGAGGACAACAAACAAGGGCAACAGATTAACCATCTGTTGCCCTCTTTATCATGAAGTCTGACTGAACTTTGTCAGCAACCTGAAAGCCTCGGGCACTAATGTCCAAGGCTATAAAATGATGTGCAAAAAGCACTCAAAATCAGAACACGGCGAGTTTAGCAAGTTCCATGACATCACCCGGGACAATCCCGAGATAGAACACGCCGATGATCGCAATCACGATCGAAATGGCGACTGTTGCCGGCAGGGAAACCCAGGCAAAATCTTCAGACGGATCGCGGAAATACATGTAAACCATGACCCGCAGGTAGTAATAAAGCGACACGGCCGAGTTGAGCACGCCGATTATGGCCAGCCAGATATAGCCTGCCTTGACAGCGCCGGCGAAGATGTAGAACTTGCCGGCAAAACCGGCTGTCGGCGGCAGCCCCATCAGCGAGAAGAGGAAGATCGCCATGGCAACGCCGAGGAAAGGACGCTTGTAGCCGAAACCGGAGAAACCCTCCAGGGTCAGGTTTTCTTCGCCCTTTTTACCGGCCAGGACCAGAATGGCAAAGGCACCGATGTTCATGAAGGTGTAGGCGAGCATGTAGAAGAGAATGCCCGAGTAGCCGATCTCGTTTGCGGCAACCATGCCGACCAGGGCGTAACCGGCATGCGCTATCGAAGAGTAGGCCAGCATACGCTTGACGTTGGTCTGGCTGATTGCGATCACGTTACCAACGATCATGGTCAGTACCGCGAGGACCCACAACATCGCCGTCCATTCCGGCTTGAGGCTGAAGAAGCAGTATTCCATGATCCGCAGGAAAGCGGCAAAGGCAGCGGCCTTGGGACCGGCACTCATGAACGCGGTGATCGGAGTTGGAGCGCCTTCGTAGACATCCGGTGTCCACATATGGAAGGGTGCAGCGGCAATTTTGAAGAGGAAACCGATCGAGAGCAGCACGATCCCGGCTAAAGTCATCGGGTTATCCAGCAGAGACCCGTGGGCGTTGAGATAAATGCCGATTTCCGTGAGCTTGGTGGACCCGGTGACGCCGTAGATCAGAGCCATGCCGTAGAGCAGGAAACCGGTGGAGAATGCCCCGAGCAGGAAGTATTTCAGACCGGCTTCGTTGGACTTAACCTGGCCACGGAAGAAGCCCGCCAGGACGTACAGGCAGATTGACATGACTTCCAAACCGAGGAAGATCGTCATCATGTCGGTGCCGGAGGCCATCCACATGGCACCGGCGGTGGCAAACAAGATCATCGGGTAGTACTCGCTGACGGGGTACCCTTCACGCGTCAGGTAGTCGTCCGACATCAGGATCGTCAATCCCGCCGCAAACAGGAAGATGATACTGAAAAACGCGGCATAATTGTCCATCGCGACAGCATCATTGAACCCATATTGAGGATTTCCCCAACCGGTCATGACAAAGAATCCCGTGACTACCAGGGCGATCATGCTGATCCAGACAGCGTGCCGCGTGGTGCCACGAGGCAGGAATACGTTGATCAGCAGCAGTCCCATGCCGAAGCAGGTCAGTACGAGAGACGGCAATATGGCCGCCATATTGACGTTCTGCAGGGCAATTTGCACCAGGTTGTTATCCATTGAATGGCTCCTCAAACGCTATGGAATCTAATTTATTCGTTAACGATAACTTTTGTCACGGATTGCTCCAGGTTCTCAACCATCATGGCGACATGCTGTTTTTCTTTGACCTGGTTGATCAGGTTGTCAACAGATGGGTTCATCTTCTCCAGGAAGGTGTTCGGGTAAAAACCGATCCAGAAGATGAACAGTACCAGTGGCAGCATAACGGCCAACTCTCGCGCTGACAGGTCTTTCAGGTTCTCGTTCTTCGGATTGGTGACTTTGCCCATCATGACGCGCTGGAACATCCAGAGCATATAGACCGCCGCCAGGATGACACCGGTGGTCGCAAACACGGTAAAGATTCGCAATTCACTTTCAAAAGCACCGACCAGGATCAGGAATTCGCCAACGAAGCCGTTGGTTCCGGGCAGTCCTACAGAAGAGAAGGTCACGATCATGAAGATCGTGGCGAACACCGGCATGACCTTGCTTAGGCCGCCGAAGTCTGCAATCAGACGGGTATGGCGACGCTCGTAAATGAAGCCAACGATGAGGAAGAGCGCGCCGGTCGAGATCCCGTGGTTGATCATCTGCAGTATGCCACCGGACATCCCCTGCAGGTTCATGGCAAAGATCCCCAGCATGACAAAGCCAAGATGGGAGACCGATGAATAGGCGACCAGCTTCTTAACGTCATCCTGCATCATGGCGACCAGCGCCCCGTAAATAATGCCGATCACCGCCAACAGCGCCAGGAACGGAGTGAATTTCATCGTCGCAACCGGGAACAGCGGGATAGCGAAACGGATAAAGCCGTAGGTCCCCATCTTCAGCAGGATGGCAGCAAGGATAACCGAGCCGGCCGTCGGTGCTTCGGTATGTGCATCGGGCAACCAGGTGTGGACCGGGAACATCGGCACCTTGATGGCAAAACTGAAGGCAAACGCGGCGAACAGCCAGGTCTGCAGGTGTGCCGGGATATCCAGTTGGGAGAAATGCGCCACGCTGAAACCATTTTCGAACGGCACGCCGGCTTTGATCGAGAAATAATAAACGTAGATGATCGCGACCAGCATCAGCAGCGAACCAACCGCAGTGAAGAGGAAAAACTTGATTGCTGCATAAACCCGGTTCTTGCCGCCCCAGATACCGATCAGGAAGTACATCGGCACCAGCATCAATTCCCAGAAGACGTAGAAGAGGAACAGGTCCAGTGAGATGAAGGCCCCCAGCATACCGGTTTCCAGCAGTAGCAACAACGCCATGAAGCCTTTTGTGTTGCGCTCCACTGCGTGCCAGGTGGACAGTACGGTGATCGGCATGATGAAGGTCGTCAGAAGGACCAGCCACAGGCTGATGCCGTCAATTCCGACGTAGTAATTCATCTGGAAGTACTTGCCGATGCTGATCCATTTGGCAAATTCAGTGTAATGCATGGCCGACGAGCCGATGAAGGCGTCATCAAAGCCGAGCGGCAGGCTGATCAGGAAGATGATGATCGTAAAGATCAACGTAACTGACTTGATCAGGCGGTCGGCCTCCCGAGGCAGGAAGAGAACTACCAGCATTCCTACCAGCGGGAAAAAGGTCATCAGGCTAAGAAGATGGTCTGTCATGGATCCTTGCTCCTTATATCAACGCTTGAACGTCTGCTTAGTTGAGGATGAAAATGGCCAACATGACCACCGTGCCGAAAACCATTGTCAGGGCGTAATTATGGAATAGACCGGTTTGGGTGTGTCGCAGTGCCGTGGAAATCGCACCGATCAGCTTGGCGAGACCGTTAACAATGCCATCGATGACCTTCACATCGAAACCTCTCCAGCAGAAGATGCCGAGCTTCTTGGTGCTGTTGACGAACAGGACATCGTAGGCCTCGTCGACATACCACTTGTTGAAAACCCAGCGATGCAGCCTGGTAAATTTTGCCGTAAACTTCGCCGGCATATCCGGATTCTTCAGGTACATCATCGTCGCGACCCCGATCCCGGCCAGAGCGACGACAACCGAGAAGATCATCAACATGATTTCGGTGCTAGCCGTACCGTGGGCTTCGATGTTATGCAGTTGCTGTGAGTGATGGAAGACCGGGGCCAGGAAATGCTCCAGCTTGTTGCCGATGTGAGCAACATCGATCACGTGCGGGATGCCGACGAAACCGCCAACTGTGGCGAGGCCTGCCAGGACAACCAGGGGCAGGGTAATCACCCAGGGCGACTCGTGAACGTGATCTTTTGCTTTCGGATCGGTTTTCTGTTCTCCGTAGAAGGTCATATAGAGGCAACGGAACATGTAGAATGCGGTCATGAACGCAGCAACCACCACGATCACCCAGACGACTTTGTTGCCGCGGGTCGAGGCAAACGCCCACCAGAGGATTTCGTCCTTGGAAAAGAAGCCGGAGAAGAACGGCAGGCCGGAGATCGCCAGGCAGGAGATGCCGAAGGTGGCCCAGGTAATTGGCATCTTCTTGCGCAGGCCCCCCATGTTGCGCATATCCTGTGCATCGTCATCCAGGTGAGCATGATGCAGGGCATGGTGCATGGCATGGATGACTGAGCCGGAGCCGAGGAACAGACAGGCCTTGAAGAAGGCGTGAGTCATAAGGTGAAAGATGCCTGCGGTAAAGGCGCCGACACCCATGGCGACGAACATGAAGCCAAGCTGGGAGACGGTCGAGTAGGCCAGGACACGCTTGATGTCATTCTGGGCAAAACCGATGGTGGCGGCAAAGATCGCCGTCAGGGCACCGACCAGCGCAACCACCGACATGGTAAGCGGGCTCATCGCGAAGAGCACGTTCATACGACCGATCATGTAGACACCGGCAGTGACCATGGTCGCCGCATGGATCAGAGCCGAGACCGGGGTCGGACCCTCCATGGCGTCAGGCAACCAGGTATAGAGTGGCAACTGGGCGGATTTACCGGTTGCGCCGAGGAAGAAGCAAAGAGTCGCAACCGTCGTCACGCC
>Ga0210065_1000459_pt1 | contig 11109 bp, 13 predicted proteins | sample Muzzi_PWB_D1_FD_185533 | JGI IMG/M metagenome (GOLD analysis project Ga0210065, IMG submission 185533) | Wetland microbial communities from San Francisco Bay, California, USA, that impact long-term carbon sequestration - Muzzi_PWB_D1 (SPAdes) | ecosystem: Environmental > Aquatic > Marine >... | reverse complement strand
AGAATGACGGCAACACCTTCAGCATCGAGGAAATCATTCGCAGACGTTGCGTTCCTCTGGGTATTCCGGTTATCAGCGGGCTCATGATCGGGCACGTTGCTGATAAAACGACGGTGCCAATCGGGATCATGGCACGCCTGGACGGCGATGCCGGTTCACTTGAACTGCTTGAGCCCGCGGTTAGCTGATTAAGTAGCAAAGAGCGCAAGCCCGTGCACATGGCTTGGCATGTGCACGGGGTCTGTTGCGGGTTAGCGGTTCATACGGTCGTTGATCAGGCTCTTGACCACTTCCGGTTCGGCCAGTGTTGAGGTGTCGCCCAGGTTTGAATAGTCGTTTTCGGCAATTTTGCGCAGGATTCGGCGCATGATTTTACCGGAACGTGTCTTGGGCAGGCTCGGGGCCCACTGGATCAGATCGGGGGTGGCGATCGGACCGATTTCCTTGCGTACCCAGTTGCGTAATTCAGTGCGTAACTCATCACTGGGTTTCGCGCCGGCGACCAGCGTGACATAAACGTAAATGCCCTGGCCCTTGATATCGTGTGGATAACCGACAACCGCAGCTTCTGCGACGAGGGCGTGGGATACCAGGGCGCTTTCGACCTCGGCGGTTCCCATGCGATGACCGGAAATATTCAGTACATCATCGACGCGGCCGGTGATCCAGTAGTAACCGTCTTCATCACGTTTACAGCCATCACCGGTGAAATACCGGCCTTCGAAGGTTGAAAAATAGGTGTCTACAAAACGTTGGTGATCACCATAAACCGTGCGCATTTGCCCCGGCCAGCTATCGGTAATCACCAACTGGCCTTCTGCCGCACCTTCCATCGGGTTACCCTCGTTATCAACGATATCCAGCATGATGCCCGGTAACGGGAAGGTGGCCGAACCGGGTTTTAATGGTGTGGCGCCCGGTAATGGACTGATCATCATGCCGCCGGTCTCCGTTTGCCACCAGGTATCAACGATGGGACAGCGATCTTCGCCAACAACATGGTAGTACCACTCCCATGCTTCTGGATTAATGGGTTCACCAACCGTACCCAGCAGTCGCAGGGTCTTCCTGGATGTGCGTTTGACCGGTTCATCGCCATCACGCATCAATGCACGGATCGCCGTTGGTGCGGTATAAATGACATTGACTTTGTGTTTGTCTACCACCTGCCAGAATCGGCTGGTATCGGGGTAATTGGGTACACCTTCAAACATCATCGTTATCGCACCATTGGCCAGTGGTCCGTAAACGATATAACTGTGGCCGGTTACCCAACCCACGTCCGCTGTACACCAGTAAATGTCGCCATCCTGGTAATCAAAAACTATTTCATGGGTAAATGATGCATAGACCATGTACCCGCCAGTGGTATGCAACACGCCCTTGGGCTGTCCGGTCGAGCCGGAGGTGTAAAGAATGAACAATGGGTCTTCAGCCCCCATTTCTTCACACGGGCAATCATCGGATACACCGGTTTCAATTTCATGCATCCAGTGGTCGCGGCCATCTGTCATCGCAACCTCACTACCGGTATTGCGAATCACCAGCACCGATTTAAGTACATCCATAACCCCGGCACGTTCACAGGCAGCATCGACGTTCTTTTTCAGGGGGATCGCCTTGCCACCGCGTAAACCTTCGTCTGCGGTGATGAGGATGTTTGATTTGCAACCTACGATTCGGCCGGCCAGTGCGTCGGGTGAAAATCCGCCAAATACGACCGAGTGGACAGCACCGATACGTGCGCATGCCAGCATCGCTACCGCGGCCTCCGGAATCATTGGCATGTAAAGGGTGACCCTGTCACCACGTTTGGTTCCCAGTTCTTTGAGCACATTGGCCATCCGGCAAACACGCTGATGCAGTTCGCGGTAAGTGATATGCAGGTCGCGGGCCGGGTCATCCCCTTCCCAGATGATGGCAGTCTGGTCGCCACGTTTTTCAAGATGGCGGTCTACACAGTTGTAACAGGCATTGAGTGTGCCGTCTTCAAACCAGCGGATATGTACATCCTTACGATCCCAGGAGACGTCCTTGACTTTGCTGAAAGGCTTTATCCAGCTGATTCGACGTGCTTGTTCAGACCAGAAGCCCGCGTTGTCCTCAACCGACTTGCTGTACATCTCTTGGTAGCGTTTTTGGTCTACATGGGTGCGTTCCCTGGCTGCAGGGATAACAGGATAAGTTTTGCTCATAGTCTTTCTCTACTTTTTTGGGTTGCCAAATCCGACAGGCTTCTAGTTCCAGGTCATACCTGGTCGCCAGCCCCATCGCCATAATAGCCCGGCACCGAAAAACAAACCCCCAAGGTGGGCGTAATGAGCCACTTGCGGCATTGCGCCGGTAACACCGAAAATTAATTCAGCGCCACCATAAAGTAGCACAAACCACTTGGCCTTGATGGGTACCGGGAAAAAAATCAGGAATAGTTTGGTGTTCGGCCAGGTAACACCAAATGCCAACAGCAGTCCGAAAACCGCACCGGATGCACCGATGGTCGGATAAATTTCGCCGCTGAAGTATTGAACCAGTAATTGGACCAGGCCGGCGCCCAGCACGCAGACGAAATAATATTCAGCAAATTTCCGGCTGCCCCACATTCTTTCTATAGGCAGGCCAAACATCCATAATGCAAACATATTGAAGAACAGGTGATTAAAGCCGCCGTGCAAAAAAGCGTAACTGATCAACTGCCAGGGTTGGAAGTAATTGCTATACAAGGGCCACAGCGCAAGCTGAGCCGAAATGTTGTGTAATAAGAATACGATAACGCAAAGAACAATAATACCGATCGCTATCGGTGGCTGGGTCACAGATTGCAGTTTTGGCTGCTGGTTCAAATATACTCTCCAGAGAGATAACGCTGGGCTACAATATTACAATGACTGAAAAAATCCTCCTTGACACACATCATGTAAAAATGGTGGCAGTATACGCATCTTCAAGTGCAGCACTCAGACCCGTTTACTATGACGCGGCCAGGCGCTTGGGCGAAACTTTGGCACTAGCCGGAAAGTCTATCATTTATGGAGCCGGAGGCGGTGGCCTGATGGGATCAGTAGCCGATGGTGCGCTCAGTAAAAACGGTAAAGTACATGGTGTGGTGCCGGGCTTTCTACAGGACCTCGAACTGACCCATCGTAATTTGACAAGTTTGAAAGTTGTCGCGGATATGCGTATTCGCAAGCACCTGATGCTACACGATTCAGATGCTGTCATTGCCCTGCCTGGTGGCTCGGGTACCTATGAAGAGTTATTCGAGACATTGACCATGAAACGCCTGGGCCAGTGGCTTGGGCCCATTGTCATCGTCAACACGATTGGCTTTTATGATGGGCTGCTGGCGTTTCTCAGGCACAGTATCGATGAGTGTTTCATGGGTCGTAGCCATTTGAAAATGTGGACCGTTGTGGATGAACCGGAACAGGTGCTCGATGCCATTGAAAATGCTCATCCCTGGAGTAGTGACGCGCTTCAATATGCCAACGTGACGTCCGCAAACGCATGAGTGATCAAGCACCACTGCCTTTTCGAAAACTACCGGCAGCGCGCGGATTGGCCTGGGTGTCGGGCAGTTGGGGTCTGGTTAAAAGACAACCACTGCGTTTATTGCTGATCAGCCTGTTTTTTCAATTTCTCCTGAGTTTTTCGCAGTCAGGCCCCCTGGGCCTGGTGGTCATTCTTTGCCTGCCTGTTCTAAGCGCGGGAATATTGCACGCTTTCTTCCTGGTTGAACGCGGCGAGAAGCCCATGCTGGGGGTCTTGTTTATGCCGTTTACCGCAAAATCAAGTGTCGGGCCCCTGTTGCTGCTGGGCGGGGTGGCAATGGCCCTGGCATTGCTGATCGTTACCCTCACGCTGGCAGGGCAGGTGGTGCAGATTGACCCGGATATTATTGTCCGTATCGAGCAGGGTGACATCGAGGCGATACAACTTATTGATCCAAAAATATTGGAAAGCGCCGTTATGGCGATGGCGCTGGGTGCCGCCATCAGCGGCTGTATTACCTATTTCTCGGTACCGTTGATATGGTTCCGCAAACACAGGATGGGCAGTGCTTTGATGACGGGTCTGAAGGCGATGGGCCGCAACTGGAAACCGTTGCTCGTGATTGGTTTGTTTCTCGGAATCTTGGCGGTTCCAATTGTCCTGCTGTTTGGGTCTTTTTACCTTTCAGCAATGAGCGAGGGAACGGCGTCATCGTTGCTGGCCCTGCTGTTACTGGTGGTGGGTCCGATGTTTCAACTATTGTTGTTCGGTACCCAGTACCTGGCATTCAGGGACATTTTCGGACTGGATGAAGCGTCAGCTGAGAGCGTCAAAGAAGTGAAGGATCAATTGGTCGCCTGATCACCTTCAGTATCTTCTTCTGCTACTTTTTCCGGAACCAGGATGCGCGCAAAAACGATTCCCAGTTCAAACAGTAGCCACATGGGCAGTGCCAACAAGGTCTGTGAAATGACATCAGGTGGTGTCAGAACCATTCCCAGCGCAAAAGCACCGACGATAATATAGGGCCGCCAGCTAGCCAGTTTGGCAGTGGTTGTGATGCCGGTGGCCACCACGATGATGGTAGCGATCGGTACTTCAAAGGTAATTCCAAACGCGAGAAACAGCGTCATGACAAAATCAAGGTATTTGCTGATGTCGGTCATGACGGCCACGCCCTCTGGCGCTACGCTGGTCAAAAAGCCGAATATCAGCGGGAAAACGACAAAGTAGGCAAATGCACAACCGGTGTAAAAAAGAAAAACCGAAGACAATAACAAGGGTCGGGCCAGTCTTTTTTCGTGTTTGAATAAAGCCGGCGCAACAAAAGCCCATAATTGATAGATAACCACCGGTATCGAAATCATGATGGAAATCAGTAAGGTCAGTTTGAACGGTGTCAGGAAGGGCGATGCCACATCGATGGCAATCATACTGCTGCCTTCCGGCAATTGTGCCATCATCGGTGATGCCAGGGTTTCATAAAGGTGGCGCGAAAACGGCAGCAATGCGAGCAGCACGACAACGACGGCCAGACAGGCCTTGAGCAGGCGGCTACGTAGCTCAACCAGGTGCTCGAGAAAACTTAGTTCACGGTCTTCTTCTGAGGTTTCAGACATTTTCAGACTTTCCGCCAGCCGGTTCGTCTTGCGGGTCCGGCTTTGGCAGGTCGGGTGATGTTGTGTCCGTACCGATTGTATCGGCTTTGTGCTTATCTGATTTGAGGGCTGCTGTCTCGGCCAGGTTCCTGCCGATTTGTTTCAATTCCTCGCTGGTTTTCTTGATCGGCGCAGAAAGATCCGCTTCATTTAACTCTGACTCAATCGTGTTACGCAGGCTGATCCAGCTCATCCTGGCCTTACGCACGAACCCACCCAGGGTGCGGGCTACAGCTGGCAGGCGTTCAGGTCCGAGTACCAACAGGCCAATCACGGCCAGGAGTAGAATCTCGGTAAATCCAACATCAAACATCTTTGTCGGTCGGGCGTGTGGCCGTAGCTTTTTCCTTTTCTTTTTGCGGTTCCGCAGACGTTTTTTCCGCGCTTGTTAGTTTCTCCGGTTCCTTGTCTTCAGGCTCATCCTCGATGCCCTTGCGGAATCCCTTCACCGCACTACCGAGATCGGATCCGATATTTCGCAGTCGCTTGGTGCCGAAAACCAGCATGACAATCACCAGCAGGATCAAAAGCTGTGTGACACTTATTCCACCAATCATTTTTTAACTCCGGTGTTGTTTCGATATACGCAGTTTAATCCAAACGGAATGGTTTGGCCTTAAAAACAGGTATCAGAAATTACCTCAGGAATAACGCTTGTGCAGAAATACCATTCCGGCGAGCAGCAGAATCAATATCGTGGACAGACGTCCAGCCAGGCTGAGCGTCGGAATCGTTGACAGACGATCCGCAGCCGGTTCGCCTGGGTCGATACTGCAATTGACCGGTGGGCTGATTGCGAGGCTTTCAAAACCAACCTCGTTGAGGGTGGTGGCGCTCAATGTTGCGGCACCTGTATCCACATTGATACTAAGTATCTGGCTTTTCTGGTTGTTGATCTGGCTGCGGTCGGTAATTGCCCATAAGCCGCCATTACTATCGAAGGCCAAGCCGGCTTGCGTGTACAGGAATTCGCCCGGAGAGCCCAGCGAACCTATCATTGAGGGAATACCGGTGGTCAGGTCGATACTATATAAATTGGGTGAATCCGTGGCGCCATTCTGGAAAAGCCCGTTACCCAGGCCATATAATTTTGTCGGGTTGCCTATTGCTGCGATGGCACTGATGTTTACACCCAGTGATCCCTCGTTACCGATGGTGGTGATGCTGCCGTTCGGATCACGGCGGTATAAAGTCTGGGTTATCACGGAAGTAAAAAATAAACTACCGTCACAAGTGAATGTCATTCCGAAATCATTACCCCCGCCGGACTGAAAACTGTGGGGGAGTTGAATTTCGTCATTGTAATTAATTGCACCATTAGAGGTATTGATTGGAAATAAAGTCCCGGACGCGTCATCCATACCCCAGAGGAGACCATTCGGACCCGGTGAGAACGCCAGCCCTTCTGTATCGGTGCGATCTTCAATACCGGTAAAGAGATGACCTCTAAATTGATCAACACCGGTGGCGAGATCAATCAGGTACAGACTGTCCCCGGTGACGCTATCAGAATTTACGCTATATGCCATAGGCGCCGCATTCGCACTGACGGCGAATAGCGAAACGACCATTAATAAAGCAAAGCGAATTCTATTTCTCATTCAGGCAACATCCAGCCTTGTTGCATTAGCAACTGGAAGACCATGCTATCAGAAAAAATAGTAATTACAAAGTCTTATGTATATTTCTGAGAGCATTTTACGTGCCTGTTGCAGAATTGCAACACATCTGTTTTGAGTGATAATACCCGTCGAATATTGGAGATTTGAGTTTAATGCTTATGGCAATTAGGTTTACCACTACACCAATGTGCCGGCGTGTTACATGGGCAGGTGGCAGAACCCGGGCGGATGTCGTTTTTAGACAACACGCATAATTGCCATTTTGTTCATGAGCCTTATGGCGGCGATCGCAAGAGGGGATTGCGCGAATCATCGGCTACCCTCACAATTTGACGATGGATATTTTCAGGGTGTTTCAAATAGAGGCGGCCCACCGCTTACCCAACGTACCCGAGGGCCACAAATGCGCGCGTTTGCACGGCCATTCATTTCGTATAGAGGTACATGTTTCCGGCCCGGTCGGTGAACGGGAGGGCTGGGTAATGGATTTCGCAGAATTACGGCGTATATTCCAACCGGTGTTTGACCAGCTCGACCATCACTACCTGAACGAAATCGAAGGTCTTGAAAACCCGACCAGTGAAAACCTGGCGCGTTGGATTTGGCAAAAATTGAAACCCGCACTCGCGGGGCTGAGCAAAATTATTGTTCAGGAAACCTGCAACGCCGGTTGCATTTATTACGGCGAATAAGCCTGCGCGTTATTCGCCGTAACTATCTCAGCAGCTTGAGCACCCTTGAGCATTATCGCAAAACGGCTTCTTGCTTGAATTGCCGCAGCGACACAACGCACCACTCATGGTGATACATTCCTGACCCTTCTTATTGTAAATACGAAGGTAACCGCGGAATTTCAGCGGGCCGTCCTTTACACAGGTGACCGTAATGGTCTGGGGTCGGGTTACCGGCATCCAATCTGATAACTGGCTTACAGCACCACCATCAAAAAACTCGATTTCCAGGTGCTGGTCATCACAGATTGGTTTCGATTTTGAAGCCCCGCAACGACACAGGCTGAGGTTATTCGCGTGTGTCACACTGCCGTCTTCACTGATCAGCGTTATGTTACCGGTCATCTTCAACGGGCCGCCACTGACAACCAGTAGCTCGTTGGCTACATCCAGACGTTTCGGAACCCGCCGGTTGCCGCGTTGTTCATGAAACCAACGATCGAGGGCTTTGGTATCGGTTGATTCAGGTGTCTTTGTCGCCGGTCCCGGACTGCTTGGAATGTCCGTATTTGGGCCTGGTAACGGGTTAGAGGCGTACTGGTCTGAGTCAGACCAACTGAGGGGTTGTGCATATGCTTTGCTTGTGTCATCCATGACAGAATTCTCCAGGAAATCCATTTCCCTTACATACTCGGAATATCAGAATACGCTTTCTGTAAATAAATACAAGACCTTAATGAAAAATTTAATAAAAATATTCGTCAGTTTATTTCTTCCTGACGCTTACGCTGCGCCACCAATTGGGCCCCCAGGCTTACCGATTGAAGGCAACAGAATCCCGAGACCGTGGTCGCGCGATCAGTTGACTGGTAACACGGCCAACCCGTGGACGGGATTCTGTGGGGCGCTTAAAGCGTGCTTTTCTCAACTTCTGATAGAGTCTTGATGTCTGCAAGCACCTCCTCCGTGTGGGTATCCGGATCGACATCAGAGTAATGCTTGGCGATGATTCCTTCGGGATCGACCAGGAACGACTGGCGGCTAGCCAGTTTCATCAATTTATAGTCCTTTAAAACGCCATAGGCCTTGGCGGTATTGCCGTCCGGGTCCGCAAGGATGGTAAATGGCAGTTTGTATTTTTCTGAAAATTCCTTGTGCGATGCAACATCATCGACACTGATACCCACCACCGCTGCGTCTATGGCTTTGAAGGCATAGATATTGTCACGGAAGTTGCAGGCTTCCGTCGTGCACCCCGGGGTGTCGTCCTTCGGATAGAAATAAATGGCCAGCCATTGGCCCCGGTATTCATCCAGCGTATGCGACACACCGTTTTGGTCCTGCAGGTTGAAAGAGGGCGCTTCAGAGCCCTCCATAATTGGGTCTTCTGCCAATACGTGAGAGGAAAAGGCCATGGAGAGAAGAACAAGCAGTAAGTTTTTCATTTCAAAGGTTCCTAATTAGAAAACACGATTCTGGGCCGGTTAAACAAGGTGGCTGCAACGGCGGCAAAAACAAAGCCAATCAGCAGTGTACTGCCCATCGACATAATCAGCCAGAGCAGGCTGACAGATTCACCACGTACGAACTCACCGATCAACAGGTTTTGCGAAAACATTGGAATCGCCATCATCCAGGTTTCGGGTTTCATTGGGTTGACCATAAAAATCAGGCTGGGAATCATCGGTATCATGAAAACCAGTCCCATATATGATTGCGCTTCGCGCAAACTTTTAGCAAGTGCAGCCAGCGTGGTTAACATGGCTGCGGCCAGTATGACCACCGGTCCGACCGCCAGCAAAATACCACCGATTGCCTTGGCGCTCAGGCTCAGATCGACCCCAAGCGCGCCCGTCGGTAAAAGCGGGAAAGCAAAGCGAAACGCCAGCAACGTCAGGAAAAGCGATGCGAAGGCATAGGTTGCGGTTGCCGCCATTTTGCCCAGCATGACCTGCCAGCGTGGTACCGGGTTGATCAACAGGGGTTCCAGTGACTTACGTTCTTTTTCACCGGCCGTCGAATCAACCGCCAAGTGCATACCGCCGGTAAAAGCGGTGATCATCAGTACGTAGGGCAGCATGATCATGACCAGCATGCCGCGGCTTTGCGGGGTGGATAAGTCGATGTCCTTGATCATGATGGGCGAGCGTATGGTCGGTGAAACGCCCCGCAGCTGCAGACGTAACTGGCCGATCTGGGCACCGTAGGCATTGAGCAGGCCCCTGACTCTTTGCATCGGAATATCAGACTCCCTGCGTGATGGATCGGCAATCAATTCAATCACCGCCGGTTTGCCGGTTTTCCATTGTTCGCCAAATTGTTCCGGGATGCGGATAATGACCTGGACTTCCTGTGTTCTGACCGAAGCTTCCGGATCCTCCGCTGCCGTCTGGATAACGACACCCTGCTGTTCCAGGAAACTGACAAGGTTGGGGGCGTTTTCTGCACCCACCACCGGCACTTCCAACACCTGCTCGACACGCTCCTGTTGCTTGCTGCTGGCAAAATAGGCCAGGCCGATGAACAGGATCGGAAACAGGATCGGCCCGAGCAGTACCGAATTGAAAAGCGAGCGCCGGTCGCGCAGGTTTTCGCGTACCTCTTTTTTGTATACCGTTGCCAGGCGACTCATGCCAGCAATCCCTCCTCGCTGCCGATCAGGCGGACAAAAGCGTCTTCCAGGCTGTCGCAGCCACTTTTCTCCAGCAACTCCCGGGCACTGCCATCTGCCGCGATCTGCCCGTTGGCGATGATGATGATGCGATCACACAAAGCCGCAACCTCCTGCATGATGTGGGTGGACAAAACCACCGAATGACCGGCTTCCTTCAGCCCGAGAATATAGCGTCGCAATGCGCGTGTGCTCATGACGTCGAGCCCATTGCTGGGCTCGTCGAGCAGCACGGTCTGCGGTCTGTGTACCATCGCGCGGGCAATGGCGACCTTGACCCGTTGACCCTGTGAAAAACCTTCCGTGCGCCGCTCGATGAAGTCTGCCATATCCAGTGTCTCCACCAGTTCTTCGATCCTTTCACCGATATCCTTGCGTGACATACCATGCAATTCACCGTAGTAGACAATGTTTTCCCGTGCACTCATGCGTGTGTAAAGACCGCGGCCATCCGGTACAACGCCCAGGGTCTGCTTGATGGCCATGGCGTCGCGGGTAGGATCCAGACCATCGATACGGATTTCACCTTCATCCGGGGGTAGCAATGAATACAACATTCTCAGGGTGGTGGTCTTGCCGGCGCCATTAGGTCCCAGCAAACCGGTGATCTCGCCATCACGGACCTCGAATGAAATACCCCTGACGGCTTTGACCTTGCCAAAGGATTTATGCAGGTTGCTTACTTTTATCATGAATGATGCATCACACTAGGGGTTGGGTCCGAGCAGGCTGGTGAAAAATGGTGCGGGCAGGATATTTTCCACGCAGGCAGTATCCAGGTCCTCAACCGAACCCTTTTCAATAAATTCGGTCGTGATGTCCTTCAGGCAAACAGTTTTCATGACCGAATGTGCCTGGCCGCGGGCCACCAGGTTGAGGCTGTTAGGGAAAGTTTCGGCAGTCAGCGCTGCGTACTGGGGCGGTGTCACCGGGTCGCGCTCACCGGACATCAATAAGACCGGGATATCTGCAACGACAGGTTGGTGGAAGTCCTCCGG
>Ga0210065_1000458_pt1 | contig 11116 bp, 10 predicted proteins | sample Muzzi_PWB_D1_FD_185533 | JGI IMG/M metagenome (GOLD analysis project Ga0210065, IMG submission 185533) | Wetland microbial communities from San Francisco Bay, California, USA, that impact long-term carbon sequestration - Muzzi_PWB_D1 (SPAdes) | ecosystem: Environmental > Aquatic > Marine >... | reverse complement strand
GGCTTCTTCGCGGAGCTGCATGTGGAGGGAACAGAGTTCCAGACAGACAATCAGTACCACGGCATCGGGACGCGCCTGACAGAACTGATCGGCCATGCGCATGGCGGGAAAGGCGGCATAGCAACCCATGAAGCCGAGGTTGTAGCGTTCGGTGCTTTCGGCGAGTCCGAGTCCGCGGATCAGATCAAAATCGGGGCCGGGGTTATAAAATCCGGTGCAGGAAACGGTGATGACATGGGTAATGTCTTCTGCGTTAAATGCATTATTTTTTTCGAGAGCTTTCCGGCCTGCCTCCACCACCATGCTTCGCGAGCATTCGGCATAGTAGCGGTTGCGTTCCTGTGTGGAGGCTTCGATGATGCGTCCATCGGAATCTTCCCGGAAAAGAACCGGTTCGGCACCGGGGGCAAAGTCGGGCAGCACACTGTAACGGGTATCGATTCCGGAGTGGTCGTATATGCCGTGAATGAGGCGGCGGTTTCGTTTTCCGGGCAACCAGTCGATCATGCGATCGCGGGCATAATCCTGCCGGTAGGAATATTTCGGGAGCAGTGTTTCAATATGGTGGATGTAAGTTTGCATAATCGATATTCCTTCTTGCTATGGAACCGGGATGAGCATGGTGCATTCAACGTCGACGTTGTCAGCCACGCGAATAACACCCATCACCGACGGCGCCTTCAGCTCAAATGCTTCAAGTGAAACCGGGAAAGCCAGTTTGAAACCTAATAGACCTTCTGCGTATTCCAACCGTTCAAGGGAGACGGGAACGTCTTTCTCCAGATTTCGGATCTTCAGGTGCAGGGTTGCAGTTGTTGTACCTTCAAGGGGAAGTTCGGCATTGGTCAGCGTGCCGGTTATCAGCGGGTGATGCGTTTTATCGAGCATCTTGAACATGTTCTTGTCGCGCTTCCCGTTGTGGGTGTCCATGTCCCCAATATTCACGACGGCCGTGGCGGAAATCCGTTGAAGTCCGGTGGCCGGATCTTTGCTGAGTTCGATGTTGAACGGTTGGGTGGTGGCGGTGCCTTCAAAGTCATGAAGCGTGGAAGACCCTTCAAATAAAACTTCGGCGGTTGCCGATACGGTTTCTGCGAACGTTGGAGCCAGCAGGCCCAGCCCGGCGATAATCGAAATGAACATTTGTTTTTTCATAGTAGTTCTCCTTTGCTGCGAAAAACATGTACCTTTCGTAGGGAATAATCAAAGTGAACTACATGAAGATATCGTAAGGTTGCCGGTATTGCCTGAAGGGCCTGGTGTGTATAGCTTGCCCACAACTGAAAGGTAGAAGAGGTATGGCGGACAAGGATGGAAACGGAATTCTCGTAGTCGAAGACGATACGGCGCTGGCGAATCGTCTTGTTCAGGGTCTGCAGGAGGCGGGCTATACCTGCCGGATTGCGGGTTTAATCTGTGATGCCGAGCGGCTGTTAAACGAGCAGGTTCCGGCGCTGGTGCTGCTGGATATGGGCCTGCCGGATGGCGATGGGTCGGATTTTCTGGAACGTCTTCGCAGTGGGTATCCCGAACTGCCTGTAATTATCACGACAGCGCGGGCAAGCGTTGCCGATCGGGTGGGCGGTCTGGAAGGCGGGGCTGACGATTATATGGTGAAACCGTATGCGTTTGAAGAGTTGCTGGCCCGTATCCGTATTCAACTGCGCCATTCGGAGCGGGGACAGTTGCGGTGGGCGGTGGGGGATCTGAACATAGATCTGCCGTCGCGCACGGCCACACGGAATGGAGCGGTGCTTGATCTTACACCAAGAGAATTTGATCTGCTGGCCTATCTGGCTTCATTGCATGGCGAAGTGGCTACCCGGCAGATGATCCAGCAGGAAGTCTGGAATGTTCGCTCCGCGATGGCCTCGATGGAAAATGTGCTGGATGTACATGTTTCGCGTTTGCGGCAGAAGCTGGACTTCCCCGGTTGTACACCGCTATTACATACGGTAAGAGGGGTCGGTCTGGTGCTGAAGGAGATGCCATGAATAAACGAACCATCCGCCTGCGGATTTTTACGTGGGTATCGATTCATACCCTGTTTCATTTTTTTCTGATCGCGCTGGCGCTGGTCTGCTTCGATCTTTACGAATATTACAAAAATCCAGATGGCATGGGCGAAGAACTGGAAGAAATCATGGTCGTAATGATTGTGATGGCATTTCTTATTCCGGTTGGTCTGGGCGGTGCCTGGTCGGTTTCAAGGAAACTGCTGTTGCCGTGGAAAAAGCTTATGCTGCAGGCGGAACGCATCAGTGACGGACAGTTGGAAGAGCGCATTGACGTGAAAAATCAGAATGATGAAATCGGACGTTTAGCGGCCACGTTGAATCTGACGTTCGACCGGTATCAGCATCTGCTCGATCGCATGCAGCGGTTTAACTATGACGCTTCGCATCAGTTGCGCAATCCGCTCGCCGCGATCCGGACCAATGGCGAAGTATGCTTGAAGCACGAGCGTACGAGCGATGAATACCGTGCGGTGATCGGCGGCATGCTGGAAGATGCCGGCCGCCTGCAGCGCACGGTTGACCAACTGCTGCTGCTGGCAAGAACCTCCGGCGATCTTGATGAATGCCGGAAGCGGGTGCGTCTGCAGGAGATTGCCCACGATGTTGTGGAGGAGGGCCGGGCAATCGGGGAACTGCGCGGCATTACCGTTGAACTGGAGGTTCCTGAGGAGCCGCTGGAGATTGCCGTAATTCCTGATCTGCTGCGCGAAGCGCTGGCCAATCTGGTAGACAATGCATTGAAGTATTCTCCCGAAAACGGATCGATCAACGTGGCGTTGCATCCTCCGGCTTCGGGCGTTGTGCGCATTGCCGTGAGCGATTCCGGTGAAGGCATGCCACCTGCGATGAAAGCCCGTATCTTCAAGCCGTTTTCCCGGGGCAAGGTGGCGGGCCGGGAAAGCGTTGGACTCGGCCTTGCGATCGTCGCTGATATCTGCCGTGCCCATGGCGCCCGCTTCGGCGTGGATGATAATCCCTCCGGCGGGTGTTGTTTCTGGATGGAGTTTCCGGAGGGTTAGATGCCGCCTCCGTTGTTCCGGGTTTCCCGGGTGCGGATGGAAACGCCGTCTTCCGTTCGCGTAACGAGACTGCCGGGGGGCGTGCTTTTCATCAGGAATACGTTGCCTGCGACGGTCGTTCCACGACCGATCACGGTATCTCCGCCAAGAATCGTACTGTTGGCATACACCACGACATCGTCTTCGACCGTAGGGTGGCGCTGAATATGTTTGATCGGCCGGCCATGTTCATCAAGCGGAAAGCTTTTAGCACCCAGGGTGACGCCCTGATACAGTTTTACGTTGTCCCCGATATGGCAGGTTTCGCCGATCACTACGCCGGTACCGTGATCGATGAAAAACCCTTTGCCGATTCTGGCGCCGGGGTGGATGTCGATGCCGGTAAGGGAATGGGTGTATTCGCTCATGATACGGGGGATCAGCGGCACCTCAAGGTTGTAGATTTCATGTGCAATGCGATGCGACGTGATGGCAACAAGGCCGGGATAAGCGAGTTTGACTTCGGCATAACTGAGTGCGGCCGGATCGCCGTTGTAGGCGGCCCTGACATCTTCGATGAGCATTTTCCGGATCTGGGGCAGGCGTTCCAGAAAGCGCGAAACCAGCTCGCCGGCGGCGGCTTCAAGATCTTCGATCGGCGCTCTGTTTTCATGAAGATCGGCCGCTCCCATCCATTGGAAGGGCAATGCTTTTATGATTTCCTCTTCAAGGATCTGGGCGGTATATGCCAACTGCGATACGAAAAAGGCTTTGAAGTCGGCCGGTTCCGGGAGGTGTTTTCCGGGAAACAATACATCGGCCAGCGAGCGCAGCACTTCGATTACCTGTCCGATTTCCGGGTGAGCCCAAAGCGGGCGGTCCGGCAGATCGGCATCTTCATGGGAATAGAGTGCGAGCAGTTTTTCCGCCGCTTCTTCGATTTGCTTGATGGTGTTCATTCAGCATCCTTTTGTTTTGTGACCCACAAGCTAGCGTGCACAAGAGAGGCGTGGCAAAACCAATTCAGGATAAAGTTCTGTTTTCCGATTTGTTTGAAGTAGAGGCTTGAACCGATTAATATAAATCCTTACGCTGAATCGGTATTTAAAAAACCTTAGCGGGAGTGGGAGTTTAACACATGAAAATATCGACACTTATTTCAGGATTTCTTCTCTTATGCCTTTCTTCGGGTATTGCCGAGATGCGCATTTGGTCGGATAAGAAAGGAAATACGATCGAAGCTGAATTCGTGAATATTTTTGCTAACAAAGTAGTACTCACCACGAAAGATGGACGGCAGCTCAAGGTGCCGATGTCCGGCTTGAGCGAGGCCGATATCAAGTATCTTTCCGCCGCCATCCCGCCCAAGATCGAAATTACGGTTGATGTGGACAAGGACCGGGACACGGTTTCATCCTATTCGAGCGATTATGGAACGTATAACTACGAGAGGAAGGCCGAAACCACCAAGTGTATGGCCGAACTGAAGAAAACCAATCAGGAAGAGTGCAGTCGCAGTTTGGTTGCCCATTTGTACGTGATCGGCGAAGAAATCCAGCGGGGCAGCCGGAAGGTGCTCAATTATACCAAACACGAATTTGACTTTAAATACAGTGATTTCACTTCATTTGGAAGCAATCCGATTACCGTGGAATATACAAAGAGCGATTATGTATCCAATAACGGATATAAATATGAAGGTTATCTGGTTGTGGTCGAAGATTCTCTTGGCGAAGTGATTGTGATCGAGGCCAGCCAGTCCGCTTATGAGAAACATTACCAGAAGATCAGGCAGGCGTCTGAAAACAGCGTTTTCGATGATGATTTCGATATCGTAAAACGGCGCTGATATTCCTCTATTACATCGATCAAAGCCGTAATTAATACTTTAACGGGGCTGGATTCTATTGAATGATCCAGCCTCGTTTTTTTGAGGAGCAAGGCATGAAATATATCAGTACGCGCGGACAAATGGAGCCCATCGGATTTCAGGATGCGGTCATGACGGGATTGGCGCCGGACGGAGGGTTGCTGCTGCCGGAATCATTACCCCATGTTGAGGGTCGTCTGGAAGAGTGGTCAAAGCTGTCGTATACGGAACTTGCCTTTGAGGTGATCCGGCTTTTTGCCACCGATATCCCTGCGGAGGATCTGAAGCAGCTGATTGATGATTCCTATGCCTCTTTCGAACATGCTGAAGTAACCCCTTCGCTTGCTGTTGGAGATGTCCATATTCTGGAGCTTTTTCATGGTCCGACGCTGGCGTTCAAGGATGTGGCTCTGCAGTTTCTGGGCAACCTGTTTGCCTATATTCTGAACCATCGAGGCGGCCGGCTGAATATTCTCGGAGCTACCAGCGGCGATACAGGAAGCGCAGCCATTCACGGTGTGCGCGGAAAGCCGAACATCAATATCTTCATTATGCACCCTGCCGGACGAACCAGCCCGCTGCAGGAAAAGCAGATGACCAGCGTACTCGACGATAATGTGTTCAACCTTGCGGTGGATGGTTCGTTTGATGACTGCCAGAATATTATGAAAACGACATTTGCCGATGTGCCGTTTAAAACGAGGCATTCCCTGGGATCGGTTAATTCGGTCAACTGGGCGCGTGTGCTGGCGCAGACGGTGTATTATTTCTATTCGGCTTTCCGTACCATGGAAAAAACCGGTGCGGACCGGGTGCGGTTTTCCGTTCCAACCGGCAATTTCGGGGATATTCTTGCCGGATATCTGGCGCAGCAAATGGGCCTGCCGGTGGATAAACTTATTCTCGCCACAAACGAAAACGATATCCTTTCGCGCTTCTTTAACTCCGGAATCTACGGCAAGGCCCAGGCGGTTCATACCATCAGTCCGTCGATGGATATTCAGGTGGCGAGCAATTTTGAGCGCTATCTGTTCTATAAAGTCGGTCAGCATGCTGAAACGCTGGTAAATCTGATGAGCGATTTCCAGGCGAAAGGTTCGCTCAAGGTCGATTTGAACGAAACGGGTGTGGTGGACGATCTTTTTGCGGCCGGAAAGGGCGATACCGCCGCAACGCTTGAAACCATTAAACGCTATAAGGACGCATACGGGTATGTGCTCGATCCACATACTGCGGTTGGCGTGCTGGTGGCCGAGCAGTTTTTATCGGAGGCTGTACCGATGATCTGTCTGGCCACGGCTCATCCTGCAAAGTTTACGCAGGCGATCATCGATGCGACCGGCGAAGCAGTACACCATCCGGCTCTCGATGCGCTGGCCGAAGCCGAAACACGCTGTGAGGCCATTGCCAATGATGTCGACGCCGTGAAACAGTATTTGGTTGATCACATCTAAATGTGTTAGACAAAGCGGATGAAGTTGCCCTTTTCATTGTTTCTTGCACTCAAATACCTCAAGCCGAAGCGGTCGATGGTGTCAATCATCACGGTGTTGACGATGATGGGTATTATGCTTGGCGTCGCGGTTTTGATTGTTGTGCTGTCGGTGATGACGGGATTTGATGACGTACATCGAGAGCACATGATCAAGCTCGACTCACATATTCAAATCATGACGCGTGGCCAATCCTCTTTTAATCCCGACCCGGTTCTGGATGTGCTCGATGATATGCCTGAAATCAAGGCGGCGGCTCCGGCGATTGAAGGGTTTGTGATGATGACTCGCTATGGGCAGGCGATTACCGCGGTGCTTCGCGGTATTGATCCCGAGCTGGAGAAGCGTATTTCCGATGTGGAGTCCTATCTCGTGGAGGGAACGCTTCCGGTGGATGAGGAATCCGTGGTCGTTGGAAGTCGGTTGGCAATGTCGCTGGGTACCTTCGTGGGGGATACGCTGACGGTTTATTCGCCCCAGTGCTTTGTCAGTGAGGATGAATTGCGGCTGCCGTCCGAGCTGCGGGTTTCCGGTATCTTTTCCGTGGGCATGTACGATGTGGACTCGCAGTTTATGATTTCATCGCTGCCCACCGCGCGCGATGTGTTTGCCATGGATGCGGGCGTGCAGAGTCTGCGCGTGATTACGGATGATCCGTATCATGCGGAGAAAACAGCGCTGGCGATTCGCGAAAAGCTGGCGGAATCCGTCAAAACCGATCGAACATTGGACTGGTTTCGCTTTCTCAATACGCGCACATGGATGCAGATTCATGAAAGCCTGCTGAGTACGCTCAAGGTGGAAAAGGATATGATGTTTCTGCTGCTGTGTTTCATATCGCTGGTGGCCACTTTCTGCGTAACGATCAATCTGATTACCCTGGGGGTGCAGAAGACCCATGAAATCGGGTTGTTGAAGGCGCTGGGTTTTTCGTCGCAAAGAATTGTCGGTGTGTTTCTTTATCTCGGTGTTATTCAGGGGGCGTTCGGCTGTCTGCTCGGGGGAGTGCTGGGGGTGTGGATCTCCAGAAACCTCGATGCGATCCTTAATTTTCTCCGGCGGTTCAACCCGGGGCTGATGTCGGCGGAGTTCTATCAGTTCAGTGAAATGCCGTCCCGCACGACACCGGGCGATGTGCTTTCGGTTTGTTTGATCGTGTTGCTGTTCAGTGTTTTTGCCGGAGTGCTTCCTGCCTTCCGCGCTGCGCGTATGGAGCCGGTTGATGCGTTGAGGTATGAATGAGATCCACTATTTTCAGCCTGATGCTTTTCACTGCCGGCCTTGCCGTTGCCGGCTTTGATGGCGATCCGCTCTATGTGAACAAGGTGGAAACGAACGGAGCGAGCTTTCTGGCATGGCGTCCGTTTTATTCCAGTTCCGAGGAAGGCGAGCGCTGGCGGAAAGATTATCTCTGGCCGCTTTATACGCGCAAAGGCTTCAAGGAGGAGGAATACAGCCGGTTTCTTTTTTTCGGGTATTCCACCGATTTTTCACCGGATACGGACCGGGACCGGACCTGGGTAATTCCATTCTATTTTCAGGGCACGTCGGCAAATGGCGAAAACTATTTTGCTCTGTTTCCGCTGGGCGGTACGATTTATGAATTTCTGGGACGGGATAAAATATCGTTTGTATTGTTCCCGCTCTACGGGAAATCACACATCAACGATGTATACACCACGACGGTTTTATGGCCGATCGGATCGCGGACGGAAGGCGACCGTATTGACCGGTTTCGTATATGGCCGATCTATGCCCGCAGTGCACTGAAGGATGAATATATCAAGAAATCGATCCTGTGGCCGTTCTGGCATACGGTTGAATATACCAACGACCGCAATCCGGGCGGGGGATTTATTCTGGTTCCGGTGTATGGGCGGGTGATTACCGAGCACGCGGTAAACTATTGGTGGGTGGCGCCGTTTTTCCGATATATGAACAGCGACGAGCAGTGGATTGTGCACGCGCCGTGGCCGTTTATTCAGTTGGCGGACGGCACCATGAAGAAGCGGATATTCTGGCCGATCTACGGAAAAAAAAGTCTGGGCACACTCACGCGTCAATATCTGTTCTGGCCGATTCTCTGGAATAACAAAACGGAGTACGCTGTTTATGTGCAACACCGTCGTTTTATAGCCCCTTTTTTTGTGCAGCAGAGCGACATCATGACCAAAGCCGTGGATGATCATGAGGTCGGCGATGTGGTTTCCCGTTATTGGAAACTCTGGCCGCTGATGAGCTGGGAGCGTAATATGGATCAATCCCGCTTCCGGACGCTCGATCTTTGGCCCTTGCGCAATACCCCAGGCATCGAACGGAACTGGGCGCCATGGTGGACATTATACCGTCGCATGAATGTTGAAGGTGAAATCGGGCATCATGTGCTGTGGGGGCTTTACCGGCAGACATCGGGACCGGAGTCTTTTGAATGGAGCTTGCTGAAAGGCTTTGCGGGTTATAAAAAGACCGAAACAAGTCGCCGCTATCGTTTTCTTTTTATGTGGTTCGGCGATGACGAGGAAGAGCCATAAGTAAATTTGTCATAGATTATATCAGCTATCCTGTTCGTTCGGCCGAACGGGTGGGAGGACAGATTCTACAGTGCCTGCATAATACGGGGCATGCGATGTTTATGCTGTTTGAGGCGATTTGGTTTACCCGGTATGCATTCGGTAAGCGCAGTCGCCATGAAACGGTGACGCAGCTTTTTGTTACCGGGATTAAAAGTATTGGGGTAATCACGGTGGTTGCCCTGTTCACCGGAATGATCCTCGCATTGCAAACCGGGCTGGAATTGCAGCGATATGGTCAGGAGGTGTATATCGGCTCGGCCGTTTCGGTTTCCATGATTCGAGAAATGGGGCCGTTTATGACCGCGTTGATTATTGCCGCCAGCGTGGGTTCTGCCATTGCCGCGCAGCTGGGAACCATGACGGTATCCGAGGAAATCTCGGCGCTGGAAGTCATGAGTATCAATCCGAATCGTTTTCTGGTGATGCCCCGTCTGGTCGGGCTTGTTTTAATGATGCCGATTTTAACGATCTATACCAATATTCTGGGCATCATGGGGGGCGCGGTTGTGGGTTCCACGCAGCTCGGGGTGTCTGTGACCTCCTACATGGATAATGCCACGCAGTTTGCAACCAATAAGGATCTTTACGTCGGTCTGTTCAAAGCCCTCGTGTTCGGGGTGATTATCACAACGGTAGCGTGTCATCAGGGTTTCATGACGACGGAGGGCGCTGTTGGTGTGGGTAAGGCGACGCGCCAGTCGGTGGTCATTTCCTTTCTGATTATTCTGGTTGTAGGATACATGATTACGAGGATGTTCTACATATGATCCGCTTCGATCAGGTAACCAAGCGGCTGAGCCGTAAGACCGTCCTTGATGAAATCAGCTTTGAGGTGGACGAAGGGGATACGTTTGTGATCGTCGGCCTTTCCGGCGCGGGAAAGAGCGTGACGCTCAAACATATGATTCGTCTTATGGCGCCGGATTCCGGATCGATTTCAATCGACGGCGAATCGATCGAATCCATGGGTCGCTCGGAGCTTCAGCGGGTGCGGTCGAAGTTCGGCGTGCTTTTTCAAAGTGCCGCATTGCTGCAGTGGATGTCTGTGCAGGATAACGTTGCCCTGCCGCTGCGCGAGCATACCCGGCAGTCTGAAGAGGAGATTCTGGCGCAGGTGAATGAAAGGCTCGAACTGTTGGGTTTGGGCGATGCGGGCGATAAATATCCGGCGGAAATATCCGGTGGTATGCGGAAGCGGGCAGGGCTGGCCCGGGCCATTATCATGAATCCGAAGATCGTGCTATACGATGAGCCGACTTCAGGGCTTGATCCGGTTACTTCACGACGAATCGACGATTTAATCGTGGATATGCGCAAACAGCTCGGTATAACCAGCGTAGTTGTTACACATGATCTTCACAGTGCATTGACAATTGGATCGCGCATAATGATGCTGCACAAGGGCCGGATCGTGGAGAATGCCACGCCGGAAGAGTTTATCCGCTCGAAGGATGAAACGGTCCAGAGCTTTCTCGCATCGCAATACATTACGAAAAAAGGTAAATGGGAATCATTCAGCCATGAATAAATTTAATCGCGAAGTCAGCATCGAGATTCTCGTCGGACTTTTCATGTTCACGGTTTTGATCGCGTTGAGTGTGTTTACAATTGTCCTCAGCCGGGAAAAACTATGGTCGGACTCGCACACCTATGAATTTGTCTTTACCGAAGTCGGTGGATTGCGGGAGGGCGATAATGTCTATTTGCGTGGGGTGAATGTCGGCCGGGTGAAGCAGACGGCGCTGGAGGACGGACGCGTGCATGTTTTCGTAACGGTGGATGTTCCTCTGAAATTTCGCCGGGGATATAGCATCGAAGTAGTAGCGTCGTCTATGCTGGGCGGAAAGTTGCTTAAGGTTTATGAGGGCCCGGAGAGCGCGCCCGAGCTCGGGGACAACGTAACGCTTCTCGGAGCCAAGCCGGTGGATATAATTCAGGAGCTGAGCACGGCGGTCGAAGGATTGCAGACCATGATCAACAGTGTTGCGGAAGGTCAGGGCACGCTGGGTAAGCTGCTGCGTGACGATGCCATGTATAACAACATGGTGGAGCTGAGCTCGGATCTGAAAGTGATCGTACAGCGCGTGGAGCAGGGCGAAGGCACAGTGGGCAAACTGTTGACTGATGATGCGGTCTATGAAGATGCTCGTGTGCTGATGGGGAA
>Ga0210065_1000457_pt1 | contig 11135 bp, 12 predicted proteins | sample Muzzi_PWB_D1_FD_185533 | JGI IMG/M metagenome (GOLD analysis project Ga0210065, IMG submission 185533) | Wetland microbial communities from San Francisco Bay, California, USA, that impact long-term carbon sequestration - Muzzi_PWB_D1 (SPAdes) | ecosystem: Environmental > Aquatic > Marine >... | reverse complement strand
CCCCATGCGGTTTCCCCCCTATCCATCTACAATGTCCCCCAATATCACAATCCTACCCTTCAGGGACCCCAGAAAGCCAAAAAACCCGAAAGGCCCAAGCATGCCTCAGACCCCCGACACCGCCCCCTTGTTCACGCCCTACACCCTGGGCGACCTGGCCCTGTCCAACCGCCTGGTCCTGGCCCCCATGACCCGCTGCAAGGCCGGCCCTGAACGCCTGGCCAACCCGTTGATCGCCGATTTTTATGCTCAGCGCGCGGGCGCCGGGCTGCTCATCACCGAGGCGACGACCGTATCGGCGCAGGGAAACGGCTACATCAACACGCCGGGCATCTACACCGACGAGCAGGGGGACGCGTGGAAGCAGGTGACCGAGGCGGTGCACGCCAAGGGCAGCCCGATTTTTCTTCAGTTGTGGCACACCGGCCGTTCGTCGCACAGCGACTTTCATGACGGGAAACCTCCGGTTTCCGCTTCGGCCATCCGCCTCGAGGGTGACGGCGTCTACACCATGAACGGCAAACAGGAATACGAAACGCCCCGGGCCCTGGAAACCGACGAGCTGCCTGGGGTCGTGAGCGATTACGTGAACGCCGCCCGGCGCGCCAGGAAAGCCGGGTTCGACGGCGTGGAAATCCACGGGGCCAACGGCTACCTCCTGGATCAGTTCCTGCAGTCGAAAACGAACCATCGCACCGACAGCTACGGCGGCAGCGTGGAAAACCGCTTCCGTCTGCTGCGCGAGGTGGTCGAAGGGGTCACCGAGGTCTGGGGACCGGGAAAGGTGGGCGTGCGCCTGGCTCCCAACGGGGTCTTCAACGACATGGGATCACCCGATTTCCGGGAAACCTTCACCTACGCCGCCAGTGAACTCGACACCTATGGACTGGCCTTCCTGCACATCGTGGACGGTCTTGCCTTCGGATTCCACGAACTGGGCGAGCCGATGACCCTCGAGGAATTTCGCAAGGTTTTCCACGGCACGCTGATGGGCAACTGCGGGTACGACCGGGAATCCGCCACGGCCGCGGTTTCCCGGGGAGCGGCTGATCTGATAGCCATTGGCCGGCCCTATATCAGCAATCCCGACCTGGCCGAACGCTGGAAAAACGGCTGGCCCGAGGCGCCCCTGTCGGACCCGGCGTCGTGGTACACCCTGGAGCAGGTCCCGGCCGGGTACACCGACTACCCAGCCTATAAACCCGGCGAGGAAACAACGGTTGGCTAGTCTGGACAAGTCGTCACGCAGCGTCCTGTTCCGGGGAAATACCGGACATTTCCCCGGCGACACCCTTTTCGCCAAGGTCGCCCGGGCGGTCTGCGAAGCCGAGTGCCTTCCCCGCAAGGAGCTTTACGAAGCTTGGGAATCCGCCAAGCGCATCCGCCGCGGGATGCGCGGCGGGCCCGTGGTCGAACTGGCCGCGGGCCACGGCCTGCTCTCGGTCATCCTGATCCTCCTGGACGACACCACCGAATACGCGACCTGCATCGACACCAACCGTCCTGCCAGCCAGGCCGTCCTGCTGGGCGTCATGGAAAACCACTGGCCGCGTCTGAAGGGCCGGATCCGGTATGTCGAAGGTCCCCTGCAAAACGCCGCCGTCCCGCCCGATGCCCTGGTCGCGTCGGTGCATGCCTGCGGCGCCCTCACCGACCGGGTGCTGGACCTGGCGATCGAGCACCGGACCCGGGTCGCGGTCCTGCCCTGCTGTCACGACCTGGAAACCTGCGACACGGGGTCATTGACCAACTGGATGGACGGCCCCCTGGCCGTGGACGCCACCAGGGTGGCTCGGCTGCGGGCGGTGGGATACCGGGTTCAGACCGCCCGGATTCCGGCCGAGATCACGCCCAAGAACCGGCTCCTGTTGGGCTGGCCGGAATAACCCGGGTTATGGTAGCATTCTCCCCGCGATCATCCGAAAACCACCGAGGAGCCTCTGGAATGTCCATCGACCCGTCCCTGCTTGAAATCCACACCCACACCGGACCGGCCTTCCTGCCCCTGGTCGACTACGGCGCCTGGCGGGTGGCCGTGCTCAACTTCATCGACCACCTGCTGCCCGAAAACCTGACCGACATGCAGCGGCACGACGAGACCGACGAGGTTTTTGTTCTGCTCAAGGGACGGTGCATCCTGTTCATCGGGGACGGGAAAAACGAAGCGGGAACGATCCACGCCCAGGACATGGCCCCGCTCACCCTCTACAACGTGAAGCGCGGCACCTGGCACAATCACACCCTCAGTGCGGACGCGTCGGTGCTGGTGGTGGAAAACCGGGAAACGACCAGCGACAACTCGCCCTTCTGCCAACTCACCGCCGAACAGACCGCGGCCATCGTGACCGAAACCCGTCGGCTGTGGCCCGACAATAACGCCTAGTCGTCACCCCGCAGGTAATCCCCCAGCATCCCCCGGCTGTGTTCGGCTTCATGGCAGTGGATGCAGAGGTTTTCCCAGTTGGAACCGTCGGGCGGGTTGTTGTTGTCGTTGCCGTCGATGTGGTGGACGGTCAACTCCTTCAGGTTCGACGCGTCGAACTCGCGGGCGCACTTGGCGCAGATCAGGCCGTGCATTTCCAGGGACCGCTCGCGGTAGGTGAATCCCGGCTTGTTGGGGCCCTTCATATCGCGGACGCCCTTGGCGATCTCTTCACGGGTGGGCAGCTTGTCCGGCTTGGGGCGGCCGGCCTTGCGATTGTAGGAATTGCGCAGACTCATCAAGTTCCTCCTGTTGGGGCCGACATCCCCATGATAGCACCGAATGGGTGAAATTCACGAATCACGTTGAGCCTCCGGCCCCCGAAGACTACCTTGGGGACGACTTTTTTGCCTTTTCGGCCCATCCAGACCCCGTATGGACCCCGAACGGACCCCGAACCCCCAGGACGACCATGGCCAGCTACAACCTGTCCCACCTCAAACAGCTCGAGGCCGAGTCCATCCACATCATGCGCGAGGTGGCCGCCGAGTTCGCCAACCCGGTGATGATGTACTCCATCGGCAAGGACTCGTCGGTCATGCTGGACCTGGCGGCCAAGGCCTTCGCGCCCGGCCGGATCCCCTTTCCCCTGCTGCACGTGGACACCCAGTGGAAATTCCAGGACATGTACCGCTTCCGCGAGGAGATCGCCGAGCGTTACGACGTGGACCTGAAGGTCTGGATCAACCCCGAGGGCAAGGACGTGGTGGGCCCGATCACCCACGGGTCGGAAAAGCACACCCAGATCATGAAGACCGAGGGCCTCAAGCAGGCCCTCGACCACTACGGCTACGACGCCGCTTTCGGGGGCGCCCGCCGCGACGAGGAGAAGTCGCGGGCCAAGGAGCGCGTCTACAGCTTCCGCAACGAATTCCACCAGTGGGACCCCAAGAACCAGCGGCCCGAACTGTGGAACCTTTACAACGCCAAGGTCAACAAGGGCGAGTCGATCCGCGTGTTCCCCCTGTCGAACTGGACCGAGCTGGACATCTGGCTCTACCTGATGCGCGAGGACGTGCCCATCGTGCCGTTGTACTTCGCGGCCGAGCGTCCGGTGGTCGAACGCGACGGAACCCTCATCATGCTGGACGACGACCGCTTCCCCTTGCGTGAGGGCGAAAAGCCCATGATGAAGAAGGTGCGCTTCCGCACCCTGGGCTGCTACCCGCTGACCGGGGCGGTGGAATCGAACGCCGGGACCATCGAGGAGATCGTGCAGGAAATGCTGCTCACCACCACCAGCGAACGCCAGGGACGGGTCATCGACTTTGACGGCGCCGCCTCCATGGAAGAGAAGAAGAAGGACGGTTACTTCTAGTGAGCGACCACAACTACCGGATCCAGGACGAGGATCTCATCCGCGACGACATCGCCGCCTACCTGCACAAGCACGAGACCAAGGACCTGCTGCGCCTGCTGACCTGCGGCTCGGTGGACGACGGCAAGTCGACCATGATCGGACGTCTGCTCTACGACTCGAAGATGATCTACGAGGACCAGTTGGCCGCCGTCACCCGCGACTCGAAGATCCACGGCACCGTCGACGGCAACTTCGACCCCGCCCTCTTGACCGACGGGCTGAAGGCCGAGCGCGAACAGGGCATCACCATCGACGTGGCCTACCGCTACTTCTCCACCGACAGGCGCAAGTTCATCATCGCCGACTGTCCCGGCCACGAGCAGTACACGCGCAACATGGCCACCGGCGCGTCGACGGCCGACCTGGCGATCATCCTGATCGACGCCCGCCACGGGGTGGTCACCCAGACCAAACGGCACAGCTTCATCTGTTCGCTGCTGGGCATCAAGCACGTCGCGGTCGCGGTCAACAAGCTGGACCTGGTGGACTGGTCGGAAGAGGTCTACGAGCGGATCCGCGCCGACTACAACGCCTTTGTCGCGCGCCTGGGCTTTGCCGACATCCACTTCTTCCCCATCTGCGCCCTGCACGGCGACAACGTGGTCGAGCCCAGCAGAAACCTGCCGTGGTACGACGGGGCCACCCTGCTGCACCACATGGAGAGCGTGAACATCGCCAGCGACCGCAACCTGATCGACATGCGGTTCCCTGTGCAGTACGTGGTGCGGCCCAACCTCGACTTCCGTGGGTTCAGCGGCACCGTGGCCTCGGGTGTGGTCCGCAAGGGCGACAAGGTCATGAGCCTGCCGTCGCGGCAGACCTCCCGGATCAAGGACGTGCTGCTGCACGGCGAGGCCGTCGAGGAGGCCTTCGCCCCCATGGCCGTCACCTTGACCCTCGAGGACGAGATCGACGCCTCGCGCGGCGACATGCTGGCTCCTGTCAACAACGTGCCCTCGATCGGCAACGAGATCGAGGCCATGGTCGTCTGGATGCATGAAAATCCCGCCCACCAGGGCCGGTCCTACCTCATCAAGCAGGCCACCAGCCTGGTGCCCGGCGTGCTGACGGACCTGCGCTACAAGATGGACGTCAACAACCTGCGCAAGGAGGCCGGCGAGGTCGATTCGCTGGACCTAAACGAGTTCGGACGCGTCCACCTCACCCTGCACCGGCCCATCGCCTTCGACCCCTACGACCGCAACCGCGCCACCGGGTCGTTCATCATCATCGACCGGGTGACCAACGTCACTTTGGGTGCCGGCATGATCATTGACCGCGTCGTGCGCGAAAAGACCGCCGGTCCCAAGAGCCGGAACATTTCCGAGGCCCGCGGCACCGTGCGCCGGGCCGACCGCGAGGCGCTGACCGGCCAGCGGGGCCACACCGTGTGGCTGACCGGCCTGAGCGGCAGCGGCAAGTCGACCATCGCCTACGAACTGGAGCGGCAGCTCACGGCCGCCGGCCGCCTGTGCGTGGTGCTCGACGGGGACAACGTGCGCCACGGGCTGAACCGCGATCTGGGCTTCAGCGCCGACGACCGCACCGAAAACATCCGGCGTATCGCCGAGGTGGCCCGGCTCATGAACGGGGTGGGCGTGATCGTCATCACCTCGTTCATCAGCCCCTATCTGAAGGATCGCCGCGACGCGCGGGAGATCATCGGGGACGACCACTTCATGGAGGTGTTCCTCGACACCCCGCTGACCGTCTGTGAGGCCCGCGACCCCAAGGGTCTGTACAAGAAGGCCCGCGCGGGCGAAATCCCCCAGTTCACGGGCATCACCGCCCCCTACGAAGCGCCGGAATCACCTGAATTGAGGCTGGCAACGGAAAATTTGAGCCCCGTGGAATGCGCCGGGGCGGTGGCGGCCCTGCTGGAGGACGGCGGGATCCTGGGCCTGGAGGATTGACCCCCGGCCCGGCGCCCCCTTGACGGGGAACCGGACCAGGGGTCAGGAGCGAAGGCTACCTTTTCCCCATGTTGGGATACAGGAAGTTGACCTGGAAGCGGACCTGGTGGTCGGCGCCGCCGGTCGGGACCTCGGAGTTCGTGTAATAGCCGAGCAGCACGTTGACGTGCTGCTGTCCGAACTTGGTCACCTTGGAGATCTGGGCTCCCCAGGGCACCGTCCACTGCTCGCCCGAATCGGCTTCCCAGTTGGCCGTCACAACCGGAGCCGTGCCCAGGGCCCATCCCCCGCCCAAATTGTAGTTCAGAAACCACTGGGCGGTGAACGCGTTGATGTCCGGGCGATCCTCGGCGCCGGCGAACGACCAGACATTGCTGGCCACGCCGCCCATGGTAAACTTGCCGGCCATGATGAATATCACGCCGGCCGGTCCGGCGCCCCACTTGCCCGTTCCCAGCACCTGGGGATTGGACGCGGTCGGCAGGTAAGCCACCGGTCCCAGACCCCAGATGACCTTACCGGCCTTGGCAGGCGAGAAAAACAACTGGTACGTGGTGTCCCCGATGCCGAAGGTGGATTCGGTTTCCCCGGAAGGGACGCTGTTGATCGGAATGATGGGACGATTGATGACGTTCCACTTCTCGCCCGCGAACGGGATCACCGGCTGGACATTGAGATTGAAGAACGTGCGGTCGTATGCGCCCACGCCGGGGTTCCAGTTGAACTGGAACGGAAGAGTGGTCACGGTGGCCAGGGGATTCTGGATGGCCTTGGCCAGGGCGGCGGCATCCGGTTCGGCCCCCAGGGCCGCGGCCGTGGCCAGGGACAACGTCAGGGCGACCACCAGGGCCAGGCAAAGAACTCTTCTCATGTCCGCGTCTCCTTGGTCGAGTTGTCAACATTCGAACCTCGGCAGGGCAGGTCCACCAGGGACCTTCAATTTCCCCCGCGGGGCCCGTTTTCTTCCACCTGGAACACACGTTCCAGGAATTCCAGCTTCTTGTCCAGACTCTTGTTCCAGATCTTGTTGACGGTGGCTCGGGGCCGGGGCAGCCATTCGTCGGTCAGGGCGGCCAGGGCTTGCTCGAACCGCCAGAAGTGTCGGTATTCCTGACCGGAAAGGGTCCGCAACGCGTCCATCTGGCTGCGCGTCAGCCAGTGGGAGTCCACCTCCTGGGCAATGACGTCCGGGTCGATCACCCACTTGTCCACCTGCGCCAGTTCCATCACCCGGGTCACCTGGCCGGGCGCCAGGTCGGTGGAGCGTTCCAGGTCCCGCTTCAGGCTCACGGCGTTGGTGAACTCGCCGCCGGTGAATTTTCCCAGACCCGGATCCATTATGTCCAGCCGGAAAAGCTCCTCAGCGACAACCCCGTCGAAACTGTAAAGGACCGAGCGGTTGACCTTCTGGTCGAACACGTTGTCCACGAAAAACAGGAGGAAAAAGGACACGACGCCGGCCAGGATAGGGGTGGCGAGCCAGCCCAGCGAGATCTTTCCCAACACCCGGTAGCGCAGGCCGGCCCCCTTGAACAGGCTGATGCCCACGATCGCGCCGACCACCGCCTGGCTGCTGCTGACCGGAACCAGGGGAAAGGTCGGCAGCCCGTGGCTGGCCAGCAGGTTCTCCAGCCTCTCGGAGGCGAACAGGAACAGGGTGATGGACTGGGCCAGGACGACCACCAGGGCCGGCACCGGTGACAGCCGCACCAGGCCCCCGCCCACGGTGCGCATCACCCGCTCGGAATAGGTGAACACCCCCACGGCGATGGCGATCGCCCCCAGCAGGAACAGCTGCTGGGTGCCCGTGAAACTCACCAGGCCGAACAGGGAAATGTCGGTGAAGGGATTGTCGGGCACAAACACGCCCATCACGTTGGCGATGTTGTTGGCGCCCAGGCTGTAGGACCCCAGGGCCCCGGCGATCAGCAGCCCCAGGCGGGTGCCCCAGTCCAGGCGCAGCAGGTGGGGCCGGGTCACCCCGATCAGCCACCTGGCGAAGATGAACAGGAGCACCGCCACCACGCCGGTCAACAGCGGGCAGGTGATCCAGGTCCCGATGATGCGGGTCAGCGAGGCCCCGTCGGTCACCGAGTCCGAATACAGGTTCCACCCGATGATGGCCCCCACGATGGACTGGGACGTGGACACGGGCATGTTCAACCGGGTCATCCAGAAGGTCGTCAGGGCCGCCGCCAGCGCCACGGTGAACGATCCGGCCAGGGTGTTGACCGCGCCCAGCCGGCCCAGGGTGTGGGCGGCGCCCGACCCGCTGATCACCGCCCCCAGGATGATGAAAACCGAACATATGATCGCGGCCACCCGGAACTTGACCATGCGGGTCCCGACCGCCGTGCCGAACACGTTGGCCGCGTCGTTGGCGCCCAGGGACCAGCCCAGGAAAAGTCCGCTGGATAGAAATAGGAGAATCCCCACCGGCGGTCCCTCAGATCATCCGTTTGATGGTGTAGATGGCCAGCCGGTCGGCCACGCCCTTGGCCTGATCGGAAACCTTGTCGACGTTCATCACGAAATACCGCAGGTGGATCTTGCGGGCCAGGTCGAGATCGCTGGCGAAGATGCTGCCTTTCAGGCGCTCGCCGACGTCGTCGGCTTCCTGTTCGAAATGGTGGACCTTGTACAGCGTGTCCTTGACCGCCCGCACGTCCTTGAAAAAGGCCCGCCCCGAGCAGATGACCGCTTCGACCGCCTCGTAACCCGATTCGGCCAGGCGCAGGAAGCCCTTGTGGAACTCCTGGGGAATATCAGGCCGTTCGATGGAGAACTGGTACAGGCAGGATTTGGCCGTGTCGATGATGTCGTCGGTGTTTTCCAGCAGCCCCAGCACGTCCCCGCGATGTTCGGGAATCAGCGAATGGCTATAGAGGTGCGTTTCCACCTCCTGGCTCAGGGTGTCGGCCCGTTTCTCCAGTTCGTCGATGTTCACGATGGCTTTGTCGAAGGCCGGGGTGTCACCCTCGATATAGGCGCGCACGCCGCCCCGGAACACCAGGCCCCCTTCGGCAACGGTGTCGAAAAAGCCCTCGATCTTCGCCTCGACGCTGCGGCTGGTCTTGAATAGCGGCATGGCGCCTCCGTTTTCTGGGACTGATCCCGACTCATTCTTTTGATTGTCACAGGATTGCGGTAAACGCGCCGGTGATCAAGAGGATAAATCTCTTCCCCGCCCTTCGGCCCGCGGACGTTACCAGTCCCCGAAGGGTCGGGCGACCAGGTTGGCGTTGAAGTACCGGGGATCATCGGTCACTTCGCGGCCGACCCAGGCGGGTTTGGCGAATTCCTGACCCTCGAAGTCCAACTCGCACTCGGCGATGACCAGCCCTTCGTTGGGACCGTGGAATTCATCCACCTCCCAGATCGTTCCTTCGTGGTCGATGCTGTAGCGTGTTTTTTCGATGAGGGGCAGCTCGCACAGGTCCAGCAGTTGCCGGGCGTCATCCAGGGGGATTTCATACTCGAATTCGGGGCGGGATGGGCCGTCCGATGCACCCTTGATGGTCAGGACCGCCCGGCTGCCGGCGACCCTCACCCGCACCACACGTTCCTTTGTCGTGTTCAGGTATCCCTGGCGATACAGGACTCCCGCGACGGACGGCCGCCAGCGGTCGCCTTCGACGAGAAATTTGCGTTCAATTTCCACGCCCATGATTTCCCCGTCCCTCTCCTGCCCTCACAAACCACACTAATTCAGTAACTTAAATGAGCATCCCAACCTGTTCGACCATGAGATTCATCGAGGTGCCAAGGATATCCTGCAGGGCGGGAATGTCGTTGATGCGCGAAGCCATGTCCTTGCTGTTGCTGCTGCCGCACCCGGCCAGGACGGCCGCCGCCGTCAGAATGATCAACCCCAGGCTGAGGTGGCGCGTGTTCATGAATTCTCCTTGAAGAACCGCTTCATTCGTCCGCTTGGTGATCCCCGATCATAGAAATATCCGGTCCCGATGTCCACCCGAATGAAGATGGGGCCTGGGCGAAGATCATTCCGGTTGGCGGCATCGGGCCTTTCCGTTAATCTTCCGAAAATTCCGACATGGAGGTTGGCTCTTGAAGGCAAAAATCGTTCTCCGGTGCCTTGTCCTTACCACCGCGCTTTCCCTGGGGACATGCCCCCGCGCCCGCGCCGAGGTCGCCCTGGGGCCCCGGCTGGGCGTCAGTGACCCCGGCGACTCCTTTTTTCTGGGTGGCCAGGGCGAGTTCGGGCCCATCCTTGGCCGCGCCACCCTGGTCACCCTTCTCGACTTCACCTCCGGGGATCACAGCTCCACCCTTTTCGAGGCCGACCTCCGTTTCTACCTGTTTCCCCTCCCCGAAACCGGAATCCGGTTTTACGTCGCCGCCGGACCCGCCCTTCTGCTGTCCCCCGACACCGAACTGGGGCTGAACCTGACCCTGGGACTGGACGTCCCCATGAAGAACACCCGCCGTTACAATTTCGAATACCGCTGGGGCGTGGGCGACGTCCCCGAGCACAAGATCGCCGCGGTGGTCATGTTCGGGCTCTAACTGCCCTGCCGGCAATTGAATCGCCGGGCCGGACGTGGTATTTTGCGGACGATCTTCCCATTCCGCCAATGACACGAAAGGCGCGACGATGAACCGCACCCGGCTGGTCCTCCTTCTGCTTTCCCTTTCCCTGGTTCCGGCCTCCGGCGCGGCGGCCTGCACCAACTTCATCGCCACCGGCGAGGCCACCGCCGACGGGTCGGTCATGGTGACCTACACCTGCGACGGGGAATTCCATCCCATCTTGCGCCTCCTGCCCGCGGCCGACCACGAACCGGGCGCGATGGAGACCCTCACCCACTGGTCGGGAGAAGTGCTCGGCGACATCGCCCTGCCGGCCCACACCTACCAGGTCGTCAACCTGATGAACGAGCACCAGGTGACCATCGCCGAGACCACCACCGGCGGACGTGAGGAACTGATCAATCCCGAAGGCATGCTCGACTACTGGACCCTGATGCGCCTGATCCTGCAGCGGGCGGCCAGCGCGCGGGAGGCCGTCGAGGTCATGGGCGACCTGGTGGCCGAGTACGGCTACCGCAGCAGCGGGGAATCGTTCTACATCGGTGACCCCGACGAAGCCTGGATCGCGGAGATGGTCGGCCCCGGCCCCGGGGGCCAGGGCGCCAACTGGGTCGCCCTGCGCGTACCCGCCGGCTATGTGGTGGCGCACGCCAACCTCGGCCGCATCGGCGCCTTCGACAGGAACGACCGGGACAACTGCCTGGCCTCGGTAGGGATGGAGGAATTCGCGGCCGCCCGGGGCTGGTACGATCCCGACGGCGACGCGCCCTTCAGCTGGCGGGAGGCCTTCCACCCCTCCGATCCGGCCCAACGTCGGTACACCGAGACC
>Ga0210065_1000456_pt1 | contig 11135 bp, 9 predicted proteins | sample Muzzi_PWB_D1_FD_185533 | JGI IMG/M metagenome (GOLD analysis project Ga0210065, IMG submission 185533) | Wetland microbial communities from San Francisco Bay, California, USA, that impact long-term carbon sequestration - Muzzi_PWB_D1 (SPAdes) | ecosystem: Environmental > Aquatic > Marine >... | reverse complement strand
GTGCCATTCAAGTTAGGTAACATGACATCCAGAATGATAAATTCTGGTTTTAGCTCCAGGCAACGATTGCAACCTTCCAAGCCATCGCCGCTCTCAAGCACGACTTTGAACTCGTTGGGATCCAGTACCGCTTGGCTCAACATTTCGCGGATAGCGGTTTGGTCTTCGATGATAGCGACGGATTTCATAATGGTAATAGGTGGCGGAGAGAGAGGGATTCGAACCCCCGGAACCTTTCGGCTCAATAGTTTTCAAGACTACCGCATTCGGCCACTCTGCCATCTCTCCTGAAAAAAGTGTCTGGGGGTTTTAGTCTATTTAGAAGGGGGAGTGCAAGTCGTTAAGTACGTCTAATAAAATAAATTACGGTCTAAACTGCGATATTGGATGGCTTCCAGTAAGTGAGGAGTTTGAATTTTCTCTGCATTTGCGAGGTCGGCAATCGTACGCGCTACTTTTAAGATGCGGTCGTAGGCGCGCGCGGAGAGGGCGAGTTGTTCCATCGCCTGCTGCAGCAGGTCCCCTTGTTCCTGATTGATTTCGCAGTATTTACGGATGTGGGAATGTGACATGCGAGCATTGCAGCGGTTGCTCGGGTCTGTTTCCTCTAAAAAGCGATTTTTTTGAATGGTGCGCGCGGATTCGCAGCGTGTCCGAATCGCGGCGGAGCTTTCACCAGGCTTGGAATGACGCAGCTCCTCAATGCGCAGGGCTGGGGCTTCGATGTGTAGGTCGATACGATCGAGTAATGGACCGCTGATTTTAGAACGATAGCGCTGTATCTGAGGTACGCTGCAGCGGCACTCGCGGGAACTGTCGCCGGTGTAGCCGCAGGGGCAGGGATTCATGGCACACACCAGCATGACGGAGCAGGGTAGGGAGATCTTACCTGCGCTGCGAGAAATGCTGACCTGACCGTCTTCCAATGGCTGACGTAGAACTTCGAGAGCAGATCGTTTGAATTCCGGCAGTTCGTCCAGAAAAAGTACGCCGTTGTGCGCCAGGGAAATTTCGCCGGGCCCCGGAATGCTGCCGCCCCCTAGCAGACCCACATCGCTAATCGTGTGATGAGGCGAACGGAACGGTCTTTGGAAATAGCGGTTTTCTTTGAGCAGTGTGCTTCCCGCCGCCGATTGAATGCTTAGAATTTCCAGAAACTCATCGATCTCCGGTTGTGGCATAATCGACGGTATGCGCTTAGCTATCATCGACTTGCCGGAGCCCGGGCTGCCGATCATTAGCAAATTGTGACCACCACTTACCGCGATTTCGACCGCGCGCCGTGCGGCGTGTTGTCCTTTGACTTCCGAGAAATCGAAACGTTGGCTTTCCGGTGGATTTCGGAAAAAGCTGCTATGCCCGGATGGCATCGGTGTGATCTCACGCTCGTGTTTCAAAAAGCGTACGGTTTCGTCCAAGCTGGCGACTGGGTAGATATTCACTTCGTTGACGAGTGCCGCCTCATCAGCTGATTCTGTGGGGACGATCAGGCCCTTTTTGCCTGCTTTTCTGGCAAGCAGGGCCATGGCGAGCACTCCCCGGACTGGACGTGTCTTGCCGGAAAGACTGAGTTCGCCCGCAATCATATAGTCCTCTAAAGACTCTAGCGGGCATTGCTTCATGGACGCGAGTATGCCGATGGCGATGGGTAGGTCGTAAGCGGGGCCCTCTTTACGTAAGCCGCCTGGCGCCAAATTTATGGTTGTTCTGGTCAGGGGCATGCGATACCCACTGTTACTGATTGCAGAAAACACGCGGTCCTGTGATTCTTTGACTGCAGCATCCGGCAGTCCGACCAAAATAAATTTGAGTTCGCCGACCTCACCTGTATTGACTTCGACTTGTACCGGATGCGCTTCGACGCCGACTAGGGCTGCAGATTGTGTAATAGCTAGCATTGATCACTGATGTTTGTTTTCAGGATTGAAGGCTGTAACCGTAGGACTGTCACTAATTACTTTTCATAAAAAGGTTTGTTTTTAATCGATAGAATATTTTGAAGCTAGGACTTACAGGAGGAATCGGCTGCGGCAAGTCGACGGTGGTGGCACTTTTTGCAAAGGCCGGTTGGCGCACGATTGGTTCGGATGCTATTGTGAAAGATCTCATCGCAACTGATCAGACGGTACATCGAGCGCTACACTTGCGCTGGGGTGACGCGGTTTTTTTGCCAGAGGGCGGGGGTGATCGAAAGGCGATTGCGAGTCGTGTTTTTGCCGATCAAGATGAGCTGAAATGGCTGGAATCGCTATTGCACCCGCTGGTAAGGGATATCTGGCAGGCTGCTGTGGCGTCAGCTCCAAGTGCAAATTGGTTGGTGGAGATTCCGCTGCTCTTCGAAAAAAGGCTTGAAACCCTGTTTGATTTAATTGTGTGTGTAGAGTGTCCCTCCGAAGTAGTTGAAGCTAGAATGATTCAACGCGGTTATACTGGGGAAGAGGTTGAGCAACGTCGTTTACGGCAGATGCCTCTAGAAGAAAAAGTCCAGCGCTCTGATCGCGTACTTTCCAATGCTGGCAGTTTAGAATTTTTAGAACTACAAACCCTTCGATTAATAAAAGAGCTAGAGGACTAGAACTAGCCTGACGTCAGTCATTCCCCCTCCCCCCCGATTTTATCGATACGCTGCGCACGGTGGCGTTTTTATCAAGATACACTATTATATGAGCGAAGAAGAAACTCAGTCTTTACCTAAGGCAGATGCGGTGCCTGCTGAAATCAAACCTGCGCGTAAGCGTGCTACCAAGAAAGCGACCAAGAGGGCTGCCTCTAAAAGCGCTGCTAAGAACGACGCGGATTCTGCTTCGTCGCGTCAAGGCGGCGAGCAACAGGGTGAAATGTTTTCCGAACAAAGGCCGCAAGCAGCAGCGGCTCGGTCCGAATCGAAAGGACCCAATGAAGAGTCATCAAAGCAGGCGAATTCAGCTGCGGCTTCATCCAATGAGTCCGGCACCGATGCTTCATCCCCCCGCAATGAAGGCGGTCGACAAGGCCAACCGCATCAGCGTCATCAGAACCAAAATGATCGAGCTAATCGCAACAAGTTTAACAAGAACAAGCGACCGAACAAAAAAGGTAAGAATCGTTGGCATAATAATAAGAAAAGGCGGCCGCAAGAAGACGAGAGTCCAATCGAGTTGGGTGGACTCTTGGAGTTTGAAGTTTTAGATAAAGTCGAGAGCATTCACGCATTGGCTGCTGAAATAAGTAGTGGCGATGCGGAGGGGTTCGATTTTAATCGAGTGTATGAATTAGCGATCCCCGATTTGCGGGCTGAAGTTGAGGCGCAGGCGCTCAAGGTCGCCCACGCACCTACGCGCGAGCAATTGATCAATGCGATGGTATCTCAGGCCGGCGAACAGAAGACTCCGATTATAACGGTTGGTGTTCTGGAAATGCTTGATGATGATGAAGGAGGCCTTTTAGTGTACCAGCGCGACAGCTATCGGATAAAAGGGCTGAGTGCGTACGTGCCACAGGCTTTTATCGAATACTACGGTTTGCAGCGCGGTCATATTGTAAAGGCACAGCTGCATCCACATCGAGAGAACGAGTCTTGTCCCTTCGCTGTTAAATTACTTGAGGTTATGGGTCGCGACCCAGAAACTCTTTCCGAGATTGTTCCCTTCACTGAGGGCGTTCCCTATTATCCATTGGAGCGTATCTTAATGGAAACGGACAGCGGTTCAAAGTGGGATAATTTATCCATGCGTGTTGTGGATTGTTTAACGCCTGTTGGATTCGGTCAGCGCGGATTGATCGTTGCGCCACCGCGTACCGGTAAAACGGTTTTGATGCAGGGCATGGCTAATTCGATTCAGAAAAACTATCCAGATGCTCATTTAATTATTTTGCTGATCGATGAGCGGCCGGAAGAGGTGACTGATTTCCGGCGTCAAGTCAGCGGCGAAGTGATCAGTTCCACTTTTGATGAGTCTGCGGAAAGTCACGTCCATGCAGCTGAGATGGTTATTGAAAAAGCGCGTCGCATGGTGGAAGTGGGCCGTGATGTTGTGATACTGCTGGATTCTATTACCCGATTAGCGCGTGCTTATAATACAACTATGCCAAGTAGTGGTAAGATTCTCTCAGGTGGCGTCGAGGCGAATGCCTTGCAAAAGCCCAAGCGGTTTTTTGGTTCGGCCCGTAATATTGAGGGTGGTGGGAGTTTGACGATCATAGCGACCGCACTGGTTGAAACCGGCAGTAAGATGGATGAAGTCATCTTTGAGGAATTCAAGGGTACGGGCAATATGGAATTGCATCTGGATCGTGGTCTATCGGACAAGCGAATTTTCCCTGCATTGAGTATGGATAAGAGTGGCACTCGCAAGGAAGAGTTGCTTTATCACCCTGATGAAATGCTTAAAATTTATTCATTGCGCCGTGCGATGAAAGGGCTACCGTCCACAGATGCTATGGAAATGCTCATACAACGTATTAAGAAAACCCAGACCAATGCTGAGTTTTTGATGAGTGTAGCTCGCTAGTATTTTGATTAACCCCGTACAAAATTTATTATATCTGTGACCTCCGACGACGAATTTGTAATCCAACTTTTAAATGATAGAGGATTGGTAGAGTCTTCTGTCCTCGAAGATATTCGTACCAAGCTTGAGCAGGGTGATGAAATTAAGGGAAGTATTGAGAATGCTGTCCTCAATGCACTGGTTGCCGACCATACGCTGACACAGATGCAGATTGCGACTGCGCTGGCGGATGAGTTTAACATGGACGTTGTCGACCTGCACGATGTGCGTGTTTCGACACAAGCACTGGAAGTGGTCAGCTACGATCTGGCGAATCGCTATAAAGTATTTCCGCTCGAAGCGGACGACAATGAAGTCGAGTTAGCCATTTGTGATCCACTGGACATGGATGCGATCGACAGCATCAGTCATGTATTGAAGCGGTCGGTTGTTTGTCGCGTTGCCCCGCTGGACGACATTGAGCATGCTATCCACCAATATTATGATGGGGCCAAAGCTGAGAATGTTCATGAAATGTTCGATGACGCCAATGAGGAAGAAGCATTGGGATTTGAACTGCCGACTGGAGAAGAGGCAGAAGTTGGCGAAGAGGAAGCACCCATCATACGTTATGTGCACATGGTTATCTCAGAGGCGCTGAAACGGCGTGCTTCGGATATTCACATGGAGCCACTCGAGAAGCGTTTCCGTGTTCGCTATCGTGTCGACGGTGTGTTGCACGAGGTTGAAAATCCGCCCAAGCGTTTGCAGCCATCGATTGTTTCAAGAATTAAGCTGATGTCGAATGTGAGCATTGCTGAAAAACGCGTACCGCAGGACGGCCGTATCAACATCAAGGTAGGCGCTAAGATTATCGACCTACGTGTTTCGACTCTGCCGACAGCTTATGGTGAGAGTATTGTGATGCGTATTCTTGATAAGGAGGGTTTGAATCTTGGCTTGCCTTAACTTGGCTTTTTTAGTGACGACCAAGCAGTCTTTGAGCGTGTGATCGCACTTCCGGACGGCATTTTCCTGGTGACAGGGCCGACTGGTTCCGGCAAGTCGACAACGCTTTATTCCGCATTGAATTGCATCAATCACCCCGATCGTAAAATTATTACAGTCGAAGATCCGGTCGAGTACGAGATGGCTGGCATCAATCAGGTGCAAGTGCGACGTGAAGTGGGTATGACATTCTCGGCGGCCTTGCGCTCTATGCTACGTCAAGCACCCAATATTATTATGGTGGGAGAAATCCGAGACAAGGAAACTGCTGAAATTGCAGTGAACGCCTCGTTGACGGGTCACATGGTTTTTAGTACGCTTCATACCAATGATGCGCCAAGCGCGGTGAGCCGCTTAATCGATATTGGCATTAAGCCTTTCTTGGTATCTGCATCTGTTCGAGCTGTTTTAGCCCAGCGATTGGTGCGTCGTATTTGCCTTAATTGTAAAGAGCCAGACGAACCTAATGAGCGGCACCTTAATTCGTTGGGGATTCGCCAGGATCAATTATTAGACGCTTCTTTCAGGCGCGGCACTGGTTGTGCAAAGTGTAGTTCCACTGGCTTCAGGGGACGTCTCGGTATTTTCGAGGTGTTCTCCGTGAATGAAGAGTTACAGTCCATGATTTATGAGGAATCCAGTCTAGTCGCATTACGTAATAAAGCCCGTGAAATGGGTATGCGCTCGATGCGTGAAGATGGCGTACGAAAGGTTCTGGCTGGTGTGACGACTCCCGAGGAAGTCTTGCACGCAACTGTGGGAGACTCGATTTAAAGCTTAAACCGTTCAAATTAACTGATTTTATTTTATGAGCTACGAAATGAATGATCTTTTGGAACTGATGGTTGATCAGGGTGCATCTGATTTGCACTTGCAGGTAAATCAGTCTCCGACTTTACGTATCAGTGGTACAATGACGCCAGTGGAAGGTCCTAGTTTAACACCGAAAGATACCGAGGAGTTGATGAAAGCCATTACCTCATCCAGTAGCCAGGAGCAGTTGAAGACAAGTGGGGGTGCCGACTTCGGTTTTGCTTACATGTCGCGCGCGCGCTTTCGTGTGAGTGTGCTGCGCGCCAAAGGAAGCTACGGCATGGTGTTGCGCCAAATTCCGAATGATTTATTCACCCTTAGCGACATTGGTCTACCGGATAAAGTTAAGGAACTTATTTCCCGTCCACGTGGATTAATTCTTGTGACCGGGCCGACAGGTTCCGGTAAGTCCACCACGCTGGCCTCTATGGTGAATTGGATTAACCAGAATAGGGATGGCCATATCATCACTATCGAGGACCCAATCGAATATTTTCATGAGCACAAAAACTGTATTGTGACTCAGCGTGAGGTTGGCAATGATGTGACGTCCTTTTCCGCCGCGATTCGTGGTGCATTGCGTCAGGATCCAGATGTCATTCTGGTGGGTGAAATGCGCGATCTGGAAACAATTGAAGCTGCTGTCGGAGCGGCTGAAACGGGTCACCTGGTTTTTGCAACACTTCATACGACGGGTGCAGCGCGTACGGTTGATCGGATCGTCGATGCGTTTCCTGCTGACATGAAGGATCAGATGCGTACGCAATTGGCTTCATCCGTTATCGCGGTGATCTCGCAAGTTCTTTGTAAGAAGATCGGGGGCGGTCGTATCGCTTCTTTTGAGATTATGGTTACCACCACTTCAATCTCTCAGCTGATACGCGAGAATAAGACTTTCCGTATTTCATCCGACATTCAGACGGGTGCGAGCCTGGGGATGATCAGTTTAGACGCGCACTTGCTAAGTTTATATAACAAGGATCTCATTACTGCGGAAGAAGCCTTGTCCAAGTCGCAGACGGCTGGTCCAATGCGCGAAAAGTTAATTGAGTGCGGTGCTCAGTTTGCTGATTAAGTCTCTTTTATTATACAAATCACCTGATTTAGGTAACTCTACCCCCTAATGTTCGAAGATCATAACGATACTATCTACGAAATAATTCGTAACTCAGAGATGCTGGATAAAGCTCAGCTTGATGAGCTTAATGAGTCGCACATCCATACTGGAAAATCATTGGCCGATGCTGTGATTGACTCCAGTGTAGTCGAGCGCGGTGCCATACTCTCCGCAGTAGCTGAATATCTAGGATATGAGTATTTGGAAACAGTTCCGAAATCGATCCCGGATAATGTGTCTGGAATAATGAAGGCTGCAGTCGCCCGCATGTATGCTGTTGTGCCGTATGAGGCCGATGAACTATCGGTGTCATTATTGGCTAAAGACCCATTCAATCCGAGCATCATTGATGATCTCACGTTTACGCTCAACAAGGATATCACAATCGTAGTTTGTGATCCGGAGTTAATCGACGAGTTAGTCGTTCAGACTTATGGTGAGGAAGATTCCTCGATTGATGACATTTTAGGTGATCTCGGTGACAGTTTTGATGATGTCGATGAGCATCTGTCTGATGCGGATCTGACGGATCTGGCGAATCAAACTCCAATTATTCGTTTTGTGAATCTGGTTCTGCAGCAGGCGATCAAAGACAAGGCGTCGGATATTCACTTTGAGCCATTTGAGGATCAATTCCGCATCCGCTATCGAATTGATGGCGCTTTGTATGAGATGGCGCCGCCACCTAAAAACTTGGCGATACCGGTGACCTCTCGGGTGAAGGTGCTATCGAATATGAACATTTCGGAATCACGCATACCGCAAGATGGTCGTATCAAAATGACCATTGCGGGACGTCCCGTTGACCTGCGTGTCTCGACGCTGCCAACTCAATTCGGAGAAAGCGTTGTACTGCGTGTGCTGGACAAGTCTGTTGTGAATCTGGATCTGGAAGCACTGAGTCTTCCGGATGACATTTTGAACACGATCCGGGATTTGGTGAAACGTCCGAATGGCATTTTTATTGTGACGGGTCCGACAGGCTCCGGAAAGACCACGACCCTTTACAGTGCTCTGCGAGAGGTGAATGACGTTGAAACGAAGATTTTGACTGCGGAAGATCCGGTCGAGTACGAGATCGACGGAATTATGCAAGTCGCAGTGAACCATCAGGTAGGGCTGGACTTTGCACGTGCGTTGCGCGCCTTCTTGCGTCAGGACCCCGATAAAATCATGATTGGGGAAATCCGCGACCTGGAGACTGCACAGATTGCGGTACAAGCGTCACTGACAGGTCACGTGGTGCTTAGTACTTTGCACACCAATGATGCGCCCGGTGCTGTGACACGTCTGATTGACATGGGTCTGGAGCCTTTCCTTATTTCCGCTTCACTTGAGGCGATTCTTGCGCAGCGATTGGTACGGCGTATTTGTAAAAGCTGTCGCACGGCTTATGAGCCGGATCAGGATATTGTCGATGTACTGGAAGTTGACCCACTTGAAATCGCGGACAAAGATTTTTACTACGGTAATGGCTGCCCTGAATGCAGTAACACTGGATATCGTGGTCGTATCGGGCTCTTTGAAATGATCAAGATTACTGATGCGATTCGCGAAATGGTTAACAACCGAGCTCCAACCTTGGCTATCAAGCAAAAAGCGCTTGAACAGGGTATGAGAAGCTTGCGTGATGATGGGCTGCGTGCCATTTTTGACGGTAATTCTACTATCGAAGAAGTTCTGAAATATACATAAACCACCTCAAATATCCCCATGCCCAAGTTTAAATATACGGCCATTGATCAAAACGGTAAGCAAAAGACTGGCTCTGTTGACGCAGCTAGTAAAGATGAAGCAAGTTCCAAGTTAAGCGGTATGGGTTTGATGCCCACCAAAATTGTTGATGCTGGTTTGTCGGGTCCGTCCAAATCAGCAGGCAAAAGTTCTAAAGCAGCTAAAAGCAGCAAGTCCGGTGGATTTTCTATTGGTAAGGTTATTAAGCCGGAGGAGTTAGCCACTTTTACCCGTCAATTGGCCACACTCTTGCAGGCAGGATTGCCCTTGCTGCGGGCGATTGAAGTGATGACCCGTCAGGAGCGTAATCTCCGATTCAAGGCAGTTCTGGAACAGCTCGGCGATCAGGTGAAATCCGGCAATACCTTTTCGGATGGTCTTTCGCAGCACCCTAAGATTTTTGACCGTCTGTATGTAAACATGATCCGTGCGGGTGAAGCCGGCGGTGTGCTGGATGTGGTGCTGGCACGTCTGGCTGGTTTTATGGAGAAGGCACAGAAAACTAAAAAGAAGGTGAAGTCGGCAATGGTTTATCCGGTCGTTGTGGTGGGTGTTGCTGTTTCGATCGTGGCCTTGCTGATGGTAGTGGTTGTTCCTAAATTCCAAGTTATTTTCGATGACATGTTGGAAGGTGCTGCGCTGCCCGGACCGACTCAATTTGTGATCGGTGTCAGTAATTTTGTTCGTGGAAACATCATTATCACCTTGATCCTTTTGGTCGTCGTCATCTTTGGAGGAAAGTTTTTCTTTAGGACCAGTTTTGGTGCCAAGATGTTCAATTGGTTTGCTATTAATCTACCGAAGGTGGGTGACCTGGTGCGTAAAGTGAACATTGCGCGCATTACTCGTACTTTTGGAACCTTGCTTTCCAGTGGAGTGCCGATTCTTCAGTCGATTACTATTACAAAAGACATTACCGGTAATATTTTCTATTCCAATGCATTGACTCGTATTCATGACAGCGTGCGTGATGGTGAGTCACTCGCAGCACCAATGGAGCGTGAAACCGTTTTCCCTAACATGGTGACCAGCATGGTTGACGTGGGTGAGGAAACCGGTGAGCTGTCGGAAATGTTGAACCGTATTGCGGACAACTATGACGAGGATGTAGATAATGCGGTGGCGGGGATCACCTCGATCATTGAGCCGGTGATGATTGTCTTTTTGGCGGTGGTCGTTGGTTTTATCGTTATTGCGCTCTTCCTACCGATTGTTGAAATTATCAAGCAATTGACTGGTTGATCTGTATTTCTTTGCTGTTTTCAAAAACCCGCGGTTTCTCCGCGGGTTTTTTTGTGAATACCGCAATGTGTCGAATTATGGCTAAAATAGGGTTGACGAGCATGCAATCGAAGGCATGGTTCTGCCTCTTTTCTCCTAACCAGAATTTATATTTTTATGTCTATCGAAGTCAAAGTCCGCAAAGGTGAGCCCATGGAACGTGCGCTCCGCCGTCTCAAAAAACGCCTTGATCGTGAGGGTGTAATTCGCGATGTGCGTGCCAACCGTTATTTTGAAAAGCCTTCGCAAACAAAGCGTCGCAAGCAAAAGGAGCTAAACTTTAACAACATGCTTCGCGTCCGTTACTCGAACATGTAATTTATGGAGATGCGGGTGTCGTGTGCACTTGCTCTATTATAGAGTCCCGGCCCCGCCCACAGCGTGCCGGGATTTTTTTTTATTCAATGAGTGATATCTTAGATCGTCTGTCTTTATCCACCTGCTGGTGCTCCGCGCGTCACACCAATGGCTATGAGATGATTCAAGAGATTGTTAGCCTTGGTTTTAAGCGAATAGAGCTCAGTCACGGCATTCGTATATCACTGGTTTCTGGTATATTAGAAGCACTGAATGAGGGTTTGGTTGAGGTTTCTTCGGTGCATAATTTTTGTCCGCTGCCAAACAGTGTTCAACATGCAGCGCCTAACCTATACGAGCCTTCAGCCAGAGATGTCCGTGAGAGTGAATTATGGCGACGTTACACTGAACAGACG
>Ga0210065_1000454_pt1 | contig 11205 bp, 9 predicted proteins | sample Muzzi_PWB_D1_FD_185533 | JGI IMG/M metagenome (GOLD analysis project Ga0210065, IMG submission 185533) | Wetland microbial communities from San Francisco Bay, California, USA, that impact long-term carbon sequestration - Muzzi_PWB_D1 (SPAdes) | ecosystem: Environmental > Aquatic > Marine >... | reverse complement strand
CAGAGAAAATCCTTCCGGGCGGCACATTTTCCGGTGCTCACCGACAGTTCGGCCCGATCCGGATGCGGACGTTCTACCGGTTTGAACAAATCTTTGAGCTGATCTGAAAAATCCATAGAGAGTTATCCTATCGGCATCCGATCGGAAATCGAGATCTTTAGACGGCGTCTTCATAACGAGGGAGAAATTCCGCTCAAAAAATGTATTCAACGGGCATTGAGGAGCGGGAGGGGGTCTGCTATGAACGTCCCCATGAGCACAACCGAACTCAGCGCCAGTCTCGAGGACTATCTTGAAACGATATTTTTTCTTTCGCGGGAAGAGGGAAAGGCCCGTCCGAAGGATATTGCAGCGAAGATGAATGTCCGGGCGGCGTCGGTAACCGGGGCATTGAAGGCGCTGGCTGAAAAGGGGTTGGTGAATTATTCTCCGTATGCTTCGGCCACCTTGACCGAGACGGGACGGGAAGTGGCTTCCTCCATCGCGGTGAAGCATGAAGCGCTGCTTCATTTTTTTACACAGGTACTCGGTGTCGAGCGCGAAGAAGCCGAGGAGTTTGCCTGTTCCATGGAGCATACCATTCCGGACCATATTCTGCAGCGTTTTGTGCGCTTTGCTGAATACACGGAAAAATGTCCGAACTTCAATGCCAACTGGCAGGAACATTCCGAGGCCTATTTCTGTAAGGCACAGGGGCTGGAAACCGGCCGCTGTAAGACGTGTAACCTGACGGATTAGATCGATTTGTGCCGCGATCAGCCGACATGACGGCGGATCATCTCAAACAGCGCTTCCTTTTTAACGGGTTTCGGAATGTAATCGTCCATGCCGGCATCGATACATTTTTCCCGGTCGCCCTGCATCGCGTTGGCGGTAAGGGCGATAATCGGAACGTGGTGGTCATGCTGGTCTTTTGCTTCCATATTCCGGATGTTCCGTGCGGCTTCATAGCCATCCATGCGCGGCATTTGGCAATCCATAAAGATCAGATCATAACTTATGTTCTGCCTCACCTTCTCTAAAGCGACTTCGCCATTTTCGGCGACATCCACTTCATATCCACCTTTAATCAGCATGCGTTTGGCAACGGTCTGGTTGACCATGTTGTCTTCGGTAAGAAGAATTCTGCATGTACCGGCATTCGACAGCCTGGACTGCTCAATGACAGGTTTGGTGCGGTCGGACGGGGACGCAGGTTCCTGCGATGCCAGCTCATAGCCCAGCGCCCGGGCAATGTGATCCAGCAGCTTGCCGAGCCGTATCGGTTTCATCAGGTTGGCGGTGTGAGCGCTGCGGTCGGACAGGCTGATATTCCGGTTGGACATAGAGCAGATAACCAGAAAAGCCGGATGGTCAAAGTCGGGATGCAGTAGAATCGGGTTGTCGGTTTCGTCAATATGGTGCTCTTCGAACAATACGATCCGGTATTCATGGTTTCGGATTTCCCGGAGTGCTTCTTCGGGCGAGTTTACGACGTTGGCTTCCAGTCCCCAGTGCGTCAACCATTCGCAGGTGGCCTGTCCCATAATGCTGCGTTCGTCAATAACGAGGACTTTTTCCTGTTGGAACAGGCTTCTTTCAACCAAGGCGGGTTGTGCAGGTTTATCGATGGGCAGATCCAGGCGGAACCAGAACGAAGAACCGCTTCCAAGTTCACTGCTCATTCCGATATTTCCACCCATCAGGTCGACCAACTGTTTGCAAATGGCAAGGCCCAGACCGGTTCCGCCGTATTCCCGGGTTGTTGAAGAATCCCCCTGTGAAAACTTCTGGAATAACTGGGGTAATTCGTCGCGAGATACGCCGATGCCGGTGTCTGTTATCCGGAAGGCGATCGTTGTTTCCCGTTCAGTGCCGGCAACGCTTTCTATTTCGATGTGAACATAGCCTTCCTTTGTGAATTTCACGGCATTACTGACAAGGTTCATGAGAATCTGGCGGATACGGCCGACATCGCCAACGACCCACGCCGGTGTATTTGGTGAAAAGCGCAGTACCAGATCGATCTGTTTTTCCTGTGCAATGGGCGTGAGCAGTTCGTTGATATGTTCACACATTTCGCGCAGATCGAACGGTTTAAGTTCAAGGTCCAGTTTCCCCGCCTCAATTTTTGAAAAGTCCAGAATGTCGTTGAGGAGGGTGAGGAGGGCATCGCTGGATGTCTGGACAATACGGATATATTCCTGCTGTTCCTTATCCAGTTCCGTTTCGGCCAGAATGCTTGCCGTACCGATAATACCATTCATCGGGGTTCGGATTTCATGGCTCATGCTGGCCAGAAAGTCAGATTTTGCGCGGGTGGCCTTTTCGGCCTTTTCGCGGGCATCCTGCAACTGCCGGTTGGCCCGTTCCAGACCGTCTCTCGCGTCGTTGGCATCTTCCATCATGCCCATGATGATGTGCTGGTTCTCTTCAAGTTCCCGACTGCGTTTGTCCAGCAGACGGTTGGCTTCCTTCATTTCCAGCTCATATTCCTTTCGGTTGGTGATGTCCAGCAAGGTGCCCACCATCCGCATTGGCTTTTTATTGCTTCCGCTTTCGATCACCCGCCCGCGGTCGAGCACCCAGATCCATTGGTTGGATTCCTGGCAGATGCGATACTCGCAGGAAAAGGCATCTGTTTTTCCGTTTAAATGGTCGGCGAGCGCCTGTTCCACCCGTTCGTAATCGTCGGCATGGATATGCCGTTTCCGCCAGTCCACATCGCTCGTCAACACTTTTGACGGATACCCGAGAATGGCTGCAAAGCGTTGGTTGTGCGTGTAGGTATTCGTTTTGAGTTCCCAGTCCCAATAACCGAGGTCTCCACCGTTGAGGATCAGCTCCATGTTGTTTTTGGCGCTGGCGGCTTCGGCTTCAAGCCGTTTCCGTTCAGCCACCTCGAATTTCAGCTCTTCGTTGTAGCGCTCGGCATCCTCCATAATGCTAAGCAGTGCTTTGCGGTGTTTGCGTAGGTCGCCCGTTTCGGTTTCAAGAAACTCATTGGCTTTCATGAGCTCACGAACCATTTCCAGATTATTGTGTATTTCACGGGTATGTGCAGCGCTCGCTTCGATCCGCAGTCCCAGCAGTCTTCCCAGCATATATCCGAGCACGACCATAAGCAGCGCGATCGCGGCAACGTATTCGGGGATATTCCGGTCGGGCAGGTATCGACAGATTATGCTGGCGGCAAACAGAGAGAGAAAGGAAATGATGGCCGCGAAAACATGAGCCCGTTGCTGTTGCGGTGTTATGGCGGTTCTTCTGGTCGTGCGTTGAGCCATGCGTTAATCCATCCCATCAATATTATAGCGTTTTTTCTCGCCCAGCTTTTCGAGCAATTCATTGATTTCGCCCTTGAGCTCAATAATTCGTGATTCGCGCCCAACCGATAAGGCATTGAATCGTTCGAGATCCACGATGGCATCACGCAGTTCGTCTTCACGATCCGCCTGATTCTGAATTTCCTTTTTCAGCTGTTCGTTAAGCGTTTCAAGCTGTTGACGGACCTGATGCTGGGTTTTATTGTGGAAAAGGATCAGCGGTATGGCCATCAGGAGCAGAAAAGTCGCTTCCATCGTTTTTTTTGCTGCCAGCCGGCTAAGATGGCTGTCGAGCGCGGCATAATTTGCTGCGGCTACAAAAAGAAAGTCCGGTTCGGTATCATCCTGTATGCGCAGAAGGGCCATACGGCGGTTGCCCTGATCGCAATATGCGACCGATGCAGAACCGCCCGGCGCTGCATTGGTATCGCCCGGGTCGCCCATGATTTTGATGAGGTAATCCGGCAAGGGCATCCCGTATTGAATGGTTTTTATGGACTTACCGGGTTCTGATGCGATGAGGTAATAGGCATTTGATGGACTGCTGGTTGCCACAGCCAGGAGCTCCAGTCCGGATTTTTCGCTAAACCGGTCAAATCGTTCCTGATGCTGAAGGTATACGGGAGCGTTTGTTTCTCCATTGTGGATATGTTGTCTCGCTCTGCCCGTGCCGATGATCTCCCGGCAGGCATAGGTGGCATTAGCCACGTTGTCATCAAAGCGGGTTTGCAGAAACGCTGCCTGCCTGCGGTAGGACCAGCTTGAAAAAAGAAAAATCCCCAGCGCATATATCAGAATCGCGACGACAAACGCTGTTTGCGGTTGCCGTTTCTCTTTGTAGACTACCTCAGTCATGCGATTTCTTCCGTGGTCGTCCGGTATTTTTGAGGTTGTTCGAGCTGTTTAAGAAGCCCGTTGACCTCTGCTTTCAGCTCCAGTGTCCTCCGCTCACGTCCGCGCATCAGTTGGTTAAAGCGTTCCATGTCTTCAAGGGTGCGTTTCAGGCGTTCTTCCGCCTGATTCTGTTCGGTAACATCGCGCCAGACACCCAGCACTCCGACCGCCTCGCCGAGATCGTCCCGAAGCGGGATCTTGCTGATTTCGCGCCAGCAAATGGTGCCGTCCGGTCGCTGGATGGACATGACGGCACCCAAAAGTGGCCGGTTGCTTTCGAGGACCCTTTGGTCGCGTTCGATGACTTCGATAGCCATGTCGGGTTCAAAGAGATCATACGGGGTTTTCCCGATCACTTCATCAATATGGTCCAGCCCGCATTCAAAGATAAACGTCTTATTGCAGCCCAGATAGACGGAGTCCTGATCCTTCCAGAAAACGGACATCGGAATCGTATCCATGATGAGCTGAAGCATCTGCTGGGATTCGCGGAGTGCATTTTCTGTGCGTTGTCTGCTGCCGATATCGCGGGCTACACCGAAAATCGCCGGGCGGTTTTTCCATGAGCCCTGAAAGATATTCATTTCCACCGGAATCGTTCCGCCGCTTTTCTTCAGCAGCGGCTGTCCGCATCCGCCGATCCGCTCCGACTGCATACGGGCAATTACCTGATAAATTTCGGGTCGGGCATTTTCAGCGTAGAGCTCGAAAATGCTCATTTTCTCCAGCTCGTTCTCGGTATATTCCAGGCGTTTATGCACAGACGGATTGGTGTGAACGAGGCATCCGTCCATATCGCACACCATCAGAAAATCATCGATCGTTTCGAATAGGTTCTGGAAGTTTCTGTTCTCTTCCATCAGCGCCTGCTCAATATGCTTGCTGGTGGAAATATCCTGCATGAAGCCATCCCAGATGATTTCGTTTTCGCCCGCATGCGCAACGGCGCTGATCTGCAGCCATTTTAATTCGCCTGTATGATCGAGCACGCGCAATTCAAGGTTTACAGCGGAAAGATTTACCAGACCGTTGTGAAACGCTTCATGAAGAAGGGGCTGGTCCTCTTCGTAGACATGATCAAATGCAAGCGAGGCGTTTGCCAGGGTGGCATCGCGATTGAATCCGAGTGTACGCTCATAGCCTTTGCTGAGATAATTGAACCGGAAGGATTCTCCCGATACATAGGAGAGCTGAAATATAGTTACATTGGGAAGATTATCTCCCATAAGCCGGATATGCTGACTGCTTTTCTCAAGAGCGGCCCCTTTTTTTTCGAGTAAAACGCGCATGCTACGCATCCGCATAAATACGCCCATCAGCAGCAACAGCGTGGAGGAAAGCAGGGTAATGATGACATTATCGGACTGCAGGTGCGTAAAATCACCGATATAACCGCTGAATGTCGCGGCCTCGACTGTTATAACCACGCCGAGAATAAAAGCCGCCGGCAATAGATTCTTATACTTTGAACGCTTCCTGATAACCATGTGCTGTTTCCCCCGACTAAAAACCAGACCCATAATAAGCTAGTTTAATGCCGGATTTCAAAATGAAAGCAGTTCGGTGTGCAGTTCGCAGAGGGGCAATCCTACGATATTGGTATAGGAACCGGTGATGGAATGAATCATATGGGCGGCTCCGCCCTGTATAGCATACGCGCCTGCTTTATCCATTGGATCGCCTGAGGCAATGTAGGCCTCAATCTCCTGATCACCCAGTTCGCGGAAGAGCACATCGGTGCTGACAGAGAACACGCGCAGGGTTTCGGCTTTGCGAATACATACGCCGGTAATCACCTGATGGTGCTTGCCGGACAGGGCGGAGAGCATTTCGAACGCGTGGGGTTCATCGCGAGGCTTCCCGAGAATGGCCGACCCCAGAACAACAATGGTATCCGCTGCAATCAGCACGTGATCCGAATCGATCCGAATGGCTTCCGCTTTTTCTTTTGCCATGCGCTCTGCAAAGGACCGGGGGGGCTCATCCGGCAGGGGCGTTTCGTCAAGTTCCGGATATGCCACTGTGAAAGGAATTCCCAGCGTGGTCAGCAGTTCCCGGCGACGTGGCGAAGCACTGGCCAATACGAGATTTCGGATGTTCGGATAGATAGGCATCGGGAGACATTATGTTGGAAAGGGGGCTATTAAAAGCCTGATCTGCGTGGCATAAGATCATCATGAAAGCGGTAAACGTATTGCTGGGCGGCGTGCCCTTCGGTCGGAACAATGTAGGCGACGAAGCCATTCTGGAATGTGTCGTAAGCATTGTGCGCCAGGTCTGCCCGAATGCCCGAATCACCGTCAGCACCGATAACCCGGCTGAAACCCGGAACCGGCTGGGTGTCGAAACCGTTCCGCTTTTCGGTTTTGAGGCGCCGTTTGATCCGCTTGAAATGGAACGGTGTCTTGCCGCCGCCGATGTATTCATGTGGGCCGGAGCAACCGGCCTTTCCGATTATCCTGAAATCCCGCTTAAAATGCTCCGCATTGCCCATGAAAAGGGCACGAAAACCGTGGTGTGGGGTGTCGGAATGAACGACGAGCTCAATCCGTATATCTACAAGGTGCTTCCCGGCAAAAAACGTACGCTGCTGAATGTTCTTTCCCGCCTGTTGTTCCGGAAAATAGATTTCGTGACCCGGCTGGAGGAAAAAAAGGAAAAACGAGCCCGCAATGCCATTGTTGCCGAGCTCAATCGTGCGGATCTGGTTGTGCTGCGGGATCCGCCGACTCTGGCCGCCGTGCATGCCTGCGGCGATGTTCCCCATGCGATGGTCGGGGCCGACTCCGCAGAACTGCTGGAGCCGGCTGCATGGAACGAGATTGTACTGACGCATGAAGCGAGACGAATGCTCGAATCCGGTGCGCGTAAGATCGGACTCTGTATTTCCGCTCAGCGAAAACTGGTGCATGAACAGGAATTAATCGAATTTCTTGACCGTCTGGCCGATCAGGATTACCGAATCATTTTCCTGCCGATGAACCACTCCACTGATGCGCCGCTCATGCAGAACCTGCGGGACCGGATGCGGAACCATGAACATTCCGTCGTCGTCGGCGGCCGTCGCACACCTCGTGAAATCCTGGCCATCGCCGGACACATGGACCTCGTGATCAGCAGTCGGCTGCACCTTTTAATTCTGGCCTCGGTGCTCCACGTCCCCATCATCGGTATCAGCCGTGGCAGCAAAGTGGATAATTTTCTCGCGCCGTTCGGCCACACCTCGGCCGGGAGTGTGGATGCCTGCGATTTCGACCATATACAGAATGAGATCGACCGGTTGATCGACAGCCGCGCTGAATTCACGGAGGTCAGCAGTGCAGTGCATGAAATGCTTCTGCAACGCATGGAGGAAGCCATGACAAAGCTCAGGCAACTACTTGAAAGCATATAGTCTGTTCGTCCGCCGAATCCGAATCCTATAAAACTCGTTCCGCGGTATTGACTCGGCATTCATTATTCGCATAATTCGCCTTCCTTTTTGAGCCAGTGTAGCTCAGTGGCAGAGCAGCTGATTTGTAATCAGCTGGTCGGGGGTTCGACTCCCTCCACTGGCTCCAGTTTTCAGCCCCGCTTCTGCGGGGCTTTTTTTGTGCCCCGACCTACAAATTGTATCGGGTTTGCTGAGGTGTTTAATTTAAATGTTAGGCGCAACAAAAATATTTCGAATAGGGTTGACGCAAAAGGCGAAACCTCTACATTTGCCCGCAATTTTTAAGTCGGAACGGAATAATGGCCGATAGTCATGAACAGGTGAGAAAACGGATCAATGCGCTGTACGACATGCTCATCGAGCATGACGGATACGGTGAAATGGCGATCGATTTTAAAATTCTGAAGCGTGGACAGAAGGAAGTCATTATTCGTTGCGGAAAACAGTATCGGTATGTGGTGGAGAGCTCCGTTAATCCATCGCGAAACTGACGAAGCGGTACGCTTTGTACGAGGTTCGGAAATTTGAAAGCTATGGGCAAAAGACGTTTAACAGCAATCTCCACCGTTCTGGTGCTGGCCGGGAGCGTTGCGGCACAAATGCCGGTCCGGCCGCTCGGGCATGAGCAGATTTCCGCATTTACGACCAATGCCTATCAGCAGCTCGAATACGGTGCCCTGCTGGAGGTGGAAAGCTTTGCTTCGCGCATGGGTAGCGAAAACGAGAGCGATATAATACTGGCGACCGTGGCCTTTGATGTTGAAACCGCACTTAACGACTGGATCCGGGGGCATCTTGGCCTTTTGTGGGAGGAAGGTTCGCGGGAAGATGAAAACGTGGATGAAGGGTTTATCATGCTCGGCGCTTCCGAAAAGATACCCTTCTATCTGGTGGCGGGCCGCTTTTATCAGCCGGTCGGCAATTTCGAATCCGCCTTTGTCTCCGACCCGCTTACACTCGAGCTGATAGAAATGAATCGTACAGCGGGTATGGTCGGTTATGACCGCGCCGGCCTCGCGGTAAATGTCGGTGTCTTCCAAGGGGATACCAAGGCCGGATTTGGTCCGGGGGAGGGCGGAGATTCGACGCTTTCCGACTTTGTTGCTTCAGCGACGCTGACCCCTGTGAACGAATTGAAATTCGGGGCATATTGGTTATCGGATTTAATGGAAACGTATAATTATGGAAGCATCGGTGATCAGGTTGCGGATCAGCCCGGGTATCAAAAAAACGGTGCGGCCGGAGCCTTTCTGAATGCCTTTCTGGGTCGCTTCACATTCAATGCGGAATATGTTTCGGCACTGAACGACTACAGCCTGGCCGGCGGCCGGTATCTTCCATCTGCGTTTAATCTGGAGGCTTCCGCGTCCGTGACGGAGCGGGTGACTGCCGGCTTGAAATTTGAAGGAAGTAACGATCTTTACGCGGCCTATGACCGGGTGCTCGCTTCGTTCGACGAGAAGTTTCCGGGACAAGCCTACGGAGTTGTAGTAGCGTATACTTTTTATGAGAATGCTGCGGTTGCAGCCGAATATTTACACCTCGAAAAGTTGTCCGGCAATGAGAGCGGAGATCTGGTTACCGTTCAGCTGGCTTTTGAAATTTAGTGGCAGGAAAAGGTTTTAGTATGAAGCTCAAGGAGTTGAAGGTTGGTGAAGTTGGCGTAATCACCGGATTCAGTACGGCAGATGCCTCGTACCGGCAAAAGCTTTTGCGCATGGGGCTGACCAAGAACGCGAAATTCAATGTGGTGCGCAAGGCCCCTCTGGGCGGTCCGATCGAAGTGGAAGTACGCGGATCGCGCGTTGTACTGCGCAGCGATGAAGCCGATGTGCTTGAGGTTTCTGCCCCATGAAGAATCTGCAGCTGGCTCTTGTCGGGAATCCCAATTGCGGGAAAACCACCGTATTCAATGCCCTGACGGGTTCGCGGCAGCGTGTCGGCAACTGGCCGGGCGTTACGGTTGAGCGCGTCATTGGCGAGTATGAGCATTGCAATGCAACGATCGATGTAACCGACCTTCCGGGCATCTATTCCTTTTCGGCGCTTTCGCCGGATGAAGAGGTCGCGCGGAAACACATTCTTTTAGATACGCCCGACGTGGTAGTGAATGTGATTGATGCCTCCAACCTTGAACGCAATCTCTATCTGACGACGCAGCTGTTGGAAATGGATGTGCCGGTAGTGGTTGCGCTGAACATGATGGATATGGCGAAACAGCGCGGTATCCGGATCGAGGTGGATCATCTTGCGAAGCATCTCGGATGTCCGGTTATTCCGGTGGTCGGTTCAAAAAAGCGGGGCATTGAGGAATTAAAATGTGCCATTTGCGACATCAGTAAATCGCAGCACACGCCGGGCGTACGCGTTGCCTATGAAAAAGACATTGAAGCGGTGCTCAAGACCATGGAGATCAGTCTGGCCGATGTGGCGCTGAGCAAGAATGTTTCCGCCCGCTGGCTGGCGGTCAAGCTGCTGGAAAAAGATGAATTGGCGCAGGATATTCTGGGTGCGGATAAAGCGCAGCTGCCGGATCTGGATAACCAGCTCAAAAAAGTTGAGCGCATCGTCGGCGAAGATGCGGATATGATTATTGCCGACGGCCGTTATGGTTTTATTCACGGGCTGGCGCGGGATGTGACCGCCGGCAGCGATAAAATGCGGAAAACGTTCACGGATGCTGTGGATAAAGTGGTGCTCAACAAGGTGCTAGGTTTTCCGGTTTTCTTTCTGATCATGTATATTGTTTTTGCGCTGACGATTAACGTCGGAAGTCCGTTTATTGATTTCTTCGACGGGTTGACCGGAACCATTTTTGTCGACGGTTTCGGTCATGTACTGGCGAACATCGGTCTGCCCGGCTGGGCGATCGCGATTCTGGCGGATGGGCTGGGCGGGGGCATTCAGACGGTATCTACTTTTATTCCGCCGATTTTCCTGATCTTTCTCTGCCTTTCGTTTCTGGAGGATTCCGGCTATATGTCGCGCGCCGCGTTTGTGATGGATCATTTTCTGCGGAAGATCGGTCTTCCGGGCAAGGCGTTTATTCCGATGATGGTCGGGTTCGGCTGCAATGTTCCGGGCATTACCGCAACCCGCACGCTGGAAAGCCGCAAGGACCGCATTCTCGCGATTATGATGAATCCGTTTATGTCGTGCGGTGCACGACTTCCGGTATACACGCTGTTTGCCGCCGCCTTCTTTCCACAGCAGGGCGGTCTGCTGATTTTCGGAATTTATCTGATCGGTATCGCGCTGGCGGTCCTGACCGGTCTGCTGTTCAAAAAGACCATTCTGCGTGGCGAGGTTTCCAGCTTCGTCATGGAACTGCCCCCGTATCACATGCCCACTTTGAGTGGTGTAATGTTTCACACCTGGCATCGCTTGAAATCCTTCCTGATTAAAGCGGGAAAAATCATCCTGCTGCTCGTCGCTGTGCTCGGCTTTATGAATTCCATGGGGACCGATGGCTCGTTCGGGAATAACGATTCGCGCAACTCCCTGCTCAGTGCCATGAGCCGTTCCGTCACGCCCGTCTTCCGTCCGATGGGAATTCAGGACGATAACTGGCCG
>Ga0210065_1000453_pt1 | contig 11229 bp, 9 predicted proteins | sample Muzzi_PWB_D1_FD_185533 | JGI IMG/M metagenome (GOLD analysis project Ga0210065, IMG submission 185533) | Wetland microbial communities from San Francisco Bay, California, USA, that impact long-term carbon sequestration - Muzzi_PWB_D1 (SPAdes) | ecosystem: Environmental > Aquatic > Marine >... | reverse complement strand
GTGTCGCTGGCGGCCGGCATCGCCGTCAACGATCCGGTGACCGGCATGCCGGAGGGCAAGACCCTGGGGGTCGCCCCGATCGATTATGACCGTGACGGCTGGATCGATCTGGTGACCTCCAATGACACCGTCAGAAACTTCCTCTACCACAACCTCGGCAATGGCCGTTTCGAGGAAATCGGCTCACTGGAAGGCATCGCCTACGACCGCAACGGCAAGGCCACCGGCGCCATGGGCATCGATGCGGCCTATTTCCGCAATGACAGTGATCTGGGCATCGGCATCGGCAACTTCGCCAACGAGATGAGTTCCCTGTTTGTCACCGAGGAGGGTCATGCGCCGTTTGCCGACGAGGCCATTCTCGTGGGCTTCGGTCCGGCCTCGCGGCTGGCGCTGACCTTTGGGCTATTCTTCTTTGATTACGATCTTGACGGCCGACTCGATATCTACCAGGCCAACGGCCACCTGGAGGGTGATATCAATGTCGTGCAGCCAAGCCAGACCTATGCCCAGCCGGCGCAGCTGTTCTGGAACTGCGGCGACGCCTGCCGAACGCCGTTCATCCTGGCGGAGAATACCGGCGACCTGGCCATGCCCCTGGTGGGCAGGGGAGCGGCTTATGCCGACATCGACGGTGACGGCGATCTGGATATCGTCGTGGTGCAAAACGGCCGCCGTGCGGTGCTGTTTCGCAATGACCAGCAGCTTGGCCATCACTGGCTGAGAGTCAAACTGGAAGGCCGCACGGTGAACCGCAACGCCATTGGCGCCGTGCTGACGCTGACCGCAAACGGGGTAACGCAGCGGCGCAGCGTCATGCCGACACACAGTTACCTCTCCCAGGTCGAACTCCCGGTGACCTTCGGACTCGGCGATGCGCAACAGGTGGATAGTCTGACTGTAGACTGGCCGAATGGCCAAAGTCAGAACATACCGGTCGCAGAGATCGATACCACGCTGACGATCACCCAGCCGGCCGACGAGTGATGACCTCCCTGTACAGGAACGGGCTTTGCCTTGCGCTGGTTCTGCTGGTCCAGCTGGCCGGGGCCGTAGCACTCGCCGGGGATAGCGTCTCCAGTCTCCCCGGGAACTGGGCCGGTAAACTCCTGCCGGTGCCGGTGCCGAATCTCGAGGGGCAGTCGGCCGACATCCAGTCCGGGCTTGATGAGACGCGCAACGCCGTCAATGCCGCGCTGCAGAAACCGGATGTCTCCGCCGCCGAACTGGCCGGCGCCTATGGCGAACTGGGTGGACTCTACCAGGCCAGTTTCCTGCGCCAGTCGGCGGAAGCGTGTTTCCAGAACGCCCAGCGACTTGAACCGGAGAATTTTCGCTGGGCCTATTACGCCGCCTGGCTGGCGGACCAGACCGGGCAAACCGCGCTTGCCCTGACGCGTTACCAGCATGCCCGATCATTGAAATCCGATTACCCGCCACTGACCTTGCGTATGGCCGACGTCTGGGCCGATCTCAATGAAACCGACAAGGCAGAGGCAGCCTACCGGGAAGTCGCCAACGTACCGGGTCTGAAGGCGCCCGCGCTGTTCGGTCTCGGACAGATCGCCCTGCTGCGGCGTGACTACGCCAGCGCCATCGAGGACTTCAGCAAGGCATTGCAGATCGATCCCGCAGCGACACGGATTCATTACCCGCTGGGGCAGGCCCTGCATGCGGTAAAACGCGATGCGGAGGCGAAGGAACAGCTGGCGCAACGCGGCGACCGCCTGCCTGCCGTGAAGGACCCGCTGGTCGAGGAACTCGAGGCCATGAGAAACAGTGCCAGCCGGTATTTCACCAGGGCCATGAAGGCTATCCAGGACCGCGACTACAAGGCGGCCGCCACGGCTTTCGCCAGGGGACTGGAAACGGAACCGGACAATGCCACTGCCCGGGTCAGTTACGCCCGCACCCTCTATCTGTCAGACCGCAAGCCCGAAGCCCGCGAGGCGCTCGAACGGGCGGTTGCCCTGCAGCCGGACAACACCCTGGGACTGTTCCTGCTGGGGGTGCTGTCTGACGAGGCCGGTGATTCCGCCGCAGCCGGGAACTATTACAAGCAGGTACTGGAGCACGAGCCGGGGCACGGCGGCGCGCATTTCTTCCTGGCCAATCACTACTGGCGCGAGGGCGATTACCCCGACGCGGCCAGTCATTACGCCGCTGCCATCGCGGACGACCCGCGCAACGTTCCGGCCCGGCTGCTGTATCTGGATACCCTCGATAAAACCGGCGCCCCCGAGGAACAACTCAAGGCTGCTCTCGAGGCGGGCGTGCAGCAATCCCCGGAGCAGCCGCTGTTTACCCTCCGCTTGATCGTCCTGCTCGCCACCAGTCAGGAAAAGGGGACTGGCGACCCGCAACAGGCGCTTCGGCTGGCGCGCGAACTGGCCGAACAGCAGGCCATCCCGCCGGCCCGCGAGGCGCTCGCGCTGGCCTGTGCCGCAACCGGTGATTTCAAGCAGGCGGCCGAGATTCAACAGCAGATCGTTTCCCTTGCCGTGTGGAGCTGGCCAGGTGAGGCCGACCGCCTGTCCCGGGTCCTGACGGCCTACCGTGAAGGTAAAATGCCCGCCGCCGCCGATCTGCCGAGTGCACCGCCCATGCAGGCGCCGCCAACCAGCGGAGAAGGACCGTTTCGCGACTATCCGGCGCCAAGACCTTATTAATCAATCTGAATCGATTAGCACTTACTTAAGGGCACCTCTAAGAACCGGGATTATTCCTGTAGGAGCGAGCTTGCTCGCGAATGCGGTACATGAAAATCAACAACTTCGCGGGCAAGCCCGCTCCTACAAATGCATCGATTCAAGTTTTTCGAGGTCCCCTTAAGTCGAAATCGTGATAAATAGCCCCGGAATCCACGGAAGACACAGAAATTATCTGTGAATATTCCGTGTTTTCCGTGTGCTTCCGTGGCCATTGGTTCTCTAATACAAGAACGATATCCCTTAAGTCAGCGCCATTCCAATCTGAATCGATTGGGTAGGAGCGGGCTTGCCCGCGAACACGATGTTCATCATAAACAGGTTCGCCGGCGAGCCCGCTCCTACACAAGAACCTCAACATTTGATGGGTCTTTGGACGCAAGGCAGACAGCATAAAAAAAGCGCGCCCCGAAGGACGCGCTCTTTGGTTACGATTCCGCGGCACATGTGCCGCGGAAACCATCAGGCTTCAGCGTAACTACTTGGCCGTGGTTGTTGTCGCCGGTGCAGCCGGCGCCACAGGCGCCACCGGTGCGGTGTAGGCAGGATAACCATAGCCGCCCCAGCCACCGTAGTAGGGATAACCGCCCCAGCCACCATAGCCGGGATAACCACCCCAACCGTAGCCAGGATAACCACCATACCCATAGCCAGGATAACCACCCCAACCGTAGCCGGGATAACCACCCCAGCCATAGCCGGGATAACCGCCATACCAGGGGCCACCACCCCAGGGGCCGCCCCAGTAGTCATTACCACCCCACCAGGCGCTGGCGGGAGTTACGCTCAGCGCGGCGGTGCCGGCAACGATCGTGGCGGCAACAAGCTTTGTCAGTTTTTTCATTGCATTTCCCTCTGAGTTAAACGCTTATTTACCGTTGCACGGCATAGGCAGCCGGCTAACGTATCGACAAGTATAGTCAAAATGCGGACGCCACAACCAGTCCCGGTGATAACTAATTTAAGGGCATCAAGCGGATTTTTTGAGGTTTTGTTGACACAGATCAAGTTGGGAAATATAGAAATATTGCCCATAATTCCATGGATGACATTCACGATTTCTGCTGTTATCTTGATGCGGATAATTCAGTTCTATTGATGGATTATCCGTTTCTATCAGCGAACCTGGCATAGTTCAGAAGGAGATAACCCATGGCTAATGAAGGCTATCACGAACCGCTTGAGGAACTATCGGATGAAACCCGCGACATGCATCGCGCCATCATCTCGCTGATGGAGGAGCTCGAAGCGGTGGACTGGTACAACCAGCGCGTCGATGCCTGCAAGGACCCGGATTTGAAAGCCATCCTCGCCCACAACCGCGACGAGGAGAAGGAGCATGCCTCGATGGTGCTGGAGTGGATCCGCCGTCGCGACCCGGCCTTCGACAAGCAGCTGAAGGACTATCTGTTTACCGACAAGGTCATTGCCCACAGCTGAGCCCTGACCGCGAGCCGCGCGATTATTCTGTCGTTCTCACCGGAACTGGTATGTCCCTGACACACGCGTATTTTTTACGGCTGAACACGACTCCGGGCGCACCCAGGACAGCAGGTTGTACAACCATCACCCGGAGAGGAATACGGGTTAAAACCAGATAGAAAGAAACAGCTGCGCCACATCCGAGCTGAAACTGTACAATTTTTCCTTGCCGGGCGGCGCCGAGCTGTCCCTGAGATCGCGGAAGTCTTCATAGTCAAACCAGATGTGGTCATAGGACAGATTCACACTGGCCTTGTCGAGAAAACGCCAGCCGTCGCGCACGAATTCGTAGCTCAGACCTACGCCCAGGGTGTTGCTTGTGAAGTTGCTCAGTTCCTTGTCCCTGGCAAGGTAGTTCTGGGCATTCTCGTAGGGAAACAGATCGCTGTAGAAATCCGCTGCAGACTGGGTGTAGTAGCGATACCTGAGATCAAACATCCAGTCACCCAGCGGATGGGTGTAACCCATGCCGAAGTTGTGCGCACTCACCCCCCAGGTGTCGTGGTAATAGCGGAATTCGCCGTTGATGCTTGCGCGGTAGGGCAGAAAGTACAATGCGCGCAGCGACACCGCATTACTGGTGTGTGTGTTGGGATAGACCTCGGGCTGGAAGCTGTAGCCGGCCGGACTGTCAGGGTCGACATAACGGACCGAGCGATAGGGGTTGTTCAGAAAACCCTCGTCGGTGATCGCCTCGTAGCCGAGTTCCATCAGCATGTTTTTGGTGATCACCTGGGAAAGATCCACGCGGTAGTTCTGGCGGTCGAGAGATTTCGAAAACGACGGATCGCCTTCCTTCCCGACCGTGTCCCAGCCGCGCGAGTAGCCCAGTGTGACCGTGGTCAGGTCGCCGAACATGTCGACACTGACACCGAAACTGGCCGTGTTGGCCGTGTAGTCGTTTTCCTTGCTGTTGGTATAGGATGTCCGCAGAGTGGAGTTACCGTGCAGGTAGTCGATACCCGCTGTCTTCTCGGTGCGCTCTTCGGAATACTTGCTGGCGCCGCTGGTCACCACGTCGATCGAGGCGCTGCTGATCATGTCGACATAATAGTTGCCGCGCAGGGCCACGTTCTGACCCAGCTTTTTGAGCACCAGGATAGACGGTCCGGTAATCTCCACGCCGCCGCCGTCATAAGAGTGATAGAGGGCATCGGCCCGGTCATCGGGCAGGACGCCGGCCATGAGCTGAAAGCCTGCAAGCAGGCACAGAACCGCTGCGAGGCTGCTGCTTCTAGTTGCAGCCACAGCCGCCACCGTGACCTCCTTCGGCGCCACGTGCGCCTTCACGCGCCTGGTAGACATGGTTGATATAGGCCGAAGACACCGGGTTGCGGTCGAAGGTCATGATCGGATCGGCCAGATGGGTGCGTTCGTAGGGTTTCACCCACGGTTCGACCGTGCCGCATCCCGCCAGCAGCGGAAACAGCAGCAGGAACGCAACGGCTGCGGGATTTCGCGTGCGCATCACTCCCGAATCAGCTCGCGCACCTGCTGCAGGTAAACATCCTCCAGTCCCGGCTGATAACCCTTGTGCAGATAGCGAATGTTGCCGTTGCGATCGACCAGCACGGTGCTCGGCATGGCGACAATATCGTAGAGCCGACTGACTGTGCTGCGATCGTCCAGCAACACCGGGAAGCTGACCTGCAGGTCTTTCAGAACCTCGCGCGCCTTGCGTGAGTCTTCCTCTACATTGACGCCAAGGACAGTGAAGCCAAGCGTGCGATAGCGATTGTGCAGTTCATCCAGTGCGGGCATTTCCTGGCGGCAGGGACCGCACCAGGACGCCCAGAAGTTGATCAGCACCACTTCTCCGCGGTATTCGCTGAGCTTGAGGTTTTCGCCGCTGGCGCTTTTCAGTGTGAAATCGGGCGCAGCGCCACCGGTCACCGCGGCCATTGCCGGCAGCAGCATCAGCCAGCCGGACAGCAGGGCAGGGAGCCATCGTGTTGCCAGTCCGCGCATCAGTTTGTTCATGGTCGCCTCCTGTCAGAAGAAGAAAGAGAGTCCACCTGTGAATTCCAGGTTATTGGTGGTCTTGTCATTGCCGAGCAGATCGGATTTGAATATGTAATCGCGCACATCGACACGCAGCGCCAACCAGTCGGTTGCCAGAAAGCGGTATCCGGCGCCGACATTGGCGGTGAAGTGGCTGTCATCGGCGAATTCGGTATTGCCGACGCCGGCAATGACGTAGAACGCCGTATTGAAGGCGTGTCCGCTGCCGATGAAAGCCTCGCCGGGAAACAGGTTGTAGCCGAGCGAAATGTTGTAGTAATCGAACCTGCGCTGACTGTCGGTCAGCAATTTCGCGCCGCCGCTAAGGGTTTCGTAGCTCGTTTCATCGGCCTCGGTACGACCGTAGGCGGCCTCGGCAAAGAAATCCTCGGTGATATGGTAGGCGGCGCGAATGCCATAGACGAAGTTGCTGCCAAAATCCTCGATGCTCATCACGCCGGCATAGGCGCCCACCTCGAAGTCCTCGCTGTCGATGTCGGCCTCGGTAATCGTGCGCCGCTCCAGCTCCGGCTCGATCACCGACTCGCTGTCGCGTTCGATGAGGTCATCGGCGTGTACCACGCCGACGGTAAACAGCAGGACAACGAGGCCCGCCGTCAGCGTATTACTCAGAAGAAAAATGCAAATCCGGCTTGCCATTCGTTGATCTCCTGGTTGTCGTCACTGTCCTGGAAGATGACACTGTTGCGGTATTCGGCGCGCAGAATGAAGCGCCGCGTCAGATAGCAGCGGATGCCGGCGCCCACGCTGCCGATCTGGTCAGTCCCGTCGTTGCTGTTGACGACAGTCACGTTCGAATCGGTATAGATGATCCCGGTCCCTACCAGAAAAAACGGCGAAATGCGCCATTCCGGAAAGGGTTGCGCCACAAGTGCGGCGATGCCCGTATAGGCATCGGAATAGTTGCTGAACACCTGTGAGACGGAGAGTTCGACGGAAAGATTGGGCGTCATGGCATAGGCGCCATACACTGTGATCACATCGGCGCCCTCGAAGTCACCCCCGAGCAGGCCCGCCTCCCAGCGCCGGTTGGTAAAATCACCCATGCCCGGTTCCGCAAACCGGGTTTTCTCGCCCGTGGCTGTTACGGTCGTTTCCATCTGCGTACGGCTCACCCAGCCTTCCTTCCCCTTTCGGGTGCGCACCTTGAACCAGTCGGTCTTGCGTGTGATGACTTCCACCCGTTCACCGCGGTCCACGACATGGAATACCGGGTAGCCGCGTCCCGGACCGGTATGAAGCTCGATATACGGTTCGGTCACCTGCACCTCGAAATACTCTCCCTGCGCGTGGGCCAGCGCCGTCACAAGGCATTGCAACAGCAGGAAAGCCAGCACCTTGAAGTGCATGTCGGGGACAGTTGGCCACATCAGAGATAGCGCATGGCGGTACCGGCCATGAGCCTGTCCGGGTAATGGGAGCCGTTACGAGGCAGCAGGTTCATCATTACTCGGACAGGCTCCTAGTTCACCGGTACCGCAAAGGGATCGTTGTAATACTGCGCGCCGATATCCAGCCACTCGTAGACCAGGCGCAACTCGGCAGGATCGAGGCGGCCCGCATGCGTGCCAGTCGGCTCGAACAGGCTGGTAAACGCTGTGCTTGCCGAGGCGCCCGCCGGGGACATCGAGGGGTTCACCGTTAACGACACCTGGGTTGGTAGTCCCGTGTCGGGATCGACCGGGCCCGGCACCAGGACGCTGTCGGGAAACAACAGTTCGCGGTATGACCTGAACTGTGACGGCTCCTGATCCGAAGGGCCATCGGTGAGATCCAGATACGCGATGGGTTCCTGCAGATTGCCGTTGTCGTCGAGCGGGCCATGGCAGCGGGTGCAGGTATCGGCGCCGCGGTCGCGGCTCCACAGGGGATGAATATGCTGCTCGTAGTTGATGACGCTGCGGCAGCCCGCCTGCCAGGACGTCTGGCACTGTGCGCTGGCAGGCGCCGGCGTGACGAGATCGGCGTAGCGGTAATCAAATCCGGCATCCCGGGGGCGCTGGGCCGTGACCTCATCGGTCCAGACATCCTCGTACACCGGGTCCATCGACGGTAGCAGTGCCGCGGGATCCAGACGCGTGAGCGTCCCGGCCATGGTCTCGCCGTAATCCGCGAACAGGGCCGGGTCGGTGTTGGGGAAGGGCAGTCCGGTGACCGGAGCGCCGGCATAGACCGAGGCGGGCCCATCGGGACGGCCATGCCCCCAACCGTTGGCATGGTCGTGGCAGCCGTGACACCGCACCGTTTCGCCTGGCAGCACCTGCAGCCAGTTCTGATGACGGCCGCCGATGCGCCGCCCGGCCTTGTCCAGCACGCTGATGGCCAGCGGTACATTGGCCGGCACCTTGACCCTGACCGAACCATCGGGTTGCACCGGCACATAGCCGATAATTTCCCGCATCAACTGCTGACGGCTGCGGCCGAAAGCCGTACCCGGCAGATCGAGCACCGTGTTATCCGGAATGCCGACCGCCTTGACGATGCGCAGAAAGCGGGCAGGACGATCATCGGCGCCGGCCTGCGCCGGATCGGCCAGCGTGGCGATATCCGGTACGGCAGTGTCGACACCGTCGACGTCATAGACGCTGCGTATGTCGAGAATGCCGACGCCCTCGCTCTGGGATTCCGGATCGAGACCGGCGCCGGCCACCTTGTCGAACAGGATCGGCGGAAAATCACGCGACTGGGCCGCCACCACATCGGTATACATGATGCCCTCGCGCGGCGACACGATGGGCTGCTGGGTGTTGTTTTCCCTGTCGTACATGAAAATGCCATAAAGCGGCGGGGCAGCCTGTGCATCCGGGTCTGACAGGCGATCCGGCGTGCAGGGTACGATGCGGGTATTTTCCAGCAGCCGGCAGGCACTCCAGCTGACCAGCATGCGGTTGGTGCCGTCGCGCAGCGGGTAGGCGCTGCTGAAACGCCCGCCAGGAGAGATTGGACTGTCGGTGGTGACCTTGTTGCCGATTGCCCGCACCTGGCCCGGTCCGGAGAGGATGCCCTGGTAGTCTACGACCGGCTGGTCGTACTCGATATAGTCGGCCGTATTGATAAGGACCAGGTCGCCGCCGCCATCCGTGCCGCTGAATGGCAGCAGTACGGTGAGGATTTTTCCATCGGAACGTTCGCGCGGCTGCAGGAACTGGACCTCGCTTCCGTTGGTGCCGGTGGCATGACTGTGCGCGCCGTAGAGCAACTGCAGTTCACTGCCGTCCGGATGCATCTTGTACAGGCTGACGGCATTGCGACTGCCCATATGGTCCCAGCGACTGAAAATCACCTCGCCGCTGGAGAGCACGGACGGATCGAGATCGTGGCTCTGATTGAAGGAAACCTGGCGGATGTCGCTGCCGTCGTTGTTCATGACATGCAGCACCAGCGCCGGCTCGTTGCCATCCTCGTCGAGTGCGGCGAACTGCGGCTTGCCTTCGTCCACCAGCACGGCTTTTGACTGGCGCTGGCGGGTGGAGGAAAAGATGATGCGTCCATCCGGCAGGTAATGGGGGGCGATATCCTGACCGGCTTCGGCGGTGATATCGGAGGCAATGATGCGTCTCAAGTTGCGGCTGTCGATATCATATTCCCAGAGGTTCCAGGTCGGCTGATCCGCCGGGTCCGCTCCCTCGATCTCGGGAGCATGCATGGCAAAGAGCAATTTCGTGCCGTCGTATGAAGCCTCGACATCCCTCACATCACCCAGCCCGCCGGTGAATGAGGCGGTGACATGGCGCTTCGATGCGCTTGGCGATGCGAGTTCGCGATAGATCAGATCCGCGCCGGGATTAAAGCCCGGCGCCTCACGGATGTCAGGTTGCATGACACCGCCGGTCGCATCGAATGCCAGCGGACGTGCGACATAGGCGATCCCTGCATCCCCTGTCAGCGGACCATCAGTGCCCTGTCCACCGCCGCCGCCTCCACAGGCGCTCAACAACAGGCCCAGCAGTAATGACACGAGGCTTACGCGGCCTGTCATTCCACTGTCGTGAATATGATGGACAATTGGTTTCATAATCCCCCTGATCGCTCGCAACACTGCCTCCGCTGCCCTGAATGGCACTTGTCAGGAAGGCGAAACTGCACACACGACTCGAAGTATGAACGACCGTCAGACAGTGAACGTGACCGGTGTCCCGTTATGCTCAATACGCTTGTCGCAGTTGCACTATAGGCCGGTGGTTTGCCGCCATTCCGCGAGCTGTATCACAGAAAGCCGCGCAGCCAGGCCGCAGGATCTAGTCACGACGGAGGGATACCGATTCACGCGGGGGATATAAGAGGCGAGGAGCGATTATGGTTTATTCCAGGCTGTTTCACATGAAATACACCACGCGACTGTACACCATGGCCATCATGCTGTGTCTGCTGTTCGACTGTCTCGCCGGCGCCTCGGCCGGCGACCTGGAACGCCGTCAGGCAAGGCGTCTGCACGATCGTCTGACCGGCGTACCGCCGGGCGGGCAGACACTGGATACCATGGAGGCGGACATTGTCGCGGGTAATTCCATCGGTGCGGCATTACTCGCCATGGACGACAGCGCTTTTTACAACGTCACGCTGAAGAATTTTGCAACGCCGTGGACCAATCGCGACCAGAGCGTGTTCGCGCCCCTGAACGACTATACCGCCACGGTGATCGGCATGATCCGCGACGAGACGCCGTTCAACCGCCTGCTTTCGGCCGACCTGGTGTACGTCGGTGATGGCAGTCTCGGACTGCCGGCCTATTCCATGAGCAACAATAATCATTACGAGGCGATGGAGACGCAAGGCATCGATCTCAAGACCGGCCTCACACCGGTAGCGCAGTCGGCGGTAACCAGCCTGCCGGCTTCGGCCACGGCCGGCATCATGACCACACGGGCAGCGGCCGAGGCGTTTTTTATCGCCGGCACCAACCGGGCGATGTTCCGCTTTACCGTGCTCAATCACCTCTGCAATGACCTGGAGCAGCTCAAGGACATCACGCGATCGCCGGACCGAATTCGCCAGGACGTTTCTCGCAGTCCAGGTG
>Ga0210065_1000452_pt1 | contig 11241 bp, 13 predicted proteins | sample Muzzi_PWB_D1_FD_185533 | JGI IMG/M metagenome (GOLD analysis project Ga0210065, IMG submission 185533) | Wetland microbial communities from San Francisco Bay, California, USA, that impact long-term carbon sequestration - Muzzi_PWB_D1 (SPAdes) | ecosystem: Environmental > Aquatic > Marine >... | reverse complement strand
AATTGTCCGACCCGCTCGATCCACTCAGCGGCGTTGAGGTTTACTTCAGCCCGGTTCCCTTCGACCAGGGAGTAGCGGTTGCAGTAATCAGCCAGGCGCGCGTCGCTGAGCGGTGCGAAATTCTCGACGAAACGCCCCTCCTGCCAATCGACGATCACCTCGTGAAGCTCGCCGGCCTTTTTTTCAACCAGGTGCACGGGGAAGGCATCGACCAGTTCATTTGAGAGAAAGCAACCGGATGGTATCGCCCAGTCGGTGTCCGAGCACCATTTCACCTTGTCGACATGAGAGGCGAGCTGTCGAAACTGTCGCTGTCGGTTATCCTCACTGACCTCGACCAGGGTATAACTTAATCGATTGTAGAGATCAGGAGACTCCTCTGCAAGCGCGTCGAGAACATCGAGGGCCAGATGTCCCTCTCCGGCGCCCTGCTCGACAATCTGGAAGACGCCACTGGACAGAATTCCATCCATTTCTGCCAGTTGCCGTGCAACCAGGCGTCCGAACAGGGCATTGACACTGCTCGAGGTAAAGAAATCGCCGGATTTGCCGATCCGGTCGCGCGGGGCCATGTAATAACCGTGTTGCGGGTGATAAAGAGCCTGCTCCATGAAACCTGCAAAGCTGATCTTACCGGTCTGTAGAATCTGCCGGTGCACCAGGGCAGCCAGTTGCGTTTTTTTGGATTGCGGGGGTAGATTGTCACTCATAATGGAACTCACCTCTGGGAACAGGCGGCAGTGTAACGCAGCCAACTACGCAGTACAAGAATGGATTATGTCCAGGAACAAGCTGGCAAGGCAATCTGGCGGAGAGCTAGCGGGTCATTGGTAAACACACCGGCAACCCCGGTCCGGAAAAGGCTCCTCGCATGCACAGGATGATCAACCGTCCAAACGTAAACAGGAAGTTGCGCCTGCCGGCATGCGGAGATCATCGGGCGCCCGACCTGCGCAGCCTCGGGGTGAAAGGCAACAGCTTGTAAACCGCTGGCGAGCCTCACGGCATGACGCCAGTTGCCGGAGACATAGAGAACGGCGATCGGCAACTTCTCATCAGCAGCACGCAAACGCTCAAGCAGCCGGTAATCAAAGGAAGAGACCACACAGTCGGCATCGGGATAATGTTTTAACAGTTCAAGGACCGCCACCCCGGCCCTGAACTCCTTGATTTCCAGGTTCAGGCGCACCCGGCCGCTGAAGGCTTTCAGGACATCTTCAAGCGCAGGGATCGTTTCCCCCGCGAACTCATCTGAAAACCAGCTGCCCGCATCCAGCAACTGTATCTGACGCAAGCTCTTGTTCCCGACCTGGCCTTGGCCGTCAGTGGTTCTGTCCAGAGTTTCATCATGGATAACCACCGGGACTCCATCGCAAGAGAGATGGATGTCAAGCTCGAGCCCATCAGCACCGCATTCGACCGCAAGGGAAAATGCCGCCATGGTGTTCTCAGGTGCAAGAAAAGAGGCTCCTCGATGAGCCCAAAGGAAAGGAAGATTCATATTTGTTATACTTTCCTAAAGCGAACAATGAACCGGGCAGGAAAATTGATGCGGCTGGATTACTTTATAATCATGATCGGCATACTACTGGCTGTTGCCATGGTGCTGACCCTGCTTTATGGGAAAGAGTACAGTCTTCACGGCTACGGTACAAAACTACCCGCCACTCATCCCCATCCTTTAGTCTCCCAGGTGTAGTTCTCTATCTTGCCTATGGTGTTTCGCGCCACGTGCTTCGCACTTCACATCTGGCTATGGCCTGCCCTGAACTATCGGATAACCTTTTTCAGCCCAGGAATAAATTCCTCCATACAGATTATAAACCTCAGGGTAGCCCTGTCGAGCCAGATAATTAACCACCTGAGCACTACGTGATCCGACCGCGCAGTAGACCAGGATTGGCTGGCCTTTCGGCAGTTCGGTAATGCGACTGACCAGCTGGTCAATGGGGATCAGACGCGCTCCTTCAAGCCTGGCCTGTTGAAATTCACCGGGAGTGCGCACATCCAGAAGATAAAGATCCTCACCCTTGTTGACCATACTGTAAGCATCCTCGGGTGTCACATTTCGAGTAATATTCGCTGCAACGAGCACCTGTGGCATGACCAGCAAGCAGGTGATACTTAAAAGAAATATTCGCTTCATAATGTCCTCTCATTCTCAAGACTGTTTCCGCTTTCATTATATTCAGAAAACGATATAATTTCACCCTAAAAAAAATTGTCTTTGCCTATAAAAGATGTCATCATGTCGGGCGCTGTCGGGCAGCATTATTGATTTTTCAAGGAGTAACAAATGGATCGCAACCTCGCACTGGAGCTGGTAAGGGTAACTGAAGCCGCGTCTCTCGCCTGTGGTAGATGGGTGGGCAAAGGCGACAAGATGTCAGCCGACGGAGCCGCTACAGAGGCGATGCGCCGGACACTCGAGTCAATTGAGATCTCCGGGACAGTCGTCATCGGTGAAGGCGAAATAGACGAGGCCCCCATGCTTTACATTGGCGAGCAGCTTGGCCGGGGTAACGGCCAGGAGGTCGATATCGCTGTCGACCCTCTCGAAGGGACGAATATTTGCGCCAAAGGACTCAATGGTTCGATTGCAACGATTGCCCTGGCTCCCAAGGGCGGGTTTCTGCACGCCCCCGATATGTACATGGAAAAAATCGCCGTCGGTCCGACCGCCAAGGGTACTATCGATATAAACGCCTCGCCAACCGCCAACCTGCAACGGGTAGCCGATGCAAAGAAATGTTACATCGAAGACCTCACAGTTGTCATCCTCGATCGCCCCAGACACGACAAGATCGTTGAAGAAATCCGCAAAGCCGGCGCGCGCATTCACCTGATCACTGATGGCGATGTCGCCCCGGCAATTGCCGCAGCGGTCGAAGGCAGTGGCGTTGATATGCTGCTCGGGATCGGTGGCGCCCCGGAGGGAGTGCTCGCAGCAGCAGCCCTTAAATGCATGGGTGGTGACATACAGGGCCGCCTGATATTCATGAACAACGAAGAACGGGACCGGGCTGCAGCCATGGGCATCGACAATTTTGAAAAAATCTACCAGTGTGAAGAGATGGCCAACGGCGATGTTGTTTTTGCAGCAACCGGCGTCACAAGCGGAGACCTTTTGCGCGGCATTCGGTATTATTCCGGTGGGGCAGAGACACACTCCATAGTTATGCGCTCCAAGACCCGTACGATAAGATTTGTCGAAACTCGGCACAGCTTCGATTTCAAACCGAAATACTGAACAGGTCGGCGAAGGCTTTGTACTTGTCAGATACCGGACAAGTTGGTACTATTGCTTCTGTTTTTCTCTGCATTAGGCGAGGTTGAGTGATGGCAATTATTACGATTTCACGTGAAATGGGCAGCGGCGGCATTCCGATCGCCCACAAGGTTGCCGAAAAGTTAGGTTATAAACTAATTGACGGCGAAGCTATCATGGAAGCCGCCAACTCCTACGGGCTCACCCCGGAGGCGGTAGAGCAAGCGGATGAGAAGCCCCCCCACTTTGTCGACACCCTTGACTCCAAACAATTCCTCGACCTGCACCTGATTGAACTGATTATTCTTGAGGCCGCCTTGAAAGGCAATGTCGTAATTTACGGTCGTGGCGGTCAGGACCTGCTCAAGGACATCGGCAGTGTCCTGCGCACCAGGATTATCGCACCTTTCGAGGATCGTGTTGAACGATGGGCAGAACGGGAGTGGCTCGACCCGGACCGGGCCCGTTTCCTGGTCCGCAAAAGCGACCAGCAGAGAGCCGGCTTCATCAAATACTACTTCGATCGCGATTGGGAAGACAGCGTCCACTATGACCTCGTCATCAACACCCAGCGTCTCTCCGAAGACACCGCTGTCAAGATCATATGCAATAGCGTCAAGGACGAAAACCTGGAGGGCATCAAGGCTGACAGCAAAAAGATTCTATCCGACCTGATCATGCGCAAACGGGTGGAAATTGCCATACTGTCCAACGAACACATTGACCCTTACCTGCTTGAAATCAGCGTTGATAACGGCATGATCACCCTCTCGGGACAGGTTCACTCTGCAGCGGAAAAACAGACGGCAGAGATGCAGGCCCGTACTGCCGATGGCGTCGGTGAGTTAAAAAACAACATAAAGGTCGTTGAATACCGTACAACCCCGGACGAACACTAAAAACTACAGAATGGATACTTCTAGAAAGCCGGCCCCCAGGGTCGGCTTTTTTGTTCGCAAACCATACGACCCTGTTTGTCAGGCTTGTTACCTTGCGAGCCAGTATGCTAGGATGAAGCGTTTTTCAGTACTAATTAAACGCCAAGGAGATAAACATGGCCGGACACAGCAAATGGGCCAATATCAAGCACCGTAAAGGTGCACAGGACGCCAAACGCGGCAAGGTTTTCACCAAAATCATCAAAGAGCTTACGGTCGCAGCCCGAATCGGCGGCGGCGACCCGGATGCCAACCCCAGGCTTCGCACAGCAGTCGACAAGGCGAAACAGGCCAATATGCCGAAAGACAATGTTGACCGGGCCATCAAGAAGGGCACCGGCGATCTGGATGGGGTCAATTACGAAGAAGGTATCTTCGAAGGCTACGGCCCTGAAGGTGTGGCGCTGATTGTAGAGTTCCTTACTGACAACCGGACCCGAACCGTTGCCGACGTCCGCCATATATTCAGCAAGTACGGGGGAAACCTGGGGGTCAGTGGTTCCGTTGCTTTTCTATTTGACCGTAAAGGGTTGATCTCGTTTTCAACTGATAATGACTTCGAGCAAATTTTCGAGATCGCCCTCGAATCCGGCGCTGAAGACGTCAAGGACGAGGGAGACATTTACGAGGTGATTACGGATTCGGCAAACTTCATCGAAGTCCGCGACGCCATGGCGGAAGCCGGCCTGCATTGGGAAACAGCGGAAGCCACCATGATCCCTCAAAACCAGGTCCAGCTGGAGGGCAAACCCGCAGAGACCATGCTGAAATTAATGGACGCCCTTGAGGATAATGACGACGTTCAGAACGTCTACGCCAACTTCGACATCTCGGAAGAAGAGTTGGACAAAATCATGTAGGACAACGAAGCGCGAGCTGCGAAGTGCGAACATGCTTTTTGCGCCTCGCACCTGCGTCTCACACTTCGGAATTATGAGAATTATAGGCATCGATCCCGGCACACGAATCACCGGCTACGGCATTATCGATGTCGAAGGGAACCGTTTGCATCACGTCGACAACGGCATCATCAAAACCAGGAGCAGTGACCCTTTGCCGCTCAGATTGAAAACCATCTATGATGGCCTGGCTGCTATTCTCATGGAGTTTTCACCGGCGGCGGTCTCTGTTGAGCAAGTCTTTCTGGCGAAAAACCCACGTGCCGCATTGACCCTGGGACATGCCCGTGGCACAGCGGTCCTCGCTGCAGTCAATCTCGATCTCGAGGTTCACGAATATTCTGCTCTCCAGGTCAAAAGTGCCGTGGTCGGTTATGGTCATGCCGCCAAGCAACAGGTCCAACAGATGGTCAAGGCCCTGTTGAATCTGCCGGAGGTTGCCCAGGAGGATGCCGCTGACGCCTTGGCTGTTGCCATCTGCCATGCCAACAGCCGTACCATGAAACAGGCCATCAACAACGGACAGTGAAACAAACCGCGCTCATCCGCAAAACACGATTTAACGGATTACACATATCATGATTGCTCTGGTTCGCGGTACCCTGGTCTACAAATCGATTGACCACGTCATCATAGACGTAGGTGGAGTCGGCTATCGTCTCTTCATTCCTCTGTCGACGTTCTATTCTCTCCCCGAATCCGGAGAGGCCAGTCTCTATACACATACGCATGTGCGCGAAGACGCCCTGCTCCTCTACGGCTTCCTGACTCTAGAGGAGAAGGACCTGTTCGCTACCCTGATCGGGATTTCCGGAGTTGGGCCCAAACTGGCCATTAACATCCTCTCTCACATTCCGGTGACAGACCTCAAGAACGCCATCGCCGCCGGGGATCTAAAACGTCTCTCCGGACTGCCCGGAATCGGCAAGAAGACCGCCGAACGGCTGGTCCTGGAGCTCAAGGACAAGGTCGGCCCGGTCAACGCGAATCTCACCGGAACAGGCGTCTCGTCTCTGGTCGGCCAATCGTCCGGAGATCTGATCAACGACGTGATTTCTGCCCTGGTCAACCTTGGCTACAAGGAGAGCCAGGCCCGCAAGGTCCTGGAGAGCATGGAACTTGCACCGGACGTACCGATGGAAGACGCCCTGAAAGGAGCACTGAAAGTCCTGGTTCGCTGACTTTCGGCTGAAAAGAGATGGAAGAAGATCGCCTGATCACCGCTGTAGAGACTGAAGACGATGGGACCTTTGAAGTCTCCCTGCGACCCAGAATTCTTACGGAGTATATCGGCCAGGGCAAGGTCAAGAAAAATCTCCAGGTTTTCATCAGCGCCGCCCGCGGCCGGGGAGAATCGCTGGACCATGTGCTTTTCTATGGCCCTCCAGGCCTTGGGAAAACCACCCTCGCCCACATCATTGCTGCGGAGATGGGCGTCAACATCAAAAGTACCTCTGGCCCCGTAATAGAAAAACCGGGAGACCTTGCTGCGGTTCTGACCAACCTGGAGCCGGGGGATGTCCTGTTTATCGATGAGATTCACAGACTTTCGCCGGTCGTCGAAGAGATACTTTATCCGGCCATGGAGGATTATCAACTCGATATCATGATCGGTCAGGGGCCTTCGGCACGTACCATCAAGCTCGACATCCCGCGCTTCACGCTGGTTGGCGCAACAACCCGTGCCGGGCTTTTATCATCACCATTGCGTGACCGCTTCGGTGTCTTAAACCGCCTGGAATTCTATACCCATGAAGAACTGGCGACCATAGTTACCCGCAGCGCCGGAATCCTCGACGTCGCAATAAGCGGTGAAGGTGCCGGCGAAATCGCCCGTCGCAGCCGGGGGACTCCGCGGATCGCCAATCGCCTGCTGCGACGGGTGCGGGATTTCGCACAAGTTGATGGTGACGGATCAATTTCCAAGAAGATGGCTGATCAGGCCCTGGTTCGCCTGGAAGTCGACGAGCAGGGCTTTGACCAGATGGATCGGCTGCTGCTGGAGACCATTATTGACAAGTTCGGCGGCGGCCCGGTCGGTCTTGACACTCTTGCCGCAGCAATTGGCGAAGAAAAAGACACAATTGAAGACGTCATTGAGCCTTTCCTGCTGCAACAGGGTTTCCTCAACCGGACTCCGCGTGGGCGAGTCGCCACTCACCTGGCATACACGCATCTTGGCCGTATGCCCGGCTCAAAAACCGATTCGGGGCCACTTTTTTCGTGAAAGCTATGCAGGGAGCCGATTCCCCCTGTTAAACGACCAAATCTTATGCTAGCTTGAACTCTTGGGGGTGAATCAAGCACTTTGCCCTGCTGACACACCCCGAGGGCCGTCATAGTGACGGCCCTCAGTTATTTCAAATTGCGAAATTCTGTTCGCGTATCTGGCTGTCTGGTTCATAAACAGGTAATCCAAGGGTACATCAATCTACAGTTCCTGTCCCTTTCAACCTCTTGACAGCTGCACGCTCAATCGGATTTTGATTTTTTCTTCTATTTCACAATCAACTCTATTCACCACGAGATCATACTACCCAGCCATGGACCAGAACCTCCTGCAACAGTTTCGCCAGCAACTAGCCACGTGGATTGAGCAGCAGATGAAGACCCAGCGCCTTCCTTTCCAACGGCTGGAAATCTGTCCTGGATTGCTGACCGAACAGGGCAGACAAGTCCCGGACCTCGTGCTCTGGATCAATCGTGACAGCCAGTTGGCGGGCAGCATGATCCTCTTGCCGGACGTGGTTGACAGCCAACTTCTTGACAAAGCTATTGCCATGTCAGGTTCCCTCGGATTAGGACACTTCACAACCTGGGCAGCCAAGGACGTCATAATATGGCAAATCGCTGACGGCGTTCCGGCCCCGCTGCACACTTTTTCCCTACCACCGGCGAATCGCGTCGTTCCAGATGACTTTCAGAATACACTCAATGATCTGCTTGAAAAGCTTAAAATCATTTCCGTGAGTACTGCCCTTTCAGCCACGGACTTCACCTTGCATTACTACGCGAACCTCTGCTTACGCAATCTGCAGGAGCTTGCTCCCGGCCTGACGGTCAGCGCTAGACTGGCTGCGGGACAAACAGCTAAAGACGAGTGGCTGGAACTCGCCCCTTTGGAAAAAGCCTGGATGAGCCTGTGGCGCATACTTTTCCTGATCTGCAAAAAACAATTGCCGCCCGGACTACAACCAGAGAGACTTGAACAGGTACTGCATTATGCCTTGGCAGATCTGATCAACAGTAATACAAGACTTACATGGCTCGAAATCCGCAATGATGAACCCCCTCTTCAGGATCAGGAAGCCGTACGCCTGCATCATCTGGCCAGCAGAATGCGTCAGCTCGGATGGCCGCAAAACGAAAACCAGGGCATTGCACTGGTTGATCTTCTTTTGCTTGAAGTTTCCTGTCGCTATGGACTCGATCTTCCCCAACTGCCATGGCAAACGGATGACACGACGCTCTGGGTGAATTGCGCTCCCCCGGGGACAGCAGATGATTGCTCACTGGTTGCACCACGACCTTGCCTCGCCGGGTGGGCATTGAGAGCTTCACTGTGCGAATCGTCACGGCAGCGCAGCTATGAAAACGACCTTTTCTCGCTCCTGCCAATGGATAAATTCACCTCTGCCCTAGCTGTTTTCAGCAGCACGCAGATACTCGACCGCAACGAAAGGGAGTCACGCCTGATCCGGTTGCGCCAGGCATGGCCAAACCGGCGGTTCGACCTGCCGAAAAATACCCCGGTGTGGCTTTGGGAAGCGCTTTATCTCACCGGCCAGGTATCTGATAAACTGAACCTGGTTCTGCCGCAAGCCTGGCACAAGGCTCCGGGAGTGACTGTCCTGTGGTCAATTCTTTTGGAGCATTACCAACTCACCGACATTGCTCCCCATGAGTCCGGCAGGCAAGCTCTTCAGTTGATTCGGAGCCCTGAGATCAAACGATACGTCACAATTCACGGGACTAATACGAAGTTCGGGGTTCCGGCAACATCAATCTACAAAGAACCCGGAACTTTACAGGTATGGATTAACACTCCGGAGGAAATTCGTCGCCTGATTTGCGACAGGGGCCTGGCAGCTGCTGGTACGCAATGGTCTGACTGGACGGAACCACTGAAATGGGGGACATACCTTTTTCTGCGCACCCGATTCGGTAAATACCTGTGGGATTTGTGCAGCGACCGGGCAAGGCTGCCGGATCCTCATGAAGTCCAGGGGGCCATGCTGGACCATGGTATGCTCTTACCCGATGAAAACTGCATAGTTGACCTGGGCCTCATCGCTTCACAGCAATCACGTGAGATCCCTGAACAGGATATCCTCGAGCGAGAATTCATCAGCATCTTCGGGCCGATTCCGGCGATTCCTCAGCTGCCAGCAGAAGTCGTTACTGATCACCCCAAGACCCGACGGACAAGGAAGACACACGTCGAGGAGATTGCCAAAGCCGTCTTTATCGACGGAGTTCCACGATTCCCTGAACATTACCTGATGAATATCTACCGGCCGGAACTGATTCATTACGATTTGCATGGGCCTCTTGAAGTAGCAGAGGAATTTTTTGACCGGATCTCCCTGCGCACCTCCGACTCTGACCACAGAATCGAGGTCTCGGGTAAACCCGTCGCCGAAGCACTGATCATGATATCTCGTTCAGGGCGGAGCGGTGTCGATTTACCAAAAGATGAACGTCTACTTGAGGAGCTGCTCGATAAATACCGTATCGACTTGAAGCTTCTCTGGGACAACCTGGCCAGGGAGTGCCGTCGAGAAGAGCCACATCGACAGGCAGCCATAAGATTGGCACGAAGGATCTGGCGGCAACAGGGGTTACCTACGAAGGATCTCTGAATAGGCCATGAGGTAAGCCACCAGCATTGCAACTAACTAGTCTACTGGCCTTTTTTCTTAAATCGTATTATTATGTACGAACTTGCTTGAAATAATCCCCGAACAGAAATTACAAAGGCTCGTCAAATGAACATTCTTCTGCACATCTGCTGTGCCAACTGTGCCATATACCCGGTCCGCTCGCTACGGGAATCGGGACACGAAGTTGATGGCTATTTTTTCAATCACAACATCCATCCATATCAGGAATATCGCCGCCGCCTGCAGACAGTTGAGGAATACGCTGCGTCCATCGACCTCAAGGTCATCTACAAAGACGAGTACCTGTTGGAGGACTTTCTGTCTCAAGTCGCCTCTGAACCAACTGGACGCTGTACCTACTGTTACCAGTCACGCCTCAAAGAGGCTGCAGCCTATGCCGCCGCCACAGGCTATGATGCATTCACTTCCAGCCTGCTGTACTCGCGATACCAGAACCATGAGCTGATTCGCAAACTCGGTGAAGAACTGGGGCGTCATTATGGAATAGAGTTCCTCTACGATGACTTCCGGGCCGGCTGGCAGGAGGGGATCAAGGCCTCCAAAGCCATGGGGCTCTACAGACAGCAGTACTGCGGTTGCATCTACTCGGAAAAAGATCGCTACCACCCCAGCAGAAATAATTGATGGGCAACGACCTAGGCAAGACATTGATCGTTGTCGGTCTACTGGTGGCTGCCGTCGGCCTGTTCCTAACCTTTGGCGGGAGACTGAACTTCATGGGCAAACTCCCTGGCGATATTCGCATAGAAAAGGATAATTTTTCTTTCTTCTTCCCGTTCGGGACATGCCTGTTGATCTCGATGCTGCTCTCGTTGATTTTCTGGATATTCAGACGTTGAGTCGTCGGCAACCTGCCCCAGGAGACTCTATGCACACCGCTCCATCCAGGCCCAAACTCGGTCTTGCTCTTGGCAGTGGCGCAGCCAGAGGTCTTGCCCATATTGGTGTTCTGAAAGTCCTCGAACAAGCAGAAATCCCTGTCGACATCATTGCCGGGACATCCATGGGAGCCTTTATCGGTGCCATGTATGCAGCAGGCGTTCCGGTCGATCACATGGAAAAAGCCGCCCTCGAAATTGATTGGCGGAGCATGGCAAGGCTGCTTGATCCGATGTTACCTATTTCGGGACTGACCGACAGCAAAAAGCTGATCTCTTTCATGGCCGATCTGCTCCCGGCTCATAATTTCTCAGACCTCAACCGGCCACTGGCAGTCACGGCAACCGACATCA
>Ga0210065_1000451_pt1 | contig 11247 bp, 13 predicted proteins | sample Muzzi_PWB_D1_FD_185533 | JGI IMG/M metagenome (GOLD analysis project Ga0210065, IMG submission 185533) | Wetland microbial communities from San Francisco Bay, California, USA, that impact long-term carbon sequestration - Muzzi_PWB_D1 (SPAdes) | ecosystem: Environmental > Aquatic > Marine >... | reverse complement strand
GACATTGTGGTTCGAACGCACGCTGCACTCCCACTTTTTCACGCCGAATATATCTTCAGCAACCTGGATGGCCAGGTCCTCGGTTACCACCAACTGACAAGCCAGTCTTTCGCCATGGCTCGCCTCCTTTTTAGAGATCAATGACGCTTCTGTTGGCAGCAGGGAGCCTCCACCGCTCTTCACCTTGACCCGACACTGGCCACAGGTTCCTCCGCCGCCACAGGCTGATGGCACAAAAATCCCCGCATCGGCCAATATTTCGAGCAAACGCCCGCCGGTTTTGCCTTTAACGTCCCGCTCGCTATTGACCCCGATGGTAACTTCGCCCTGCGGCACCAGACGTGCCCGGACCATCAGGATCATCAGGACCAGCAACACGAGGAGCGTTGTAAAAACAAGGATGCTGTATAGGATTTCCTGCATCAGGTTCTCCTAAAAACTCAGACCTGCAATACCCATAAAGGCGAGGGAAATCAGCCCGGTGGTAAAAAACGCGATGCCGATGCCTTCCAGGCCTGCCGGAATATCGCTGTACTTCATTTTCTCCCTCAGGCCGGCCAGCAGGACGATCGCCATCGCCCAGCCAACACCGGCGCCAAGACCGTAGGCAACACTGTCGACAAACCCGAGGTCCCGTTGCACCATGAACAGCGAGGCTCCCAGGATGGCGCAGTTGACGGTCAGCAGGGGCAGAAAAATTCCGAGGGTGTTGTAGAGCACCGGGAAGAAGCGGTTTAACACCATTTCCAGCACCTGGATCATCGCGGCAATCACGGCGATCTGGGTGAGTAAACCCAGGTAGCTGAAGTCCAGATACCCGAGGCCGGCCCAGGCCAGTGCGCCATCACGCAGGACAAAATTGTAAAGCACGTTGTTAACCGGGACACTTATGGCTTCCACGACGATAACCGCAATGCCCAGGCCAATTGTTGTCTTGACCTTTTTGGATACAGCCAGGAAGGTGCACATACCCAGGAAATACGCGAGCGCAAGATTCTCAAGAAAAACCGCCCGGAAAAACATGTCGATGAAATGACTCATTAGCGTTTCTCACTATCCGGTAGGGGAGCTGGTTTGAACTCAGCCTCCTCGTTCTGCTCAGGTTTCCAGCTACGGATAACCCAAACGATGAAACCAATAATGAAGAAGGCGCTCGGCGGCAACAGCAACATGGCGTTGGGTTCATACCAGCCGCCCTCGTGGGCCAATTCAAGTATCCGATGCCCCATCAATGAGCCATTGCCAAACAGTTCACGGATCACGGACACGATGATCAGGATGATGCTGAATCCCAATCCGTTGCCAAGGGCATCCAGGAAACTGGTGCCCACCCCGTGCTTCATTGCACAGGCCTCCGCCCTTCCAAGTACGATGCAGTTGGTCACGATCAGTGCAATGTACACACGCAGGGTCTTGGCCGCATCGGGCAAATAGGCCGTCAGAAACTGGTCTATGATAGCGACCGCAGAGGCGATGATGGTGATTTGCACGATCAGGCGGACGCTCGACGGCAGGTGTTTGCGGATCAGGCTGATCGTCACATTCGTCATAACCAGAACGGACGTGAGGGAAGCACTCATGATCAGTGAAGAAGTCAGGGAATTGGTGATGGCCAGGGCAGAACAAATGCCCAGGACATGCAGTGTTACCGGGTTCTCCCTTAATAACGGTTTGAGGAATGTCTCTTTCGAAGTCATCTAGGGCCTGCCATAGCCATGTTCACGCAAAAAATCCAGGAAAGGACGATAACCATGCGAACCGAACCAGTAACGGATCATGCTGGTCACCGCGTCTGCCGTCACCGTGGCGCCGGTCAGCGCATCCACTTCGTACAACCATGTTGACGTGCCCGGTTCCACTTTTGCATGGCTGACTGCAAAGCGCAGATCACCCACTTCATCGTAAATCCGTCGCCCCTGCCACTGTGCCAGCCACTCCGGACGCATGATCTGATCACCGATTCCGGGGGTTTCGTTCTGTTCGTAAAACGTAACGGCAGCAATCGTATTGAGATCAGACTCCAGCGCGATATAGCCGTAAATCATCGACCACATCCCGGCGCCACGGACGGGTAAAATGAGTCTTTCCAGCTTACCTTCCCTCAGCACGATGTAAACCGTCGCGAACCGGCTGCGGCGACCAAGGCTGGACAGGTCCTGATCGGAAGGAACGTCAACGCCAAGGTCAGGATTGCTGGCCGCGCGGCGTTGGTCAAATGACAAGGGATCAAGTTCGTTGTTGAACTCGGCCTGGTCGATATCCACGATCCGCATATCCATGTCGCGAAACAGATCGAGCATTTCCTCGTCGCCAGGAGTCACGCCCTCTTCCACCAGGCCGGTTAGTTTCATGACGTTCCGGCTTCGATCCAGCATCTGATTGTTGAGCTGGATCGGGCGCAGCATGACGACAGTCGCTGACACCAGGGAAGAACAAACCATCGCCGTCACCAATACGACAAAAAAGGCTTTTAACGGCGAGTCGTTATTCATTAAGGACCACCCTGAAGCCTGATTCTGCGTCGGCGGATGTTCCTTTCAATCACGACATAATCGATCAGGGGCGAAAACATGCTGGCAAGCAGGATGGCGAATATGACACCTTCGTAGTAGGTGGGATTTCCCACCCTGATTAAAACCGTTAGAGCGCCGACAAATAAACCGAAGCCCCAGCGCCCCTGATCGGTCATCGGACAGGTAACCGGGTCGGTTGCAATGAACACCACGCCGAAGACGAAACCACCCAATACAAAGTGCCAGTACCATGGCATCGAAAAAAGCTCGTGGTTCGGAGCAATGGCGTTTGAGATCATCACCATGCCTATCATCCCGATGAAAGCGCCCAGCATGATCCGCCAGGAGGCCATACCGGTCCAGACCAGGAACCACCCACCGAACAATGCGGCAAGTGGTGAAGCCAACCCGAATGAACCCGGTTGATCACCCAGAAGTATTTGCCAGAAGTTGTAACCCACCGACGAGATAACCCCTACTCCACCCTCGTCGGTCACCAACTCAAGAACAGTCGGCTGGTCATACCCGGCAACCGGCACCCACACACCTGGCGCGTACATCATGCTGGGATAGGAAAATACCAGAAAAGCCACACCAAGCAGGGCAGGACTAACGAGGTAGCGTCCGGAACCTCCATAGATCAACTTGCCCACGACAATACCGAATGACATACCCAGAACGACCTGGTACATCGGAACCGTCGCGGGCAGCAACAGGCAAAATAACCAGGTGATCGCCAGCAATCCCTCATCAACCCGCTTTCCCCGTACAGTGGCGAACAGGGCTTCCCAGAAAGTTCCGGTTAAAAGCGCTGTTAAGAATACGGGGAAAAAATACAGCATCCCGTGGGCCATGCTACCGAGCACACTGTGGTAATCAAAACCGATTCCAGTCTGGCTCAGCAACCAGGCACGCCAACCGGGAACGGATTCGAGCTGAAAGTCAACGATGGCGATGTTGGTCTGGTGGCCCAGGCTCCACATACCAACCAGCCAGGCGGGAATGCTGGCAAAAACAAAAGTGTTCCAGAGTCGTTGCACGTTATTGGCATCACGAATATGTGGCGCCGCCCGGGTCACCGTGCCGGATGACCATAAAAAACGGTCAACCAGGGTAAAAACTGATTTGACAAAGCGTTTCATCACCCTTCCCGATCGATCTGGTTCAGGTTCAATCGCAGGAAAAGGCCGTAGTCAATTTTTGCCGGACAGACAAAGGCACACAAGGAAAGGTCTTCTTCATCCAGTTCGAGACATCCCAGGGCCTGCGCCTGCTCCGTGTCGGTAACCAGCAGGGCACGAAACAGCGGGGATGGCAGGATATCCAGCGGCATGATTTTTTCCCAGACCCGCATCGGCACCATGCCCGTAAACCGCCCGTTCTGTGAAGTGGGCAGCGCGAACTTGAAACGATGCCCGGATTTTCGCTTGAACGTCCTGGCGGCGCTATAACGATGGGGGAGAATATCCGTCCAGCCCATAAAGCGCCTTGTGCCACCTTCTTCGATCACCGAAACCTGGTCGTGGTAACGGCCGAGGTAAGCGAAATTCTTGCTGGCCGTTCTGCCACCGAGTACCGAGCCTGAAATTATCCGGCAGGATTCAGGCTCAGGAATCTCCGCCTGCATCAGATCCACCATCGAAGCGCCAAGCCGGGTTGCAACCAGCCTCGGTTTGCCAACCGAGGCGCCGCATAGAGCGATAATCCTCTGGTAACTAATGACCCCGGCACTGAACAATTTGCCGATCGCAATGACGTCCTGATAACCGATATGCCAGACCACCCTCTCCATGCTCGCAGGGTAGAGATAATGAATATGAGTACCCGGTAGTCCGGCAGGATGCGGACCGGAAAACCGCACTTCACGCAGACCCTCGACAGCCGCAACGGGGATGTCCCACTCGGGTGCCGTGCACAAATTAACGGTTCCGCGGGTCAGTCTCGAAATGACGTGCAGACCGGCCGAAAAAGCGTCGTTCTCGGCCCGGATAGCAACCATTGGATCGGCTGCCAGCGGCCGGGTATCGATCGCGGTGATAAAAATCGCCTGGGGTGTGCTGGTGGAGTGCGGAACCTGGCTGAATGGCCGCGTCCGGAAGGCTGTCCACAAACCGGATTTAAGCAAACGTTCCACGATTTCTTCACGCAATAAGCGATAGACCCGCTCTTCGCTCAAGGCTTCAAAAGCCGTCTCTTCAATTCCGGAATCCTGCAGTTCGACCACCACGCTCTGCAGCACCCGCCTGGCACCCCGGTTGATGGCAACCACCGTGCCTCTGCCTGGCGCACAGTATTGAACATCCGGATCACGTTTATCGACAAAGAGAGCCTGCAGTGGGCCAACCCTGTCACCCTCTGCGACCCGGAGCCGGGGCTTAAGCCCTGCGTAGTCGGAACCGCACAGTGCGATATGCCCGACCGGTGCCGCTGGATAAACGGACTGTTCCGGCGCGCCGGCAAGCGGGATGTCCAGACCCCTGCTGATATGAATCCGCCTGGCCGGGTTGCTATTCATCTAAAGCCGCTTGACTCGCTTTTCTTTCAAAAGCTTCGTGGACGTTGTGACAGGTCCCGCAGGACAGGGATTCGAAATCAATGCTCACGTCTTCGAAGCGCTTGTGCTTCTCCAGATCCTTGCGATGACAGCGGTTACACAATGCGACCTGTTGGTCTGCGTCCTGCATCGGGTCGATTTCGACATGAATGGTGTGACACCTCGTGCAGGTGATATTCTTGCGGTTGTGTGAACTGTTGTACCATTCAATCGCCAATTTGCCACCCTTTTGCTCCTGGTGACAGGCAAGACAGGCCTCAATCTGTACATCCCGGGGTGAAAAGTCTGCACCACGGCCAAAGTTGATCATTGCAGGAAAACCCGCACCTCCATGCGCCCGCGAAACATGAATGCTGCCGGGACCATGGCAGGCTTCACAACCCTTTGAAGCGAGCGGAGTAAACATGTTTTCCATGTTGCCGTGAGCGCTGATTTGAATCGCGCGCATCATGTCGCCGGAGTGGCAGCGCAAACAGGCATCGGTTCCACCACGAGTAAAAACCTGCTCTCGGTGAGCAGTGGTGGGTTGCTCAGGTTCCAGTGCAAATACGTGTCCTGGCACTATCAATACAAGCAAAAGAGACAGATTGAAATACTTCATCAAAGTATGGCCTCCTGTTCGTTCCCTGGCTCTATGAATTGTAGAGAAAAACAGGTCGATGACACTTGCGCTGGATCAACTTGTGTTCCTGTAATGCAACGTCAGACTACCGCCCGGACATGTGTCAGCCAGGCTGGTTGCAACGGTATTCATACCTGGCGCCAATCCATAGGATTGAAAGCAAAAAAAAGCCCCGGAATCCGGGGCTTTTCTCAAAAGTGTGAATTCTTCTATTCTATTGTAGGTGCCTCGTCATGACATTCTGTGCAATCAACTTCAGGATCACCAGCCAGTTCATCGTGCTCGAGATCGACAATGTAGGTATGGCAGTCAATACAGGAAAAACCCTCATGGTCTTCAACGAAGAAGCCCCCGGCAGGGTTATGCACCTGTGGGCGGTCCGGATTGCTCGGTGGCGCCCGTTCATCGTCGGGTGCGTGGCAATCGAGACAGGTTTCGTTATCGCTCAATTCCTGAGCGAGCACCGGTGCCGCAACGCCAAAAGTCAGTGCGGAAATGAATGCAGCAATTGCTGCGGAGGTAACTACCTTTCTTACAGAAACCATGACTTATCCTCTTCCTTCGTTAGCGGGAATCCAAGTCAGTATAAGTCTATTGAACTGAATTAATTATGATCTGGGTCATCATTGCTTCAATTCTGCATCAATCTAAGCTAGAACAAGTGGGTGGGAACGGTAAAGCCCGATCCGTTCTGAACTTTCCTATTTCGCCTCGTCAACCTCACGTACGGCCAGTACATCGCAAACTGCGCTATTAAGTATGCCGGTGGCGGTTGAGCCAAGCATACCGATGATACCTTGACCGTGAGGAGCGACAACAATCAGGTCAACATCATGTGCCTTTGCGAAGCGCAGAATTTCATGCCTCGCCGATTTTGGGGTAATACGAAATTCCATTTTTAAGTCCGGGTCACTAAGCCTTGTTTTCAGCTCTTCCAGCCTTGCACGCGTGCGCCGGGCTTGCGCCTCATGCGATTCGGTATCGTAGTTAAACACGGAGGAAAGAGGGTCACCGTCCAATGAAAAGTGTTCGATGACGTGCAGAAAGATCAGTTCGCACTTGTTCTGCTTTGCCATCTTTACCGCTCGTTTGGCCGCCACCAGGTTGATGTCACTAAAGTCCGTAGCAACCAGAATTCGCCTGTAAACGCTCATTACATTTCTCCTTGAAGCCCAACTGGCTTCTCAATTAACTTGCAGGTTGCGAGACCACTGCCGGTTCATGTATCGGCCGGTTCGTCGTTGTCAATCAGCTTGATAAATTCTCCAATTGTTCTATGGGACTCCAGTGAGTGTCGCAACCGCTGACCAAAATCCAGCTCATAGCGATTCCGCCGTCCTTCTTTTCTGACATTAACGACACCTGCCGTTGTTAATTTTGCCAGTATTCTTTGCACCGCACGCTCGGTAATTCCAACTTCAACTGCTATCTGGCGCGTCGTCGGTTGTGGTTTATGTGTAAGACAGACCAGCACATGCGCGTTGTTACTGAAAAAAGTCCAGCTCTCTATTTTTTTGTTGGTGTCATCCATATTTTTCACCCCAAAATAATTTGGGCGACTCCTATAACGCGACATTAATGTCGTATTTAATGCTACAGTATGAACCTGGAAAGTTTGATGTCAACCGGAGGCTACTCGCATGCAACAGATTGGACAGACACTTTTTTTGCTTGGAATCCTATTCGCATTTGTAGCGGGAATTGGTTTTGAACATCCATGGTTACCCGTTGGATTGGCGGTGTTTGGTGTGTTCGTCGGATTGGTGAATATGGCCGATGTTGATCCCACTAAATTTCTCATTACAGGTATCGCACTGGAGGTAAGCGCCTCATCGTTGAACGAATTTACGTTTATCGGTGCCGCGATGTCGGATGTCATGATTTTTGTTGGCGGTGCACTCCTTGTGGTGGCGATGCGAACACTTTTCCGTTCGGCTTTATCCAATTTGTGGAAAACGCGCGAATAAAACACGCATGGCAGGTACACATGAACCCCCCCGGTAGCCGGGGTCTTTCAAATCATGCTTGGGGCCTGGTGCTTCTAATAGGTGCTGCGGCGCCGCCACTCGCCGTGGCGGCCGCGGCCGCCCCGGGTGAAATCATCGACCTTACCGGCACCTGGCTGGGCATGCTGGCCATGGCGATCTTTTTTTTGGCTTATGCGCTGATAATCAGCGAAGAAGCCATCCATCTGCGTAAGTCAAAACCCATCATGGTTGCAGCCGGGCTCATTTGGGTGCTGGTGGCAATCGCCTTTATTCAACAGGGAGATCCACTCGGCGCGGGTGTCGCTTTCAAACACGATCTGCTGGAGTTTGCGGAACTGTTTCTTTTTCTGCTTGCCGCCATGACCTATATCAACACGATGGAAGAGCGCGGAGTATTTGATATTTTACGCGACTGGCTGGTGGTAAAAGGCTTTTCATTCCGCCAGATATTCTGGCTCACCGGTTTGTTTGCATTTGGCCTATCACCAATTGCAGACAATCTGACCACCGCCCTGTTGATGGTGACCGTGGTAACTTCAGTGGGTGGCGGTAATAACAGGTTTATCGCCATTGCGTGTATTAATATCGTTGTTGCAGCCAACGCCGGCGGCGTTTTCAGTCCATTTGGTGATATAACGACATTGATGGTCTGGCAGAAAAATATCATTGATTTCACAGGTTTTTTTGCCTTGTTTGTCCCGGCAGTGGTCAATTGGCTGGTGGTGGCAGTGATACTGAGTTTTGCCGTCCCGAAGGTTCAGCCGAAGCCTCTTGAAGGCGAAGCCAGGCTGAAACACGGAGCGTGGGTTGTCGTGGGCCTGTTCCTGTTGACCATTACCATGGCCGTAACCGGTCACAATCTTTTGCATCTTCCGCCGGTGGCCGGAATGATGACCGGGTTAGGCCTCCTGAAGCTGTTTGGTTATTACCTGCAACGCCGCGACGAACGCTATGCATACATGGCCAAATCCATGCTCATGAACATAGCGCTGTCGCTGGAATCCAAACCAAAAGTAAAATCAATTCCTGCACAGCCCATTTACGATATATACCGCAATCTGCAGCGAGCGGAATGGGATAGCCTGATGTTTTTCTACGGCATTATCATGTGTGTCGGTGGATTGGGTGCGTTTGGATACCTCGCGGTCGGGTCTGAGCTGTTGTACGGGGGTCTTGGACCTACCACTGCCAATATCCTGGTCGGTATCGCCTCCGCCATCGTCGACAACATCCCGGTCATGTTCGCGGTCCTTGAGATGCATCCGGAGATGAGCCAGGGCCAGTGGCTGCTGGTCACATTGACTGCAGGTGTCGGCGGCTCTATGTTATCAATTGGTTCCGCCGCCGGCGTTGCAGTCATGGGTCAGGCGCATGGTATTTATACCTTCTTCGTGCACCTGAAATGGACCTGGGCCATCGCGCTTGGTTACGCTGCAAGTATCCTGACCCATTTGTGGTTGAATGCCCCGGCATTCGCAGCATGAAACCGGAAGCAAGTATTGCGCTTGTGCCGGCGGCATTGTCAGGGAATTACCTGCCGGATTCGATCTAATGGAAGTAGGCAGAATGATCCACCGGGTATATTTCGGACCCCGCTCTTGGTATGGCAGACTCGATACCGGAGTTTCTCCGCGTGCGCCCGGCACTGTACTTGAAGCCCGGGCCGCTTTTATCCTCGTCGCATTGCAGGCAGGGCCGCAACTGTCCTGACTCATTCACATTTTCACCGGGATAACGTTTGAAGAGCAGGTTAAAGAAACCGTAATCACCGATGCAGACACCGAGACATTGTGCTCTCGTCTGGCGGGCGTTGTAGGCCCACGATTCTGCGCAATAGGGGGTGAAGCCGAGCATTTCCTCGAAACACTTTTTCTTGCCTGACATACCGAAGCGGCGTGCACACTGCCGCGCGGGTGTGGTCAGGTCGGGCGTGACCAGGTAGACGGCGAGATCGCTCAAAGCCGAACAACTGCCGCAACGGCCGTGGTGAGTGACGGTAAACCCCTCATTGGCAGCCGCCGCCGTTGATTCAAAACTGCGTAATTCATAATCCACCTGTTCTTCATCGGTAAAGCGGATCGCGCACACCCCGGTTTTGTGCCCGCTATTCAATTGCCAGCTTCTGACGGTTTCGGCGGCCTTTGGTCCGTATGGATCAGCCACGCTGAAACCACTCGCGCGGCCCGCATCGCTGAACTGGGTTTCGATGACCACATCGATATTCACTGCCCGGGTGTGCTGCAAACGCCCGATCAGGCTGGCCGGCGTGTCGGCACACAGGGGTTGCAGGCAGACACTCGCGCACAGGATTGCAATGAAAAGGTCAGATGATTTCAGCGCTCGCATAAGAATTTGCGTACTTGTCTCAAAAATCCTCATCCGCCTTCGTTTCGGGTGACGATTACATCTTCGGCTCAACGATCAGGTAACTGGTGGTCGTATCCCCGATGTTGAGCGCTTCGTGAACCGTGATTTTGTCCGTCGACCAGCTTTTGCCGGCGATGGTCTGGCGTACTTCCGTTACGCCTGCAGCGTCAGTAATGCTCAAGGTTCCGCCTTCCAGCACATAACCAAAATGCGGATAGTGGAAATGCTTTTCATGACCGATACCGGGTGGAAAAACGCAACGGCCGACCCGCACGGAATCTGTTTCATACAATAATTCACAGGTTTTTTCGCCCTTCCAACCGGCATCGAAGGCGTTTGGAAGATCGGGCAAATCCTGCGCGAATGTTAATTGAAAAAAACCGCACAGGCTGAACAGCATCAATACCTTCACGGAAAAATGGACTGGCGTTTGCATGGCAGTTCTCCTGTTTGTTGGGTTTAGGTACCCAGGAGTGAATCATACGAAAAGGGGCACAAGTAAGCCAAGACGAAGAAAGCCAGGACAGCCGCATTTAATCCATGAATCTTGTACACCGGGTCGCGCGACAAGCTCTCTAGTCGAAGTTTAGTAACAATTTAGCAACTCTTTAGGTACTCCATACAACGCGTCGGGTTAACTACCTTCCCAGGAAAGATGAATTTGCCGGGCTGTTTATGACCCGCTTTCTCTTCCATCCCCACACATCAAACCGGAGGAATTGTTATGAGAGTTAAAAGAGTTCTATTTTTAATGGCTGTACTCGTGGTTTCATCCACAGAGAAAAGCCAGGACACCCATGTCCTGAAACCTAAGAAGCGACGGGGAAAAGCCAGGACACCCATGTCCTGAAACCTAAGAAGCGACGGGTGTACTGTCCTTAATGTCCGGACTCTTGCGGACTTTTGCCGGCCGCGCTTGGGCTTGTTTCAGCGCGCGTCGATCTGCAGGTCGGTACCCACCGCATCGGCGATTTCGAGCGTCCGTGCAAGTTCAGGATGACGCACGATCAGGTAGCCGTCAGACAGGAGCGTCTGGCGCCAGTTACGTCGTGGCGCACCAATGGGCAGCAGGTCTTCGACGACGATGTGTTTGCCGAAACGATGACGCAGGCTGTCCAGGCCGCGGATTGCGCAGATGTGTCCCTGGCCGCTTGCGCGCTTGAATATCGCCGCGGCGTTGTAGCGGCGGTGCGCGGGCTGATT
>Ga0210065_1000450_pt1 | contig 11249 bp, 10 predicted proteins | sample Muzzi_PWB_D1_FD_185533 | JGI IMG/M metagenome (GOLD analysis project Ga0210065, IMG submission 185533) | Wetland microbial communities from San Francisco Bay, California, USA, that impact long-term carbon sequestration - Muzzi_PWB_D1 (SPAdes) | ecosystem: Environmental > Aquatic > Marine >... | reverse complement strand
AATTGGGTGTATCCAATATCCTCTTTATACCCGGCATGAATGGATGTACTTATACACAGGAGCGCACCGCAGAAGATGCGCGATATCGGGCGCTGGCGATGAGGTATATTTTTCACTGACAAGACCATATAAATCAGTATTATTGTTATCAGCATAGTACACGCGCTAGCAGTTCAATGCCCGTTCAAGCCCTACCGGGCCCACCACTTCCAATATAAATCATAGCGTTATGACACCTGGATCAAAAGATCATAGTCCCTTGGTGTGTTCCGTGGCCGGGGCCAAATGGGACATGAATTCCGGGGTTTGCACGACTCGGGCGGGGCAACTCAACCGAGGTCACCAGGGTTGTGCCATAGTGGGGGTGCCTTGCATTATCGATCAGCACAGGCCTTCGCTCAGTTAATCACTAGGTCAGTAGTTCTAGCTCATCCAGGGAGCTATTAATTCAATTACTTACCCCGCTTTACATTTCTTGTCATTCATCGACCATCCACAATTATCACATTTGATGTTACGGTTGGTTTACGCCTATTAATATGTACAGGATAATTATGAGCTTAACCTGATTATTGCCCGCATCTAAAAAACATACAGTGACGCTCTGAACTCCTGACCTTAAAAAGGTTAATTTCTTTGCATGCAAGACTCTATTTCCCGGACATCTAAACAAGCGCATCAACAGAGTACAAGTATGAGGAAACTTTTCTGAGGTGGGGAGTTTAAAACAGAAAACATTGCATGGATTAACCTGGGCTGGCATCTCTCAGGTTACAAAAGTTGTTATGCAATTTTCAGTAACTGCAATCCTGGCAAGACTCCTGGAACCTGGCGATTTTGGTCTGCTGGGGATGGCGAATATATTTATATACTTGGGAACCTTACTCAACGAGCAGGGATTTAGCAGCGCACTTATACAGAACCAGAATGTCGATGACAGGCACTACAGCACGGTATTCTGGACAAATATCGCATTTGGCCTGTTATTAATGTCTCTGTTACATATAACAACCCCGGCAATAGTCGTCTTTTTTGAGCACGAAGAACTGAAAGTTATACTTGAAACCCTGTCTCTGATTCTTGTCCTGTCAAGCATTACTGTCGTACCACGCGCACTACTCTCAAAGCAAATGGACTTCCGATCACTGGCAATAGTAGATACGGTTTCCTATATGACGGGAGGCACGGTTGGGATCTACCTTGCACTTAACGAGTTTGGTGTCATCAGCCTTGTCTATCAGACCATAGTACAAATGGCAGTAGCCGTAGTCCTGTATTGGTTCTTTTCAAAATGGCGGCCACGTTTATTTTTCTCGGTTCAGGCCATCAAGGATATTTACAGGTTTGGAATGCATATCACGGGCACATCAGTCCTGAGCTACGCGGGAAGAAACATTGACAACCTGCTTATTGGCAAGTTTTTGGGTGCTGATGCGCTCGGCTATTATTCCCTGGCTTTCAAACTGATGATGCTCCCAATTAGACACATTGCATGGATGGTCTCCCAAGTCATGTACCCGGCATATTCGCACATCCAGCACGATGTAAATAAAATACGAGAGCACTACCTCATCATGCTTAAGGCCGTCTGCCTGGTCACCTTTCCAATGCTGTTTATACTATTCGCCATGGCCCCGGAATTTGTTTTCGGCATTCTCGGACCCGATTGGGAACCGGCCATACTGATCATCCGCCTGCTATGTATAGCAGGAATTATCAAAGTGATCGTAATAAGCTGGTCCAGCGTTCTCCTTTCGCGTGGAAGATCCGGCCTTCATTTCCGGTTAACCCTTATTGGCACACTTACACTGGTCATGTTTATGCTGGCTGGCTTGCCCTGGGGAATCTATGGTGTTACTGCTCTCTATGCATTGCATCATATATTGTGGCTGCCTTTTGCAGGTTCGAAGGCACTGGCCTCCATTCAATTGCCCATCGGAAAAGTATCACCCGTTATTCTCAGATCAATAACGCTATGCCTGCCGATGCTGCTTGTAGTTGCCATCCTAAAACTGACAGTCAGGATCGAACCCTTACAGGCACTTCTTGTTTATAGTATTGCAGGCACAATCGTTTATGCTATTGTTGTGTTTTATAGCGAAAATCGCTTTATCTTGAGTCATTTACCAAAGAAAATGGTACGGGACCCCGACCAATAAAGCTGCGTGCCAACAAAAAACCATTAGCAAAATCATGTCCATGGTTTGTTCGACATACCGCGCAAAGATAAAAGGAACACCAAATGAATATTTCGGGTAACACCATACTAATAACAGGTGGAAGTAGAGGCCTTGGCCTCGCTTTGGCAAAGGCCTTTACCACCGAGCAGAACACAGTGATTCTTTGCGATAAAAACCAGGAAAGCATGGATCTGGCTTTACATACCCTTGAGTCCGCTCATGGATATGTCTGTGATATCTCGGATTCGCAACAGCGCAACGACCTGTTTGAAAAAGTTTCCTCCCGTTTCCCGGAAATTAACATGCTGATCAATAACGCTGCCATCTGTAGTGAAATGGATTTCACTAAACCGTTGCCTGCCGGAAAAATTGAAGCCGAAATCACCACCAACTTTACTGCACCATTGGATTTGACTCGCTTGTTTCTGCCTCTATTCCTGGCGAAACAGAGTGCCGCAATTATAAACATCTGTTCTGAATGTGGAGTTCGCCCTTTCTATCCTATTCCTGCTTATACCGGAACAAAAGCAGGACTGGTATTTTTCACCGAGTCCTTGCGTAATCGCTTGAAACATCAGCTCAAGGATATGAACGTGTTAATTTCGGAGGTCTACCCACCTACAATGCACACGCCTATGAATGAAAAATGGCCTGATGTCAAAAAAGTTACCCCGGACATTGTGGCCCGGTCTATTCTGGCTGGCATACAGGCGGATAAGTCCGTTATCTGGTTTAAATTCGGGGAAGTCAGGGTGTTTCACAAAATCAGTCGATGGCTGATTGTTCTACTACGCGCCCCGCGCAAGTTAGGCCGATCAGCAAAAAGGCTATTACGGGGTGAACCGGTTGCCTGGTAAAGAGCCAAGGATGATCCAAAACACGCCACTCATCAGCGTTGTTATTCCTGTCTACAATGGTGAAAACTTTATACGGGATGCCATTCAGTCTGTTCTGGACCAGAACTACCCGAATCTGGAAATACTGGTTATCGACGATGGCTCTAAAGATCAGACCAGAACCATAGTTGACGACTATTCCGGGCAGGTAACTTATATCCATCAGCTCAACCAGGGCCCCGGGGCGGCCAGAAATACCGGTTTGAAGATGGCAAAAGCGGAAATAATCGGATTCCTGGATGCCGATGATCTATGGACCCCATCGCACCTCGAAACGCTGAAAGACAGGCTTGTTCTGGACAGTTCAATTGACGTCGTATTAGGACACACCCAGTCTCAAGAATTGGCCGGTACCAGCGGCTCGCCTGAGAAGCTTCTCAAGCCCCATGTTCTACCGGTTTTCGGTTGCGGTCTTTTCAAAAAGCAGGTTTTTGAAAAAGTCGGTTTAATAGATACAACATTGCACTATAGCGAAGACCAGGACTGGTTTATCCGCGCAAAAGAAGCAAAAGCCTCAATGGTCATTTTAAAGGATACTGTTCTGATTCGACGATTGCACAACAATAACATGACATCGGGCGCCAACTGGAGGGATGCAGGCATTCTTGCGGTTCTCAGAAAATCCCTTGAACGCCGCAAACACGGCGAGTCTGGGGCCACAACTGAATTACCCATGTTGTCGGACTATATAGAAGACGAATGAGTGAATTGTCGTTTAGTGTCATTGTGCCGGTATACAACGGTCAGAAATATCTCAGGGATACCCTGGAAAGCCTGGTAACCCAGGATTACAGCTCGTTTGAAATTATTGCTGTAGATGACGGTTCTAGCGATAGTAGCGCTGAAATCATACAGTCCTATAATTCGGTCAAATACATATATCAGGATAACCAGGGTAATGCAGTTGCCAGAAACCGGGGAATCGCCTCGTCCACGAATGATGTTATTGCCCTGATTGACCAGGACGATCTGTGGGTTCCGGAGAAATTAAGCACCTTTGCCGGATATTTCACTTCTCATCCAGAGATAGACTTTGCTGTTGCAAAAGCACGGGTATTCCTGTCTCAAGGCATCGAGGTACCCACATGGTGTCGTGATAATCTTCTGAATCGTGACATCGTCGACTACAGCCCCGGGAGCATAGTTTTCAGAAGAAGGCTCTTTAATCGTATCGGCCCCTTTGATCAGAGTCTGGTTTCTGGTCATGACACAGACTGGATATTAAGGGTGAAAGACAGTGATACCCCAATGGGCGTGTTACCCGATGTGTTACTTCTAAAACGGGTACATGAGGCCAATCAATCAGCGGAAGTAACACGCATACATGCAGAGTTACTCGAAGTATTTCGCCGCTCTATTAAACGCAACAAGGAAACACCATGAGCAGTAGCACATGCAGTGTAAGCGTTATTATCCCGACTTATAACAATGCCAGCTATATCAAAGAAACTATTGACAGTGTTTTAAATCAATCTTGCAGGCCCGACCAGGTTATAGTCGTTGACGACGGCTCTACAGATGATACTGAAAACCTTGTCAAAAGATATCAACCCAGGGTCGACTACCTGTACCAGGAACACTCAGGGGCCAGCACAGCACGCAACAAGGGAGTAGAACACGCAAACGGGCTATATATTGCATTCCTGGACAGCGATGATCTGTGGGAAGCGGAGAAACTTGAAATCCAGATGCGCTGCATGCATGAAAACTCAAATGCAGATGCCGTATTTTCACATATACAAAATTTTTACAGCCCTGATCTTGATCCCGCCAAACAAGCCACTTTAAAAGCACCGTTAACCCCTATTGCCGGCTACACTCCATGCTCCATGGTTATTAAAAAAGAGGTGATCACATCCATAGGCCCGTTTGATACAGGCGTAATCATCGGTGATTTTATGCAGTGGTTATTAAGGGCCAGGGATGCCGGAATAATTGAAATAATGCTGCCGGATGTTCTGGTAAAAAGGAGAATCCATGGTAAAAACACTACAATTGTCGAGAAAAATCTCCACACTCAATACCTTGATATCGTCAGGGAGGCGCTAGAGCGCAGAAAGAAAACAGACTCGTGAGACAGGACTAGCTGTCCAGAAGATCACTCTCTAGCAGGCTTTCGATCTCTCTGGGTATGCTTTCTATATCTGTACCACTCTCAAGAACAAATGCCGGAACACTTTTCACGAGTTGCGTTATTCTCCTGAACGATAACTCACGGTTTCGGGTTAGTTGAAACATTGTGCTTGGTGCGAGAGCAGCTAAAGCACTTGCCGCACTTGTTTTGTATATTCTGGACTGAGTATTCCCCAGCACCTGTGGAAGTAATACCGCTTTGATTTTAAATCCGGATATCAGTTTTTCCGGCATATGACGCTGTAAAACAACTAGCCCCTTGTCTTCTTCAGAAGGGTGTTTATTGTGTAAGTAGGGGGTCAAGTGTGGAAATCGCCTGAAATGATCGAAATTTAGCTTGGCGGAATTATACAGACAGTAGGCATGGGGATCGGGGTCCAAAGACATCAGACAATAATCATCACCAACATACGATAAATCTGAATTGAGACATGAAATAGCGGCTGTTGATTTTCCTGACCCACCCTTTCCGATCAATAGCACACCGCCACTATCCTTGCCAACAGCGGCCCCGTGAATGAACTGGCGACCATTATTACTCATCCACCAGTGCAGAATCGAGCGCAGTGGCGCCCCGGTCAGATAATAGGGAACGTTAATCGCATCCCTTCTCCAGAAAACTCCCAGGTTCCTGGAGAAGTCGAGAAGATTCAATGTATCTTCGCCAGGCTGGAATAGCGTAGCAATACGGTCGTTATTGAATTCTTTAATTTCACCCTGGTGTTCAAATTCTTTTGTTGCCCAGGGTGGCGCCACCATCTCGGTGTTACTTGATGCAGAATCCCACAAACAAATAGTTAAATCTGGATTATCGCAGACTGACCTGCGCCCATGCTCCAAAGACGGGGAGACATGATCGATTAACGCCGAACCACAATATTTCAGACAGAGAGTATAACCACCTATAGTAAAATACTGCTCAATGAGACCTTCTGCAGTTTTCTCGCAGGCATCCTCAAACCTCCCGTGGACCGCATCAAAAAATGTTTCCGCTTCCTTATGCGCAGAGAAAGATGTATATAGAGTCATCCGATAACGCTTGTCTGTTCTTATTCAGGGTCTTTATTGTTGCTAAAAGGCCAACCCTTTTCATCGACTTCGTGTATAGGATCAAGTAGCAGCAAGTCTTGCATGTCACTAAATTTATTTAATACCGGCTTGGTAAAAGGGTTTGGCTCCTGATTGGTCTCAAAAGCAATGGGGCTGTCATCGACAGCATCCCGGACAATCAATTGCTCTTCTTCCAGCTCAGAAATAAGCTCCCGAACACAAACCTCTATGTTGCCGTCATCACCCTGGTACTGTTTCTGTACATGGCGGACGATATCATCAACTGAATACCCGTGAACAACATCCTTCCAAATAGTCGATCCTACATCATCAAGGCTATAGTAATACCCATCAGACAAGTTAATAATGACCGATTCATCACCTATTGTTTCATTGATTACACTTGGGCTATTCACCCTGTAACATGCTGAAAGGGTAGTTACTGAACTTTTATTCACTTAAATTCTCCTTCGCATCTATTGTGACTTATTTCTACTGAAAGCGCGTCGGGTTTTCCATCGTTGCAGATTTTGACTAACAGACTGGCCAATTAACTCAAATGGTAACAATACCAGAGCCTGAGAATTCCAGCATATCTGTAAAAATCTCGGATAATTAATGACCTTTTTCAGCAGGCCTTTGGGTGATTCGTGCCGCATATAATCAACCGTGTATTTCAATAGATTGCCATACACATGACTTTTGTTGCGGATGTGAACGTAAAACGCAGCACGCTCCAGTCGACTCACCGGTCCTGCTTCCAGCTCGGCAATCACAGCGTCAGGGATCCCCGCCTGAAAAGTCGCATTCAGGTATTTGAAAGCCTCATGAAGGACAATTGATACCTCGAGATCTCTTGCCAGCTGGATGATCAATTGCCAGTCAATGGTAGATTCAGAGCTTCTCAAGATCATCATTGCATCCGCGACCCAGCGGCAAGGCGCATGTCTATTCCATCGTAACCCGTGAATACAACAATGCAGAAGGTGGTGCGTCGAGCTCATGGTTAGCAATCTATAACCCTGGTAGTTGGTAACAGTAGCCAACTTCCATATTGCCGTCACTGTGTCAGTGTCGCTGCTCGGGTGCAGGATATTCCAATGAAGATCAATGCGTTTTTCAGCTCCTCCTGAATAGCCGCAGGAATGGCGGAAGAGTTTTATTGTACTAATTGATTGCTGATACTCACAAAGCAGACCTTGTTGCTCAAGGAGTAATGCCGCCCTGCTCACATTCTCTGGCCTTACCATAATATCAATATCAAACTGTGGACGTAGTCCGAAGTTATTATAGTATTCGAGGATAAAAGCTGAACCCTTCAGCAGGATCACCTCGATACCCTCTTTCTGTAATTTACCAATAAGAGGCATAACTTGATGAAACATTATGTGTGTTTTTGTTAATTGATAGCGATAGACACCTTTTGCTCTTGTTAAGATCGGATCTTCAATCCCCGACCGGCTGATATTATGATAAAGAAGCGGGAGCAGACGGTTTGACCCTTCATCGATCCAGTCTATGTCAACCCTGGATTTCCATTCCTCCCATGCATCCGTAGCGGCACGCCCTTCAAACAAGCAGGCCTTCAGGAGCAGCTCCTGCATCTCCGTCGGCCAGCTGCCTGGCTGGAGTGCATTTTGCTCCATAGCGAGAATCGTTGCGTTTTCACCCATTCGTCGGCATCTGTGTCAGGTTTTTATAAAATAACCGTTATTCTTGCCACTAACAGTATATTACGTCTGTAGTTCGCTGTGTCTTAAGGTGTTTCTTCAAATGGTTATGAATATTATCTGTGTTTAACCTGATAATCAGGAGGCTCAGGCCCCTCAGCGACATTGCCAGCACAATCAGGTCTCCCATGGTGCACAGTTAATTATCAAGGCGCGGTGACGTCGCGTCCATACCCGCTTCGAGCTTACGCCCATGAAGCAATTCGTGCGAGATGATGGGACAGGATATGGAATAATACGTGAAATCACAGCGCGGTCCCACCGAGGCAAGCAATTGGCAAAGGAACATAGTTCGTCGCAATATCAGTCTCACCACACGGAGGTTTCCTGCAGAACCTTCCTAAATTTTTTGCTTGCGACGGGATCTGAAAAATCCCCGAAGACGTAACTGCCAGGTAGAACGAAAAAGGAATTCGTTTAAGGTAAACAGCCTGCAAACTCTATTAAATCCACCCTGCGCGTAATAAAATGCCATCTCCGCGATGCTGGGCTTTTCGTCTCCATCAGTCTCTAGATAATAATGATAGCGATTTAACTCTCTTGCTGAAACGGATTCAAATATGGCAATCTCACGTGGTGAAAAGAATGCCTTGTACGCACCTATCCTGCTTTTCTGCAATGGTGCTTGCACCAGATAGTGCACATTCATAGAGCCTGTGAAACACTGCGCCTTTTCACTTTTCACCCCGTTAAAGGCAATAGATATTGGCTCCACCCCCAGAAATTCATGAATTCGGTCCAGTTCAGCTTGCGGTCTTGTTATAAATTCTTCGTACCTGACTTCGATATAGGCGTCTTTAGCTAGATACTGTTTCGCACTCTCAAATTGCTCGATTCTATTGCGCCAGCGTTTTCCTGAAGCCCAGACATTCTTTGTGCCAAATGGAACTCGTTGCAGGGACTGCGCAACATCACGACCATCCCGTACCATATGAATAAATTTTGCGTTCTGAAATACACTGAGTATTTCGGGGATGTACATAACATGAACGGGTGTTTTCTCACCCCAGAGCTCTTTGCCCTCATCCTGTAGAAACAGCTCGAAAAGACGTCTAACACAACCTCTAAAAGAGCGTTCTTCCAACCCGCTTATAAACTCATCCACACCAACGTTCAGATTCCAGCATTGAATCCACATATCGGAAAGCATATCGCTGATCAGGAGTCGCAGATTTGTGTCGTCATCCAGGTTACCGTAATAGGGCAATAACGGGAATATTCTGTGAAAAAGGTGGCTTTCATGTGGAATTGCTATCTGTGGGTGCTGATCCAGATAGAGCATGAGCAGAGTCGTACCGGAACGCTCACACCCCACAATGAAAAATGGCGGAGCTTCGACACTCACCGCTAATTCTCTAATGCACTAAAGCGTTTCCATATGAAATCTGCAATCTGCCGACCTGCCTTTGGACCGTAGTGCGTATTGTCGTATGCCTTATCCAGATCTTCATGGTCGACATATTCAAATTCGTCCATGAGATTCCACAAGACGTATTCATCCGATCGAAAGTACTCCACCATGTCATCCCATTGCCGGTGGAACCCAAAACGAGTGTTGTATTTGTGGACATCTGGCTCCCGGGGCAAGACGATAACGACAAATTCTGCACCATTCGAACTAACTGACTGGCTCATTTCAGAAAATATCTGACGATTAATTCGCATTGGTTCCGAACCCGGCCTCATCAATACCCGCTTCAACGAGTTATTATGATTGCCGTTTAACCCCATCAATAGTAACTTGTATAATATTGACCCATCAAAGACCGAGCCAGTGTGGTAGACAGGCGGGTAATAATACGATTCATATTGCTCAAGATGAGTAGCCAACGTGTTACTCAGGCCATTCTGATTATTTGCAATCATTTCATCAATAGTTGCATAGGGGCTTGGAATCAGCTTCAGCCGGCCATTTTCAATAATAAACCTGGCATTGGTTTTATGTGAATCCCACTGTTTGTTAGCCATCGATCTTATAGTGTTGATATCACGAAACAAATCTGAAGTCGGTACAATCATCAGAAATACATAATCATGCTGGAGCCTGTCTTTGACCTGTAGATAACGCAGATACGATTGCCCCATACCATATCCACCGACCCCGAAATTAACGACCTCCAGATTGTCCGACTCCATATCGAGATAGTGCGCCCATGTTTCATCTTGGGGCAAACGCAAACCAGCGGTATATGAGTCACCAAAAAGCAGCACGCGCTTCTTTCCCGCCGGAACTGCTCTGGCAAACTCAGTGTCTGCCCGCGCCCCAATAGTGTTTGTGATATACCAACTGTTGCTTGACGTCAGGTTTTCCTCGGGGACATACCCTATCACCGGGTCTTCACGGACAACTGCTCCAATATCATCAAAATATATCCTTTTACCATTAACCACCAGCCCATCTGCCCATTGTTTACGCCGCGCCAGCATCTCATCAGTCGACCTGACACGACTCCATGGAACAACATCCATGGGTGGCAAGCGATGTCCAAATAACATGCCATATACATTATCTGCCGGCCTGACAAGCGAGTGCATAATTATCTCGATCACCAGGAGAAACAGCGCCGTCGATGTGATTAACACGGCGCTATTCACGGTCAGTTCTTTAATTCCAGGTCGCATTTAAAAGCTCCAGGCAATTGATCATGGCGCGTCCATTATGGTATGGCGTTTTCCAGGCCTCTGCCTTGGCTCCCTGTCTTCTTCTCTTCCCGTATACCCTTTGATGCCATTCACCGGCACTCCAGTCGACCTGATACCCAACCACCCAATTGAGAGTATTAAGAAAAAAGTCCAGGTATAGTTTTTCACCTGTTAACTTATACATCTCAAGCCCTGCTATCAGAGCCTCTGCCTGCGACCACCACACTTTTGCACAAGCATTCGCATTTTTCCCGATAGAACCATGATCATATATGCCGCCGCGCTTTCGGTCGTATCCATACTTCAATGTATAGCTGAATGTTCGTTTATGTGAGAAAACAAGGCGCACAAGCGGAAAATCCAGGAGTCTGCTGGTCTCTAGACTCAGCCACAGATACTCCATGTCATGCCCATAACAGATGCGTTTATTGGCCTCTACAAGTATTGGCATCCAGTTTTTACTAAAATGATTCAGGTATGCACCGTAATTCTTATCCATCATTTTAGTCTGGAAAAGTTCAAGCAGTTCACGCAAACGCTCTTCTGCCAGAGGATCTTTTGTCAGGTGGTAATATGCGGTTATCGCCTCAAGCACATGGATATGAGTATTAAAGGTC
>Ga0210065_1000449_pt1 | contig 11269 bp, 11 predicted proteins | sample Muzzi_PWB_D1_FD_185533 | JGI IMG/M metagenome (GOLD analysis project Ga0210065, IMG submission 185533) | Wetland microbial communities from San Francisco Bay, California, USA, that impact long-term carbon sequestration - Muzzi_PWB_D1 (SPAdes) | ecosystem: Environmental > Aquatic > Marine >... | reverse complement strand
ATGTGGTGGTGTCCACACAAAAATGATCAGAAACAGCAATAGTGCGTGTGGGTCCAGGCTGCCTGTCACTGCGGTCCAACCCAGAACCGGCGGCGCCGCGCCAGCAGCACCGCCAATCACGATGTTTTGCGGTGTGGCGCGTTTCAACCACACGGTATACACAATTGCGTAACCGATAAGAGACAGGAATGTCAGTATGGCCGTCAACATATTGACCCACAAAACCAATACCGTCATGGAGAGGAACCCGAGTGACAGGGCAAACAGCAGGACGTTACGTTCAGTCAACTTGCCACTGGCAAGTGGGCGTCTCTTTGTGCGGGCCATTTTCGCGTCAATGCGATGGTCGAGCAAATGATTGATTGCCGCTGCAGAAGAAGCTGCAAGACCGATGCCCAACGTGCCGGCCACGAGTGCCAAGAATGGTGGCCAACCCGGGACAGCCAGGAACATTCCAACCACCGCAGTAAACACAATCAGGACCACCACCCGTGGTTTGCACAATTCAAGGTATTGATAAAAGGTTATGGACACAGCGTCAGCGAGCCCTGGTTGATGTCTTGTTGAGCAAGCCCAGTAAAGTAGCCAGCAATAGTGCCGCACCTGCGTTATGAGCGACCGCGTTTGGCAGCGGCAGATACAGCACGACATTAAATACGCCAAGTGTGAATTGGACCAGTACCAGGCCCATCAGAAGCTGGCCGCCAGTTCGCAACCGCGGGATCTTGAGTAGTCGCAGAGCCAGCGTGGTCAAAACCAGCAGTGTTACCACTGCGCCGATTCGGTGGGCAAGGTGGATCGCGACCCGTGATGGTTGGTCGAGCAAACCGCCTTCATAGTTCACTCCGATTTCACGCCACAGGATAAATCCTTCCCTGAAATTGGTCTCCGGCCACCATTGACCGCCACAGGTTGGGAATTCGGGACAGACGAGGGCTGCGTAATTCGCGCTGGTCCAGCCACCCAGGGCAATTTGTATGCTTAGTACCACGATTGCCGCGACGATAGGCCCGCGCATCCTGCGAATTTTAATACTTGGCTTGTCTGCAGGTTGCCTGCGGCTTGAAAACATCAACCACAAGATCAGGGAAAAGGTCGTAAGCCCGCCAAGCAAATGCGCCATTACAATCACGGGTTTCAATTTCAAGGTGACCGTCCACATTCCCAGCAGGGCTTGAAAAATGATCAGTAAGACCACGATCGTGGTGAGTAACCTGAATTTTCGGTAGGACTCCGGACCGCGCCAGGCCAACCAGCTCATCGCGAAAACCAGGAGCATGAGGCTGCCGGCAAGATAACGGTGAAGCATTTCCCGCCAGGCTTTGTTTGACTCAAAAGGGCGCTCGGGAAACGCCTGGTTGGCTGTTTTGATTTCCTCAACTGCATTGGGCCAGGTAAGCTGGCCATAACAACCGGGCCAATCCGGGCAACCCAGCCCCGCATGAGACAGGCGAACCCATGCACCCAGTACAACGACACAGAAAGCAATAATCGCAGCAATCATGGCCAGTCTGTGCATGGTCTGGGTCATTTTTTGCCCTCCTGGTCGGACCATTTTAGCAAGCGCTTGAGATCTTTGTGGATGTCGGACGGGTTGGCACTGGCCGGGTAGGCAAGTATGACATTGAGCAGCGGATCAAGTATGTAGGTATCGATGGTGTTTGAATCCACTACAGCAGATTCACTATCGGCATTGATTGCCTGCAGTTCGGTGATGGCCCTGTGATCGGAATCCACCAGGAAATAAAACTCCGGATAGATCGCCTCCAGCCTGGTCCGCAGCGCTGGTTCGGTCTGTGAATGACTGAGTAAAGCGATACCCAGGTGCTCACCATTTCTTCCGGCAGCACGGTGGATTTGTCGCAATGCAGTGACGCTTTCAATACACGCTTGATCGCAGGGCTGGTCGAGTACATAAAGTATCAGCCATTTGCCATCAATGGCCCGTGTTAAATTCAGCGGTAGATGAACCGGTGGCTGTATAAGGTGGCCGTGGTTTTTCAAACCGCTGGGCTGATATTGCCACCATGATGAGCGCATCATTATCACCAGCAGCACGGGACCAAAAAAAAGTGCGAATATGCCAATAAGTGTTAGTTGCTGACGGGTCAGGCTCATTTGCTATTTCCTGATGTTTTTCTGAAGCCGAGATAAACCCACATTACAAAACAGGTCGCCACCAGCGCGAACCACTGAAAAGCGTATCCACGGTGGCGACTTGAGCTCAAAAATACGGGCTGCCAATCCCGCCCTTCAAATCCGTCCGGTTCACTCTTTGATAATTGTATCACCCAGTTCTCGAGAGGTGTGTTCAGTGACGCGGAAATGTCCGGCAGATTCAGGTAGGTTACCAATTGAGGCCATTGTCCTTGTTTGAGTTCATCAGCTGACCCTAAAATCCGGCCCGGTACCGGCACGCTGTTGAGCGTCCCTTTTAATACGATCTCTTGTGGCGGAGTAGGTATTTCAGGCATGGTTTTTCGATCCGGGGTGAGAGGTAACCAACCCCTGTTAACCAAAATTGCTGCGCCTTCATTGGTATAAAAAGGCGTAAATACATAAACACCGGCGTGTCCCTGCCAAATCTGGTTATCCAGCAGTATGTGACGGTGCGTTTCATAATGGCCGCGAACTTCGATAGCGGAAAACCGGCTCGCCTGCGAAATTGCTGTTTCCAGCGGCAAGTTTCCAGCGGACTGATGCTGTTGTTCAATGGCTTCTTTTTCCAGGGCCCGCCTTTCCTGCCACCCTCCCAGGGTTGCAAACAGGCACGCCAACAGGAATAAAACCAGCGTTGCCAGTTTTGACGGTCGGAATGACTTGAATACTTTTCGAAGCATATCTAATCTAGTGAGTCTCTGATTTATTCTGAGCGAAGTAGATTGTGATTTTGAGCGCAAAATGCGAGTTCATGAAGAGATCAAAGGCTCTCTAATCTTCTCCAAATTGGAATTCAGACATGTTGGTCAAAGCTGTCATCATTATATTCATGGTTGTCATTCTCTATTCACTGGGATCGGCATTCGTATTCATGGTCAGGGATAAAGGAGAGGGTGAACGTACCTTACACCGGTTGATGTGGCGAATAGGCCTTTCCTTATTTCTTCTCCTGCTTCTGTATGTCATGTTTCAGCTGGGCTGGATCGAATCTCACGGTCCGGTCAGATATGGCACAGGAGGCTAGTACACTTGTTCATAACAGGCATTTAGCCGGTTTATAAATTGACAAAGCCCGCAGACTTGCGGGCTTTGCCGGAAGATTTTTCCGGACCGGTTTACAGTGCGTATACAAAAACAAACAGGCCAAGCCAGACCACGTCAACAAAATGCCAGTACCAGGCAACCGCTTCAAACGCGAAGTGATGATTGGGTTTGAAGTGTCCTTTCATGCTGCGGATCATGATGACTGTCAGCATGATGGCGCCGAGGGTGACGTGCATACCATGAAAGCCGGTTAGCATGAAAAAAGTTGCACCATAAATACCGCTGCCGAGGGTCAGACCAAGCTCGGTATAGGCTTCATGATATTCTGCAGCCTGGAACGCGACGAAGGTAAATCCCAATACAACCGTAGCTGCCAGCCACATTACCAGAAGCTTGCGGTGATCTTTCTTCAATGCATGGTGGGCCAATGTAACGGTCAGGCCGGAGGTCAACAGTATCAGGGTGTTCAGAAAGGGCACACCGAAGGCGGGAATGGTATGGAATTCACCGCCGATATTGCCAGGGCCGTTGGTAGGCCATACCGGCATATAACCCTGCCATAGCAGCTCATTGGTTGCAGCACCTGAACCGTCGCCACCGAGCCACGGCACTGCCAGCGCCCTTACATAAAACAGGGTGCCGAAAAACACGGCAAAGAACATTACTTCGGAGAAAATAAACCAGGTCATACCAAGGCGAAATGATCCATCAACCTGGGTGTTATACATACCTGACTCGCTTTCACGTATGACAGTCCCGAACCAACCGAACATCATGAAAATGATGATTGCCATCCCCAACCAGAATGTCCACTGTGCGGTTGCTGACCCATTCATCCAGTTGGCCGCACTGGCCAGCATGGTAATCAATCCCAGTGATCCTACAATCGGCCATTTGCTGCCGTGGGGAACGTAATAGGAGTCTTCAGCGTGTGTTGCCATGTTGAGTTCTCGTTTTCCTGACTATTAATTATGTGCTATGTGATCCGACGGTTCATAGCCATGTCGGTAAAAGGTATAGGACAATGTGATGTCCTTGATGTGCTCTGGAAGATCAGGCTTTATGTAAAAATAAACCGGCATATCGCGGCTTTCATCAGGGCCCAGGGTTTGTTCTGTAAAACAGAAGCACTCGGTTTTAACAAAATACAAGCTTGCCTCGGGAGGGCTGACATTATAAGTTGCCTGACCGGTAATTGAGTCGCTGCCGTGATTCATCGCCACGTAAAGCGCTTTGCTGGGTACACCCAGGTTATATTGATTGACTTTTTCTTTTGCCTTGAAATCCCAGGGTAAAGACGAATTGACACTGGCATCAAAACGAATATTGACGACCCGATCGGAAGCCACTGCCTGATCATTGTTTTCCGATATCTGAATGGAACGTCCGCCAAGACCGGTAACATCACACAAAACGTTGTAAAGTGGCCACAGCGCGAAGCCAAAACCAAACATCCCAATGGCCACCAGTACCAGGCGTCTCATTGTCTTTCGGTTTTTCTGTTTCAGATCCATGTCAGTGCCCAATAATGGCAGAACCGATGAACGTTGCAAAAATTGACATGGCTATGATCCCGAGAATCCAGGCGGTTCTTACGGCCTGGGCCCGTTTGCGGCGAAGCTCTTCTGAGTCAGGATAATCGTTCATAGTTACGTCGCAATCAGTCCGCATGACTTAACATGTTGTGAGTCACCACGGGGGGTGTAGTGAAGCTATGGTAAGCAGGTGGTGAATCAAGCGTCCATTCAAGACCCCTTGAGCCTTCCCAGACTTTACCCGTTGCCTTGACCTTGCTTCTAAAAACGCAATGCAGGATGACCCCGACAAAAATTAACTGGGTTGCCCCAAAGGCAAATCCACCAATCGAAGAGACCATGTTGAAATCAGCAAATTGCGGTGAATAATCGGGAATTCGGCGCGGCATACCGGCCAGCCCGAGATAGTGTTGCGGAAAGAACAATACATTGACAAAAATTGCAGATAACCAGAAATGGATTTTGCCCCACTTCTCAGAATACATATGGCCGCTGAATTTGGGTAGCCAGTAGTAAGTTGCCGCCATCAATGCAAACACAGCTCCCGGAACCAGCACGTAGTGGAAGTGAGCAACTACAAAATAGGTATCGTGATACTGGAAATCGGCCGCTGTAATGGCGAGCATCAAGCCGGACAGGCCACCTATGGTGAACAACACCACGAAACCAATTGCGAACAGCATCGGGGTTTCAAATGTCATCGAACCCTGCCACATGGTGCTGACCCAGTTGAACACCTTTACGCCGGTCGGCACGGAGATCAACATGGTTGCATACATGAAAAATAACTCACCTTGCAACGGCATACCGACGGTAAACATGTGGTGCGCCCAAACAATAAACGACAGGAACGCAATGGTGGCCGTTGCATAGACCATGGAGGCATAACCAAACAGCGGCTTGCGTGAGAAGGTCGGCAGAATTTCGGAAATGACGCCGAAAGCGGGCAAAATCATGATATAGACTTCGGGGTGGCCGAAGAACCAGAAAATATGCTGGAACATGACCGGGTCGCCGCCACCGGCTGCATTGAAAAAGTTTGTGCTGAAGAAATGATCGGTCAAAAGCATCGTCACTGCACCCGCGAGAACGGGCATCACGGCAATCAGCAGAAAAGCAGTGATCAGCCAGGTCCAGACAAACATCGGCATCCGCAACAAACGCATACCAGGTGCGCGCATGTTGAAGATCGTCGCAATGATATTGATCGAACCCATGATCGAGGATATACCCATCATGTGCACCGCAAACACAACGAATGCGAAACTGGTTCCCGTTTGCAGTACAAGTGGCGGGTAAAGGGTCCAGCCCGCGGCGGGACCGCCGGAGTCCATAAACAGCGTGGATAACAGCATGGTGAATGCAAACGGAAGTATCCAGAAGCTCCAGTTATTCATTCGTGGCAGAGCCATGTCCGGTGCGCCGATCATCATGGGAACCAACCAGTTGGCAAATCCCACCCAGGCAGGCATAACGGCGCCAAACACCATGATCAAGGCATGCATGGTCGTCATCTGATTGAAAAAATCAGGTTCTACCAGTTGCAGGCCCGGCATGAATAATTCGGCCCTGATGACCATTGCCATTGCTCCACCGATGAGGAACATTGTCAATGAAAAAACCAGGTAGAGTGTACCGATATCTTTATGGTTGGTTGTGAACAGCCAACGATTTAGAAAACCGGTGGGTTTGTGGTCACCATGATCGTGCGCATCATGAGAGTCACTCACATCTTCGTAGCTTACTTCCGTCGTCATCTTACTGTTACCTGTTGATCGTTTTGAGACTTTTCAGCCAGTTGCTCACTTACCCAGGAGTCAAATTCATCCTCGGCCAGGGCAACGACTACAATGGGCATAAAACCATGGTCCTTTCCACACAGCTCGGCACACTGACCACGGTAAGTGCCGGGTTTTTCTATGTTCGTCCAGGCCTCGTTAACATAGCCAGGGATAGCATCACGTTTCCAGCCCAGAGCCGGCACCCACCACGAATGGATTACATCGTCGGCAGTGATCAGGAACTTGATCTTCCTGCCGACCGGCAGAACCAGTGGGTGGTCGACATCAAGCAGATAGTTGTCAACGCTTTCGGGCGCGATGCCGGAGTTTAACTGACGAGCGGTATTGGATGTCAGGGCGAGGCTGGAAATGAAACTGATATCCTGGTCCAGGTACTCGTATTTCCATCGCCACTGAAACCCCGTAATTTTAATTGTCATCTCCGCGCCGGATGAATCTTCCATCCGCACCAGCGCTGTCGTTGCAGGAACCGCCATTGCGACCAGGATCAATACGGGAATAATGGTCCAGATGATCTCCGCTTTTGTGGAGTGACTGAATTTTGCGGCCTTGTGATCCCGGGACTTCCTGTGCAGCACGATCGACGTAAACATAACGGTGAAAACACCAATGCCGATGACCGCACAAATCCACAAAACTATCATGTGCAGATCAAAGTGATCGACACTTTGTTGTGTCACACCCCGTGTCATATTGATTGCGTTGCCGGTTAATGAGGGAGCGACCAGTATTAACCAGGTGGCCGCAATTATTGCCGCCAATACGGCAAGGGCGACGATAATTGTATTTTCTTTCTTCATGAAAACTCGGGCCTCAAAATAATTATCATTGTGTTGTGGAAGTACGTCACTGCAAAAAACGCTACTCCACAAATGGCGAATCTAAAAAATAATCACGCGTTTACAAGCACTTGTCTACGCGTCTGAATATTACGATATTCAGGCCGAAATCAGGAACTTTAGGATTACTATATTATAAATAGCTAACGTTAACCGATCATTGTAGCTTTGCAGCTATTATTTCGGCAAGGCTTACAAATTAATAATTGTAATTGTTTGCAAATCTGACGTTCGTTCACACCCGAGTTACCACATATCAGTTTCAATGCTTGGACTTGGCGCGTCGGGTGACTAAACTAAGGGGTCTCTTAAAAATTCCTGGTGAGACAGATTGAGATTCAAAACATCCAGTAATAATTGGTTCAGAGGCTCCATTGTGTTTCCTGTTTGAGTTCGTGATGTCTGTAACACCAACCAGTTTGTTTTTAACACCGAGGGTCTGAAACATGTATTTGCGTTATTTTGGACTCAATGAGGCACCATTCTCAATAACCCCCGATCCGGCTTTTGTATTTCTGAGCCCGAGACATCGTGATGCACTGGCGCACCTGATGTACGGGATAGGTAAAGGGGGAAGCGGTGGATTTGTCCAATTGACCGGTGAAGTCGGGACCGGCAAGACGACTTTGTGCCGGTGTCTGCTCGAACAAATTCCGGAAGGTACCCGCATTGCACTGTTACTCAATCCCCTGGTCACCCCCCGTGAGCTATTGGCCGCGATCAGTGAAGAGCTCGGAATTGATGTCCGCGAGAGCATAGACAGTACCCGATTGCTGGTGGACGGCCTGAACCAGTACTTACTCGCCGCGCATGACCGTGGCGAGCGCGTTGTTGTTGTGATTGATGAAGCTCAAAACCTGAGCCCTGAAGCCTTGGAGCAAGTAAGGTTATTGACCAATCTTGAAACCAGCAAAGAAAAACTTTTGCAAATTGTCCTTCTGGGCCAACCCGAGCTGCGGGAGTTATTGCAGCGCCGCACGCTTCGTCAGTTAGCTCAGAGGATCACAGCGCGCTTTCACCTGAGTCCACTGGGGCCAAAGGATACACATTTGTACATCCGGCACCGCATGCAGGTCGCAGGTGCTCAGCGGAATCCATTTCGACGTAGTGCGATGAATGCACTTTACCAACGATCACAGGGTATACCACGGCTGATAAATATCATTGCTGACCGGTCTTTGATCGCGGCGTTTGCCAAGGAACGCATGGACGTGACGGCCGCAATGGTGCATGAAGCTGCGAATGAAGTGCAATTGGGTGAACGGCAGGTCAAACGAGTGCGTTGGCCATTATGGCTGGGAGCAACCGCAGTAGCCGCTGTCGTCGTGCTTGCGCTTGCCTCGTTTATTGATTCACGGCCCCCGGCAGATGCTGCCAACGTGCCGGCAGAAGATGTCGCAGAGCAGGTAGTGGCTGAGCCGAAGTTATCAACCCCGATTACTCCGCCTGTTGATCCGGGTCCACAGGTCGGAACCACTGAGCCACAAATAATTGAATCGCTGGATGAGGATTGGCTGCGAGACCATCAGCAACGGGTTTGGCAGGGGCTCGCTGCGTTATGGAACGAGCCTTCTGCAGCGTTTACTATCCAGGCAGCCTGCAACGGTGATAGCAGCCTGGGTTATGCCTGTCTGCGGGATCAGGGGAACTGGTCGAAGATACTACGGCTTGGATTACCGGTCGTACTGGTGCTGCAAGATGAAACTCCGTCATATCTTCTTTTACAGGGTGTCGATGACGACCGCCTGTTAGTGGGGGGCTCAGACGAGTTGATCACGGTATCCAGGGAGTCGGTCGAGTCACGTTGGCTGGGAACCTACATGGTTGCCTGGCCACAGGCACCAGGCTGGCCGCCCTACATTGGCTTGGGTGACAAGGGTTCCGCGGTGGCAACAATCATGGAAATGGCGACCCGGGTTGATGTGCCGTACCATGGTGACCAGGTATTTGACGCCGCATTTGAACTCTGGCTGAAAGGATTTCAGGTTCGAAATGGCCTGGAAGCCGATGGTATCGTTGGCCGGAACACCTTGCTCCATTTGATGACGGCATCTATAGATGAGCCAAAGCTATTACGGACTTGGGAATAAAATCGGGATCTTTTAATTATGTCCATACTTCTGGAAGCTCTTAGAAAGTCTGAAAAAAACCAGCACTCGCATGAGACGCCCACCATACATTCTGAAGATCAATCCACTGCTGTTTCCGAACCACTGCAGATCGGGCCATTGACCTTATTGTTGGTTGCTGCCCTGTTCGTGAGCGGGTGGTTTGTCTGGCGCCAGTATCAACTGCCTTCCGGCAGCGAACAGCCGGCAGCTTCCCAGGCGGCTGATAACGTCAGGGCGGTTACACCACCGGTGGTTGTGGACGAGCAGGGTGCTCAACCAGCACCTGCAAGCACGATTGCCAATACGCCCAGGGAACAGAAAAGGACACCGGTGGAGTCCTTTCAGCCGTCAGCGGGCGACGTTTCACTTAAAGAACAAGGTAAAGCCGGGCGCGCGGCTGGTGATCCAATAGCAACAGCACCAGCGGCCAACAAGCAACCGGCATCCAATGCGGCAGCAGTTGCAGGAACGCAAGTATCCAAATCCGCGGCGAGCGACAGCCAGGTCAGGAGCCAGCCGGAAAAATATCATCCCGGCGAACCAGCACCCATAAGCTATTGGGAACTGCCCGATGCAGTCCGTTCTGATGTTCCGGAAATCAAATTCAGCGTCCTGGTTTACGCCACTGATCCCGATGACCGCTTTGTACTGATCAACGGCCAGAGACTGAAGCAGGGCGATAGCGCCCAGCCCGGACTGGTTGTGCAGGAAATCCGCCGCGATGGTGTCATATTCAGCTATCGACTTTACCAATTCCTGGTAGAAAGATAGCGGTCTAGCGCGGTTTTTGACGATGGACCCCGGCATTGTCACCAACTGGACGAAATCGCCCCCCCGCTTCCCCTGGGTGACGTTGACCCTGTTTCTTTTTTGCACAGGTGTTAAATTACTGCACTCCGGTATGACACCACTTGCGCAAAACGCCATGCTGGAGTTGGGCGGCATGTTACCGAGTCACCTTGCGCCTATATTCAATGGTCCGTTCGCAGGTTGGGCCGATTATCAATTATCGACCCTGGTCAGTGCGATCTTTATTCATTCAAGCTGGTTACACTTGCTGGGAAACATGGTTTACCTGTGGGTATTTGGAATGCCGTTGGAGCGCCGCATCGGTGGTTTTGGCATGGTGCTGGTGTTCGTATTGGGTGGTGCGCTTTCCAACCTGTTTGTAACGATGCGATTACCGGACCTGACTTCGCCCATCATCGGGGCGAGCGGTGCGATCTCGGCGGTGGTTGGCGCTTACCTTGGTTTGTTTCCGTCCCGTCGTATCGGCATGTTGCTGCCCTTGGGTCTCTACCTTCAATTTGCCCGTGTACCGGCCCTGCTTGTGATTGGTTCGTGGTTCACCCTGCAGTTGGTTTATACCGTATTAGGCCCCATAACGGGGATAGTGGCCTGGTGGACGCATATGGCGGGTTTCGCACTGGGATTAATATTCGCTTTGTTAGTTCGAGCAACAGCACAGATCAAACTGGGATAAAACATGTCTAAAACGGAAGACGAAAAACTGTTCCGAATTGCATTCATCAACCATGGCAAGGTGTACGAACTATTTTGTACCGGGGTCTGCACAAGTAACCTGTTTGGTTTTATTGAAGTCTCAGGGTTGGAATTCGGAGACAAGGATTCCCTGGTTGTGGACCCTACAGAAGAAAAAATGCGTGAGGAATTTGATGGCGTGGAGATTTTGCACTTACCCATGCACAGCGTCCTGCGCGTGGAACAGGTCAGGAAAAAAGGCCCGGCCGTGATCCGCGACCGTGAAAGCGGTGAAA
>Ga0210065_1000447_pt1 | contig 11309 bp, 8 predicted proteins | sample Muzzi_PWB_D1_FD_185533 | JGI IMG/M metagenome (GOLD analysis project Ga0210065, IMG submission 185533) | Wetland microbial communities from San Francisco Bay, California, USA, that impact long-term carbon sequestration - Muzzi_PWB_D1 (SPAdes) | ecosystem: Environmental > Aquatic > Marine >... | reverse complement strand
TAGCAGGAACGGTCGAAATTGGTCGCAGTGTTGCCATCATTGGAGCCGGTGGCATCGGTTTTGATGTTGCCGGGTTTCTGAGTCATGCAGAGGATGACGGTATCCAGTCTCACGACCCGCTCGAACTGTTTGCAAATGAGTGGGGTATTGACCGCAGCCTCAAAGCCAGGGGCGGTGTCGAAGGTGTAATACCACAACCACCCAAATCCACACGTGAAATCTGGTTGTTGCAGCGCAGGGCGGGCAAGCCCGGTAAAACGCTGGGTAAAACCACCGGCTGGATACACCGCTTGAGTCTGCGTCATCGCGGCGTCCACATGCTGGGCGACGTGAATTACGATTCCATTGATGACGAGGGCTTACACATCAGCATCAATGGTGAGAAACAGGTGCTGAAGGTCGATCATGTCGTGGTGTGCGCAGGACAGGTCAGCAACCGTGACCTGGCGGGTACGCTTGAAGGACGTGGTCTGTCCCTGCATATCATCGGTGGCGCACAAAAAGCGACGGAACTGGATGCCAAGTATGCCATCCGTGAAGGAAGTGAACTCGCTGCGAGGATTTGAGGCCGGACTCGATTGGTAAGGACAAAACACAGCGTCTTCTCTAACCCGGATATTTCACCAGGGATTCGCCATTGGCCAGGAATCCCGGTGCCATGAAGCACATGGAACTGCATGAACGGCCGAAATGTAAAGCCAGCTACAGTGTAAAAACCAATAGGGCAAGAATACGTTTATAAATTTGGATTCTCAATAATCAGACCGACTTGGTGAAATATTCGGGTTAGCGATTAACTCCAGCAACGTTGTATATATTTTGATGGCTTCGGTTCAGGCCGTGCGCTCAACAGCCCGGGTGTTCTTCACTGCCCATACCAATCCGGCCGGCTGCGAGGGCAGTCCCGGATGCCAATCCGGGACCGCTGGTCGGTGAGCACAGGCAACAACCGTCTGCCGGGTCCTCCCGGGTTCGTCAGAACTGTTTGATTTTCAGAGCCTGCCTGATTTTGTTGTAAACAATGTTGCGGGAATACGCAGTTAGTTTTTCGGAAGACTCAGGTGTAAGACCAGCCAGCCGCAGAATGCGGAGGCGACCGAGCCGCCGATTACGCCGATTCTGAGCGCAACAGCTTGCGAAAACCCCCCATGCTCGAATGCCAGGCTGCCGATGAACAGGCTCATGGTAAATCCTACGCCACACAATAACGCGATGCCATATAACATCATCCAGTTGGATCCTTCAGGTTTTTTGGCAATACCCAGGGCAACCGCCAGGCCTGTCATAGCGATGACACCTATCTGCTTACCAAAAAACAAACCTGCAAATATACCGGTCGAAACCGTTCCCAGCACAAGCTCGGTGTTCACACCGGCGAAAGGGACCCCGGCATTGGCAAAAGCGAAAATGGGCAGAACCCCATAGGCTACCCAGGGGTGCAGGATGTGCTCCAGGTGGCGTAACGGTGAATGATCATCACCGTCCTTTAGCGGGATAAAAGCTGCCACGGCGATGCCGGCAAGGGTTGCATGAACACCCGATTTAAGTACGAATAACCAGATGAAAATTCCGACTATGAGGTAAGCCGCCAGGCTCTTAACACCCATCCGGTTCAACGCAAATAGCACAGCGATACCGGCACCCGCTGCAGCCAGCGAAGCGGTACTCAGGTCAGCGGAATAAAATACTGCAATGATAATAATGGCAGCAAGGTCATCGAAAATGGCAATGGTGGTCAGAAATATTTTCAGGCTGGCGGGTACCCTGCTTCCCAAAAGGCTCAGAATTGCCAGGGCAAACGCGATGTCAGTAGCGGTGGGAATTGCCCAGCCATTGAGCCCTTGAGGGTTGTCGCGGTTGATAAACCAGTAGATCACTGCCGGCACCGCAAGCCCGCCTACGGCCGCCAGCGCTGGCAGTATGACCTGCTCTGCACTGGATAACTGGCCTTCGATAACCTCGCGTTTCAATTCAAGACCGACGAGCAAAAAGAAGACTGCCATCAAACCGTCATTCACCCAAAGTACCAGTGGTTTGCTGACACCGAAACCTTCTACCATCACGGTTATCTTCAGGCCCAGTAATTGGGTGTACAAGCCAGCCAGCGGTGTATTGGCCAGCACCAATGCCAAAATTGAGGCGAATATCAGTATTAATCCACCGGCAGATTCCAGGCGCAGGAATTCACGCCATGCTCCGGTTACTTTATTAGCAGTTTTGGTAATCATCGGTACCTTAAGGTCATCCTTTATTTGTCTTAAATGATTGAAGAATTTATAAACACGAAATATAATTCACGTAATGCTTACTACATGGTAATTATTGCATGAATAACTGGACACTCTTTAGTAATCATGGTCATGTCCTGGTTTGCCTGTCACGTAATTCGGAAGCACGTCTTCGGGATGTTGCAGCCGATGTTGGCATCACCGAGCGGGCCGTGCAGAAAATTGTACGTGATTTACAGGACGGCGGCATGATCAGTGTTACAAAAAGTGGCCGCAGAAACTGTTACCGTATCCACAAGAAACAGACCTTGCGTCACAATCTTGAGGCGAATTGTAATCTTCGCGACCTGATCAGGGTACTCAACCAGGGTACCGACACGGCGCAATCTGCTGCGGATTCAGATAATGTATCCAAACGAGACGTGCAGAGTAAGCCGGAACCGATTGAAAGTGCAGTTGAGACCGGGTTGGTATCTGCAAAAAAGTCAGATTCAATCAAATCAAAGGCCATTAAAGCAACACCGGAAAAAACCAAAACAAAGGATTCCAATCCCCCCGGCAGTCTTGAAAAGCAACAGGGAACGTTGTTCTGAAAGACAAGCGAACCAGAACAGGGGTGAAATTGAATATGAAAAAGAAATGGTTGATCTACGGAGCGAACGGTTACACCGGACGGTTGATTGCCAGGCAAGCAGGGCAACAGGGTTTGCAGCCCATCCTGGCAGGCCGAAACCACGAAAGTATCGCGGCCTTAGCCCAGGAAACAGGCTTTAAAAGCCTTGTTTTTGACCTGGACGACACGCCGGCACTCAATAAGGCATTGCAGGGAATATCAGTTGTACTGCATTGCGCCGGCCCGTTTTCCGCAACCTCCCAACCCATGATTGAAGCCTGTCTGAGAAATAAATGTCATTACCTCGATATAACCGGCGAAATCAGTGTTTTCGCGAACGCACACAAGCAATCAGAGGAGGCCAGGCACGCTGATATTGTGCTGATGCCGGGTGTCGGCTTTGATGTTGTTCCTACTGATTGCCTGGCGGCCACATTGGTCGACGCCCTGCCTGCGGCGACCGCATTGGTTCTCGCGTTTGAATCGGGTAGTCAAATGAGCCCGGGAACGGCGAAAACCAGCATCGAAGGACTGGCAGGCGGTGGATGTGTACGCAAGAACGGTAAACTGAAATGGGTGCCATTGGCCTGGAAGACACGCGAAATCCGATTCAAGCACGGTAAACGCCTGGCGGTGTGCATTCCATGGGGTGATGTCTTTACGGCCTACATCAGCACCGGCATACCCGATATCGAAGTTTATATGTCAGCACCACCGTCATCGATTTTGCACATGAAGCGCATACGTATGCTTAAACCACTGTTTTCCATGCAATGGGTACAAAATTTGATGAAAAAACGGATAGAGAAATCTGTCAATGGCCCGGAAAGCAGCGAGCGGCAGTCTTCGCAAATGCACTTATGGGGTGAGGTGAGTTCGGCCGACGGCCGCAGTGTATCTGCTACGATGACGACACCGAATGGCTACGATGTCACGGTTACGGCCAGCCTGGGTATCGTTGAATACTTGCTGGAAAATGATGTGGAAGGCGGGTTCTACACCCCATCCCTGTTGATGGGTGCCGATTACGCGACAAAACTGCCGGGTATTACGATCGATAATTAACGGGGCTCATTAATGTTTGATAATTGAAGCCTGTCCGCGGCTAAGGTCACGCAGGTTCGATGCCAGTTTCCGATAATCAGACTCACGGCAGCGGAACTTCAAAATCACACCCTTATTGTCGTAAGTCTCATCCAGTTTTTCCGCCGAGAACTGATCGAGCAGTCCATGCAGGCCGGATGCAAACTCAAAACCCGTCCGGATCGTGTATTCCGACATGGGAAACAACTCGATGATACGCGCCCTGTCCAGGCATTTTGCAACGGTTCCTGAATAGGCCCTAACCAGGCCTCCGACACCGAGTTTTATACCACCGAAGTAACGCGTGACAACCACCATGACATTTTCCAGACCCCGATGTTCGATGACGTTCAGCATGGGCCGTCCCGCGGTTCCCGAAGGCTCACCGTCGTCACTGGAGCGAACCTGGAAATTGATTCTCCATGCCCAGCAGTTGTGTGTCGCCTGCGGGTCTATCACCGATTCGTAGAAATCCAGCGATTCGGCTTGCGAAGTGACACAGGCAGCGTGACCGACAAACCGGCTTTTCCTGATGGTTTCCTCATAAGTAGCAGGCCTTTTCAATGTCAGCATTCAGGCACCTTCAGTTTGACAACTCTTCGGGCAAGGGGTAGTCAGGGTAACGTTGTTTGAACAATTCCAATTCGGCTATCCATGCTTTGTCGCCGGATTGCTTCAAGCTGATGATGGCTTGTAAGCGCTGTTCAATTTCAGCATCAATTTCAGCATCATTTTCTGCCGGGACAGCAACCTGATTTATTGCCGGGTCCGTAACTTCCGCCGCGCGTGATTGTTTGGAGACGGCTTCAGATTCCGCTGTGTCAGCCATCAAATCTGCCTCATCCATCATTGCTTCTTCAAGCTTCAGTTCGTTGCCCGATGTATCATTATCGACACGATCCCGCTTGGCCTGCAGGCTATCCTGTGCATACGTGGCGCGGTGATCTCGCGGTGCCGGTTCCGCGGTTTGTGCGCTGACAGCAACTCCCCCGGCGTCGCTTTTTTGTGGTGCAGCAGGTAGCGGAGCGCTCCGGAGTACCTCCTGACGGCTTTCGTTAATGTCTTTCAACTCCATGCCAGCACTATCACCCCGGATAACAGGGGATTGCTTTTTGACGGCTTTTTCGCGTTGTATAGAGGCCGGGTCACCCGCCCGCGAGCCGTTTTCAAACACCGGTACCTGTTCGCGTTGATTGAAGATCAACGAAAGCGCCAGTACGAAGACGGCCGCGGTGGTCAAGCCTTGCACCCATCCAAATTTCATCCGACGTGGTTTTTGCTCAACTGCACGATGGGCGCTATTCAATATGGCCTGATCCAGCAATTCGGGTGGTTCTTCATGCGGCAACTTAGAGTAAGCCTGGCTGAGCTCGTCCAAACCCTTGCTTAGAGATTTGTCATTTTCGCCATTGCTTTGAATTTTCTTCATTCAACCAGGCTCCGTTTGAGATAGTTAACCGCGTAACGCAGGCGGCTCTTGACCGTTTCCCTGCCGACACCGGTCACACTGGCAATTTCCTCCATTTTAAGACCGGTTTCAAGTTGCAGCAGCAGGGTATTTCTTTGTTCGGCAGGAAGCGTGGTAATACCCGCACGCAATAATTCGTTTTGTTCGCTATCAATAACCGCTTGCGCAGGATCAGGTTGCGTGTCAGACAATGTATCAGGCTCGACGGAATCCATGGGTCGCAAGCGCCGATAGTAATCGATCAGGTGGTTGTGAGCGATCCGGTACATCCACACGCTGAATGGTGAATTCGGACGGTACTTGCGCCGTGCCTTTATGATTTTTTCCCATGCACCCTGGTACAGGTCATTGGCGGTAGCGGGATTATTTACCTGGCGGATAAAGTAGCGGTACAGAGGAGCGCGATGACGGGCATAGAGTTGATCGAAAGCTTTTGCATCGCCTTTTGCATACCGTTGCATCAGTTTTTCGTCGGTCATCTCCTGCATGAATGCAGCGTAGCTGATCCGGAAGAATGCGCCAAGCAGGATTGTTGTGCCGATCGACAATTTTGGCAAACGGCGTAGGGTCCGGGGCAGGCGAACGCTAAAGAGCCTGACATTGCAGCTTGTCTCAGTCGTCATTACCTGCCCCGGACCCGTACACGGATTATTCTTCTGTCACGTTTTGCGCAACATTGGCTGTTGTGTCCAGCGATTCGGCAAGACCGACCAGTTGCATGAATTCACTCCGGTAGCCGTGCGGATCGTTGCCCCGCGACCGGCGAGCCAGTTCCGCAATGTCGTCGTAGCTGAAATTCTCAAGATAGGTGCCACCGCGTAACTTTTGTCCAAAAGCTGCCACCGCAGCTGCAAAGTTGAAGCTGTCACCACCGCGGGCGTTGATGCCACTATCCATTACGGGTGATTGAATCAATTTTGATACTGATCCATTAGGCAACTTGTAACGAATCCGCAGATCTGCAAGTTCATTGCTGAATGCGCTGTTAGTGCTTTCACTGTTGATGGGGTCAGACTGGTAGCGCCGTGGCGGCAAACGTTGTCCGCTGCTGCCGGTGAGGCTGATTTCATAGAGGGCCGTGACCCGGTGCCCGGCGCCGATTTCACCTGCATCCACCTTGTCATTGGTAAAGTCTTCCTCGTTCAGCATGCGGTTTTCATAACCGATCAGGCGGTATTCGGATACCAGCGCGGGGTTGAACTCGATCTGTATTTTTACATCCTTGGCAATCGTCAACAGCGTTGCCGAGAGTTCTTCCGCCAGCACTTTCTTTGCTTCGCTGAGACGGTCTATATAGGCGTAGTTGCCATTACCCTCATCGGCCAGTTGTTCCAGCAGATGGTCGTTGTAATTACCCGTGCCAAAACCCAGTGTCGTCAAAGCAATACCCGCCTTGCGTTTGCGCTGGATCAGATCAATCAATTCCTCGGTGCTGGCCAGGCCGACATTGAAATCACCATCGGTGGCCAGGATGACGCGGTTCACCCCGTTTTCGATGAAGTTCTGCTGGGCCAACTGGTAGGCAAGCTGGATACCCGCGGCACCATTGGTGGAACCACCGGCCTGCAATTGTTGCAGCGCCATCAAGATGTCGGCTTTGCGATTGCCGGGGGTAGGGGAGAGCACTACACCTGAGGCCCCCGCATAAACGACGATGCCGATACTGTCACGTGCATCCAGTTGTCCAACCAGCATGGTCAGGGCCTGTTGTAGCAGTGGCAGTTTGTCAGCAGAGCTCATGGAACCCGAAACATCGAGAAGAAAGACGAGGTTGGAAGCCGGTAACTGCTCCCTGGGCACCTTGTAGCCCTGGATACCAATACGCAATAAACGGGTATTGCTGTTCCAGGGAGTGGGGGCGATTTCGGTGCTGACCTGGAAGGGTACCTGCGGGTTTTTCGGGTACGGGTAATCGTAATTGAAATAGTTGATGAACTCTTCAACCCTGACCGCATCCTCAGGGGGTAACTGCCCCTGGTTCAGCCAGCGGCGCATATTGGAATAGGCACCGGTATCCACGTCAATTGAAAATGTAGAAACCGGATCGCTTGCCACGCGGAATACACCCTGACTCTCCAGGTGTTGGTAGTTCTCTCGGTAAAGTGGCTCATTGGCCTGGCGGATACCGTTCAGAACCACTCCGGTGGTCGCCTGGCTGTGCTTGGCAACCATCATTCGATCACCCGGCACCTGCTCGATTGACGCGGCGGCATCGTACTCCTGTATCACGGATGGGATGTTTTGAGAAACCGGATGATCAGATTTACCCCTATCATCCCTGAATGTTTGCTCCTTCGGCTCGGGCACCGAAATTATCGCGTACTCATCTTCAGCTTTTTGTCCGGTTATCTCTCTGGTTCTGTTTTCCACGTGTACCTTTGCCACATTGTCAACGGCTACCTGTGCGTCTTCGTTCTTGTCGACGGCGCAGGCTGTGAGCGTGGTAATGCAAAGTGTGATTAAAAGTGACTGGGTTTTCATTTTTTACTCCTGGTTGGTTAATAACTTCATTACGTACCGGGTTAATACGCGGGCAGGAGTAAAAAGGGGTTATGTTCAGGATGAACGGTATGCCGCGGGCGCAGGAAGCGCAGGAGCGGCGTGTGTCAGTTTTGCACGGCATGTGAGGATGAACGGTATGCCGCGGGCGCAGGAAGCGCACGACTGCAGGGATGCAGGAGGTAGAGCAACGCAGGAGCAGTTGCCGAGGAGCGGCGTGTGTCAGTTTTGCACGGCATGTGAGGATGAACGGTATGCCGCGGGCGCAGGAAGCGCACGACTGCAGGGACAAGGTGAGACCGGGAACCGGTCGAGAGGGTGGCCTGGGCCATGCAGGAGGTAGAGCAACGCAGGAGCAGTTGCCGAGGAGCGGCTTCTTTCAAACTGGCACGGCGCTATAGATGTTGCATCCTCCTTTGGATGGGTTCATGAGCGAACTGGTGACGTGCAAAACTGACACAATCGCGTCGCACATGGCCCAGGCCACCCTCTCGACCGCTATGCGGTCTCACCTTGTCCATGTGCTATCGCGATATACCGTTCATCCTGAACATAACCCGCCCCAGCTTCGACCGGCCGCCGTGCAAGTCTTTCAGAAACCATTGGCCTGTGATTACTTGCGTAGCCGAGGGTGTGCAGTACTTTACTTCAGGACCTTGAGCGACAGGATGTCGCGACAGAGGTCCCAGGGATGGGTTAACGCCGTGTCCTGAAGTAAAGTACTGCATGGCCTTGGCGGTCAGGCAGATTCAATTTCAGATTTTTACTTGCTATTTATCGCCGAGAGTCTTGTGGTTTGTCTTAATTACCTCAGAATGAATCTGCCCGTCATGAAGTTGAGTAACCAGGGCTTGTTGCGGTTTTACTGTGTTTACCGAACTGATAGCAGTTCCCGATTCAGCATCGGTAACAATGGCGTACCCGCGGGCAAGGGTTGGCAGTGGACTGACTGCATTCAGCGTCCGGGCGAGGTTTTGAAGTTTCAGCAAGCGCTCCGGTACGATGCGTTTACCTGCCTGCAGTAACCGGCGCGTGCCAAGTTCATGCAGGCGCTGTTGGCGCTGGGGTATGATCCGTGCACCGGCCAGTAACAGGCGGTGATGGGCTTGTTGTAGCATTTTGCGGTTCTGCGCCAGGCGCTGACCCGGGTGTTGTTGCTGTAAACGGTGCGCCAGGTGATCCAGTTTCTGGGACAGTTGCTGTACCAGGGACAAGCTGCGCTTGTGTAAGCGGCTGCGTATCACTGACAGGTTTTGTTTCAGGGCGCGCTGGTCCGGTGAAATCAGTTCGGCGGCGGCAGAGGGTGTCGGTGCCCTTAAATCGGCCACGAAATCACTGATACTGAAATCAATCTCGTGGCCAACGGCCGAGACCACGGGTATTTCAGACGCGTAAATCGCACGTGCGACCGTTTCTTCGTTAAATGGCCACAAGTCTTCAAGTGAACCGCCGCCACGACCGGTCACGATAATCTGTGCCCAGTTGTGCCGGTTGGCCGCGGTAAGCGCGTCGACGATGGCAGGTGCTGCTTCGGCACCTTGAACCGGCACACCGTATACACGGACTGTTGCCAATGGCCAGCGGCGTTGTAATACATTCAGGATATCCCTCAAAGCGGCGCCGGACGGGGAGGTAACCACGGCTATGCGCAGCGGAAAGACGGGCAGGGCTTTTTTGTGTTCTTCGGCAAACAGGCCCTCGCTGGCAAGGTCATTCTTCAATAATTCAAATTTTGCCCGTAACAGGCCCTCGCCGGAGCGCACCAGTGAATCTGCAATCAGCTGATAGTTACCGCGGGCCTCGAACAGGCTGACACGGCCGCGTGCCTGTACCAGCATGCCATTCTCGGGTTTGAAACTCATCCCGTAGGCATTTGAGCGAAACAGCGCGCAGCTGATCTGGGCTTTATCGTCTTTCAGGGAAAAATACAAATGCCCGGAGGCAGGCCGGCTCAGGTTTGATATCTCTCCCTCGACCCAGACACGTCCGAAGCCGGCCTCGAGGTGCAGCCTGGCTTCATGGTTCAGCTCGCTGGGCGTATACATATTGCCCAGTTCGTTATTCAGTTTATGGTCGTCTGATTGCATCCGCAGATGATAAACTGCTGCCGGTCATCTGTCCCGTTTGAATTACGCTGGAGTCGCCCGTGTTTAAAAAAATCCCGATCCTTTTGTGCCTGGTAATGTGTGTCGCCTGTAATGGCGAGACAACTCCGCAAGCGGCAGCCCCGCCCCAGGAAACGGCCGGGCAGACACCCGTGCGTGAACCGCTTGAGAAAATCTTGATCCACAATGCGAAAATTTACACCATGGATCGAGGCTTCTCGACGGCTGACGCGATCCTGTTTGACAGTTCGGGCCGAATCCATAACGTGGGTGGTGAACAGGCCATGCTGGAAGCATTTCCCGATGCCACGCAAATCGATCTGGACGGCAAGACCATCATTCCGGGTCTTATCGATTCACATGCACATCTTTATGGCCTGGCACTCAGTCTCAGCCAGGCACAGTTACGCGATACCGGCAGTAAAGAGGAAGTCATCCAAAAATTGCGTGAACAGGAGTCACACCTGTCCGAGACCGACTGGTTGCTTGGCCGCGGCTGGGATCAGAACGACTGGTCGATAACGGAGTTTCCAAGCCGTGCGGATCTCGACTCCGCCTTTCCGGACCGGCCCGTCTGGCTGCGTCGTATTGATGGTCACGCAGGTTGGGCGAATAGCGCTGCGCTTGCCATGGCAGACCAGGATTTGTCCGGCGACTGGCAACCGCAGGGCGGCTTTATCCACCGGGATGCGGAGGGTCAGGCCAGTGGCATATTGGTGGATGGAGCAATGGAACTGGTGGAAAATTCCGTACCCGAGATTTCACGGGATTTGCTGCAGGCCTCACTGGGTCTGGCATTGCAGCAAATGGTCAGCCTTGGTCTGACCGGTGTGCACGATATGGGTATCAATCAACCGGTGCTTGAATTGTATCAGCAGCTTATCCGGGCAGGGCAGTTCCCGACCCGTGTTTACGCATTCACAGACGGAGCGGGCGAAACCCTGGACTGGCTATGCAAAAACGGTGCATTTGCTGATGAATCCGGACGTTTGCACATGCGTGCAGTCAAACTGTACATCGATGGCGCCATGGGTAGCCGGGGCGCCGCCCTGCTGGCGGATTATTCAGATGACAGCGGTAATACCGGCTTGCTTTTCATGCCCCCCGACGAGCTTGAAGCGAAGATGGACAAGGCAATGGCCTGTGGTTTCCAGGTAGGCGTGCATGCGATAGGTGATCGCGGCAACCGGGTGGCGCTCGATGCACTTGAGGCGAGCATGCAAAAATACCCGGAAAATCCCGGCCGGCACCGTGTTGAGCACGCACAGACATTGACTGCAGAAGATATCCCCAGGTTTGCAGACCTGGGCATC
>Ga0210065_1000445_pt1 | contig 11345 bp, 6 predicted proteins | sample Muzzi_PWB_D1_FD_185533 | JGI IMG/M metagenome (GOLD analysis project Ga0210065, IMG submission 185533) | Wetland microbial communities from San Francisco Bay, California, USA, that impact long-term carbon sequestration - Muzzi_PWB_D1 (SPAdes) | ecosystem: Environmental > Aquatic > Marine >... | reverse complement strand
TTCGCCATGGTCACCTTCACGACGTCGGCCCAGCCGTCGCCGCTGACGCGGAAAAAATAAGTTCCCGAGGGACCTGGGGCGCCCCCGACGGTGAGGCCGTCCCAGGTGAACGACGTTTCGCCGGCCGGGACTGCGGTCCGGTCCGCCAGCACGGCCACCCGGCGTCCCCGCAGGTCAAAAATCCCGATGGACACCTGCTGGGCGCGATCGGCGGATATCCCCAGGGAAACCCTGGCGTTGAAGGGGTTGGGCGTAACCGTCAGGGAAACCGGGGAGACCGCGGGAACCTCCGCGACCACCGAGACGGGGGCGTCGGGACCGGCCTGGAAATGTTGGGAAACTTCCGGAGCGCTCAGGGCGCGGCTGTACACCGCCACCATTTTCAACTCCCCCAGCCATGACCGCTGCGCCGCCGGGTCGGGTTCGTCACCCAGGGCCAGGTGGTAGCCCGTGTTCCAGTTCGAGAAATCACCGGTCCGCGGCGCGGTGGCCCGGTGAACCCCGTCCACGAAAAGATCGACGGTGCCGGCGGCATCACGGGTGACCACGCAGTGGGTCAGGCCGGGGCCCAGGGTGGCGTCCCCGGAACCGACGGTCGGCTGGCCGTTCAGGTCGGTGGTCGAGGTGCGCAACCGCAGGCTGAACTGATCGCCCGAACCCCCGGGCACCCCCTGGCCCAGGGTGAAATTCCGGTTCTGGGCATTGGGGGAAAGGGTGACGATGCGGGCGGGTCCGTTCTGGTCCAGGTCCGCTGTTGTTCCCCAGAACTCGATGCTGACCTCCCCGCTGGCCACGCAGGCGGCGGACAATTCCAGCGCCGGATCGAGACTTTCCAGGGTGACGGCGGAAAGGAGGGCCAGCCCCCCGCCGGTCCAGTTCACGGCGGTGGAATCAGGAATGTCCAGGTCCAGCGGGAATCCGTCGGGGCTCACGTCGTACACCAGGTCCCCCGCGGCCTGGTCGAAATCGTAGAGAACCTCCAGGCCCGCGACCGAACGATCCCAGGGCTCGTGCCTGAAGATGACAGGGGTCAGACCGTCGGTCAGGTTCGCAGGATCCGCCAGGTCGGCCACGTCCTGGCAGCTCACAGTGTAGCTCACGCCCTGGGCCATCCCGCTGACCGCCAGGTTCACCGTTTGTCCGTCGGCCCCAAGGACCGCCCCCAGGATGGCGACTCCCGGGGTGATGGTGTAGTTGGCCGGGTTTGCCGCACTCGAATCGGTCACCGCTTCGGAAAACCGAAGAGTCACCGTCTGGGCCGGATCGGTGGCGCGAACCCAGAGGATTTCCGCGGCCAGGGAGTCGGCCGGGGTCACGACCTCGGGCAGCTGCAGCCAGACGTTCAGCTGGGGAGAGCCGGCCTTGAAGGGTTTGCCCACCAGGTCCAACCGGCCGTCGCCGTTGAAATCGCCCAGCTTTGATTCATGGTTGCCCAGCCCGACATTGACCAGTTCCGGAGTGAAGACTCCCCCGCCCTGGTTCAGGAATATCCTCATGCGCGCCTGATCGCCCGCACCGGGCGTGTGCATTTCCGCGACCAGGAAATCCAGCAGCCCGTCGTTGTCGACATCCCCGAGGGACAGCGAATGGCCGTGCAGCACCACCGGATCGAGGACGTTCGCCTGCCAGGCGTCGTCCACCCATTGGTACCATATCAGGGAACCGTCCGCGTCACCGGGACTGGTGACGATTTCCGGGCGGCCGCCGGGCACCAGCTGGGCCACGGCGGTGCGGGTATAGAGGCGTCCCGAGTCGATCAGGTGCGGCGTGTAACTGGTGCCCCCGGTGTGCTCGAACCAGTACCCCGCCCCCACGATGTCCATTTTCCCGTCCTGGTTGATGTCCCCCTTGTCCAGGCCTTCGGCCGGACCGGCCGCCTGGTAGATGTCGGTCCAGGGCCACGGTTCGGTCGCCTTGGGATCCGACGGGATTTCCGCCAACTGCAGTCGGTTGCCGGCGTACTGGTTCCAGAAGGCCATTTCCAGTTCGCCGTCGCCGTCGAAGTCGCCGATGACCTGGTCATGATGATGGGCCGAACCGGTGTTCTTCACGATTCTCCGGGTCCAGCCCGTGGCATACGGTGGCGGACCGGGATTTTCCCACCACCAGATCTCGTTGGTCGAGTTGTCGCCGCCCAGCAGAAGGTCGAGGTCATTGTCGCCGTCGAAGTCGAACAGGAGGCCGCCGGCTTCCACGGTCCGGATGTCGGGATCGACGATCTCCCGCACCCAGCCCTCCGGTCGAAGAAAATAGGCCAGGATGCTGGGCGCGGCCTTTCTTTCGGCGATGATGAAATCGTCGACGCCGTCGCCGTCCAGGTCGCCCACCAGGCAGGCCGTCTGCTGGGAACCGTTGTTGGGCAGCGGCAGGTCACCCAGGGTCGTGGACTGGAAGTCCCATTGGAGGGCGAAGACCGCTCCGGCCCCCAGCAGGAAAAGGCAGGACAAGAGAATGGCAAAGGTGATGCGGAATGGTTTCATCATTTCACCAGCACCATCCGCCTGGTCTGGACCTGCCCCCCGGCTTTCAGATGGGCCAGATAGACCCCGCTGGCCAGGCCCCGGGGAGCAAAGACCACCTCATGCCGGCCCGCGCCCTGGTCCTCCTGATCCACCAGGCGGGCCACCAGGCGCCCCCGCACGTCGTAGATCGCCAGGTCGACGCGCGCGGCGGTCGGGAGTTCGTAACGGATGGTCGTCGAAGGGTTGAAGGGATTGGGGAAAGGGGCCGACAACAACAGCCGCGTCGGCGGCACCCTGCCATCCGGGTCCGGCACCGCCGACACCTCACTCGAACTGGAGAGGTTTTCGTAGAGCATCAGCCGCGGATGGGTAAAGCCGATGGAAACGATGTCGAGGTCGCCGTCCAATTCGACATCCAGCAGCTTGGTTCCGTCATGGTGTTCATCGCCCACGTAGATCAGCCGACCGCGCCACGCCTGCCCGAACCCGTCGATGTTCTCGTAGATCTTCAGTTCGGACAGGGCCGGATTGGCACGGTTGTGCTCCCCCATCACGATGTCCACATCGCCGTCCAGGTCCAGGTCCGCGATGTCCACGCTCTGCGGGTTGAAGGGGTGGTCGATGACGTGTTCGATCCACAGATCGGTCGCCACCGGCGGCTGTTCGTACCAGGACAGGGATCCATAGGGACGGTCGTGGCCGTAGCTGACCAGCGAATCCAGGCGCCCGTCCAGGTTCAGGTCGATCAGGTAGACGCGGTCCGGTTGCCCCGACACTCCCGGGGGATAGAGGACAAACGGGGTCCACAGTCCCCCGCCCTCGTTGCGCAGCCACTCGGTCCCCTGAAGGATGTCCAGGTCGCCGTCCCGGTCGATGTCGCCGTTGTCCAAGCCTTCGCCCAGGGTCGTTTCGGTCACCACGCGCCAATCCCAGAGGCCCAGCGACGGCAATTGAGGGACGGTCAGGATCTGGGTGTCGACGCCCAGCTGCCAGGACAGGACCACTTCCAGGGGGCCATTGGCCTCGAAGGGCGCCACGGTGGTTCCCTGAAGGAAGGGGCCCTCGCCCGACGGAACGTTTTGATAGATCGTGAATCCGCCCAGGCCATTGTTTTCCGCCCAGGCGAAATCACTGTTGGCGGTGAACCCCGTTCCCTGCGTGCCGAGGATATCCAGGTGGCCGTCCAGATCGAAGTCCGCCACCGCGGCCATATTGCGCAGGGGCAGACCGATATCGTTGCGCACCCAGGTCCCGTCGGCCGACCCGGGATTGCGGTACCACCAGCCCCCGACAACGATGTCGGTGAAGTTGTCGTGGTCGATGCGGGCGGGCTCCACGAAGATCGGCTGCCAGGGCATGGCGTCGTCGAGGACGTGACGCGCCCACTGGTTCAGTGCCAGCGGGGAGTTGGGGTTCAGTTCATTCCGCCACATCTCCACCGGCGGCAGGGCGTGGTTGGATCCGACCAGGTCCATGTCCCCGTCGGCGTCCATGTCGGTGACGACCATGTTGTGCGAGCCCGTGGTCGCCACCAGTTGCGGCGTCCACACCTGGCCGCCGCCCTCGTTGCGGTGCACGACGATCTTGTCCGGGTCCACCGACTGGTGCATTTCCGCGCTGACGACGTCCAGGTCGCCGTCCAGATCCAGGTCCGCCGCCTCGAGGGTGTGGATGTAATCCGCGACCGCAGCAATGACATGCTCGGTCCAGGGTCCGTTGACCGGATCCTGGGCGCCGAACCAGCTGAGACGCTCCCCCGTGGTTTCGCTGGCGGCCAGGATCACATCATTTTTTCCGTCGCCATCGAGATCGGCCGCGTGGACCTTGGCGGCCGGGGGCCAATCGGGGGCCACGGCGTGTTCGGGCCAGGTATCCAGCTCCGGATCCCCGGCCGGCAGCGGATTTTCCAGCCAGTACCCGTTGATCACCGCGTCCAGGTCTCCGTCGCCGTCCAGGTCCGCCAGTTCCAGACCTTCCGAAGGTCTCGTGTTAAGGGTGACGGGGGACCAGACATCCGGGGCCGTCTGCAGGAACAGGGTCGTGTCCTGCCAGCGCACCACCACGTCCAGCAGGCCGTTGCCGTCCACATCGCCGGCCTCAATATCATGGGCGCCCGCGACCCCGATGGCGTGTTCGGTCCAGGGGCCGGCGGCCGGATCACCTTCGGGCCTGGGATTTTCGTACCAGAAGGTCGCCTCGCCGATGTTGTAGCCCTTGGGAACAATGGCATCCAGGTCGCCGTCGCCGTCCACGTCGCCCATGGTCATGTCGGTGGTGAATCCGCTGACGCCCGCAGGCACGATGGTGGATCGCACCCAGGTGGGGTTGCGGTACCAGAAAAGGCCCTCGCCGTCCCGGGCGCTGCCCACCAGGAAATCCTGGAGGCCGTCGCCGTCCACGTCGCCGGCGGCCTTGGTGTGGGTGAAGGCGGGCGGATCGGCGTCGATGATCTCGTGGGTGAACGGAATGGTCAGCAGCAGGTTGTCCGTGACGGTGATCTCGAGGGAGTCCGCCACCGCCGCGCCCTCGTTGTCGGTCACCGTGAGTACTGTCAGGAACGCGCCCAGCTGGTCGAAGGAATGTTCGGTCTGGACGCCGGAGGCTGTCTGGCCGTCCCCGAAGGTCCATTCGTAGCTGACGATGGCCCCGTCGATGTCAAAGCTCGCCCCGCCATCGAACTGAACATTCAGTGGGGGATTGCCGACCAGCGGGTCGGCCAGAAAATCGACAAAAGGAGGCTCATTGCCGTCCGGGTAGGCCAGCCCCCCAATCTCGCTGGGCGTCAGCGCGCGCCGGTAAATGCGGACATCGTCAAGCGCCCCGTGGAAGGGCCGGGATTCGCTCCCGGGCGGCTGGTTGCCCAGGGCCAGGCCCTTGGCGGCATCGTTGCTGATGGTCCCGGTCTTGGGCGCGCTCGCGATTTCCAGGCCGTCGCGGTAGATCCGCATTTCCAGGCCGTCGTACACCGCCGCCACGTGATGCCACTGTCCCGCGGTGATCATTCCCGGCTCACTGGCCAGGGTGGTGGTCGTGCCATCGGTTTTCAGGCGCATGCGCAGGCCCGTCCCCTCGATGGTGCTGACCATCAGCACGTGATCCTGGGTGGCCGTTCCATCAGCCTGGGAAACCAGGCGGGCATCAGTCACCCCGAACCCGTCGGCGCGCATCCAGAAAGCAATGGTCAACTGGTCGACCAGGTCGGCGGGCGGGGTGCCGAAGTCGGGAAAGCCGAGGTCCACGAGGTCGTCCACGCCGTCAAATCCCAGGGCGCCGCCGATGCGGCCGGACGGTTCCCAGGTCGGGTCGCCCACCAGGGTGCCTTCGTTGACTCCCGCCGAATCGGCAGCCGTTGTCCCGACCCCCTCATCCAGGGCCCAGTGGCCGATCAAGTCCGGGTCCGCAGAGGCGACCGACACCCAAAAGGACAGGACCAGGGCCAGCGGAAGCGTAGAAAGGCACTTGATTATCCCGGACATCATGAAAATCTCCCAGGAGGATCCACCCGATAGGTTGAAATGGGTGGTAAGCCAAATCCGGCCATATCAGATCATATTAGTGTGGTTTCAGTGAGGCACATGATAGCACAAAAAGGTGGTTCAGCCCGAAATTAGGATAAATTTAATCCAAATCTAACTTGACGGTGCCCTTGGTGATCCGCGCCTGGCACATCAGACGACGGGCGGGGTCCAGCTTCATGGCCGTCTCTTCTGCGGTGGGTGAGGAAAGATTGTTCAAACCAGACAGGACGGTGGTGGCGCACTTGCCGCAAATGCCGCTATGACAGCCGAAAAGGACACCCAGCTCGGCGGCACCTTCCATGGAACCGCCGGCGATGGCGTTGATTTTTGCTGAGCGCGATTTGATGACAGGCAAGGCTTTCTCCTCATCAGGTTATGATTCATATCGGGAAAATTTTCCGCACATGATACCCTGAATTCCCCCAGCCACAAGGGACCTCCCTAGGAGGGAAACCGCCTCCCTCGGAGGGTGTCGGCCGAATACAGGGCCAGGGCGATCCAGATCAACCCGAAGCTGATCGCGTGGACCCGCGTGAAAGGCTCTCCGAAAAAGACCACGGCCAACAGCAGCTGCCCCGAGGGTGCCAGGTACTGCAAAAATCCCATCGTCGCCAGGCGCAGACGACGCGCTCCTTCGGCGAACCAAATCAAGGGCAGCGCGGTGATGACCCCCGCGGACATGAGCAGCAGGTCCATCCGGACAGGCGCGTTCAGGAAGACCAGGTCTCCCTGCCGGTACCGCCACACCATCCAGGCGACGGCCACCGGCGAAAGCAGGAGGGTCTCGGCGGTCAACCCCTGGATGCCGGTAGCCGGCACCTGTTTGCGCAACAGCCCGTAGAAGCCGAAACCTAGCGCCAGCGTCATGGAAATCAGGGGCGGATGGCCGAGATGGGCGGTCATCCAGCCGATCCCGACGGCCGCCAAGGCCACGGCCACCAGTTGCCACCGGCGCAGGCGTTCCTTCAGGAACACCACGCCCAGAAGCACGTTGACCAGCGGGGTGATGAAATACCCGAGGCTGGCCTCCACCAACTGGTCCGAGGCCACCGCCCAGATGAAGACCCCCCAGTTGGTCGCGATCAGGCACGTGGTCGTCAGCAGGGTCAACGTGGTGCGGCGGCTGCGAAAAAGAGCCAGAAAGGCGGCCCAACGACCCCGGGCCAGGGTCAGGCCGAGCAGAAACACCAGGGACCACACCACCCGGTGGGCCAGCACCTCGAGAGAGGGAACCGCGGCCACGGCCTTGAAGTACAAAGGCAGAATGCCCCACGACAGGAAGGCGCCCATGCCATAGGCGATACCGGCGCGCTGCCGGCGGAAATCCTGTTGATTAGGCTGGGAAGCTTTCATGGGCGGCAAGATAGGGCCCCGGCCGGTTCGTGACCAGAACGGACCTCACCCTTGCGGGTTTGTCCGTTTGATCCCTTACTGAAGGAAAACATCCCGTGGACCTTAGGGAGACAACCATGAAAACCATTGGATGGGCCCTGGCCCTGGGCGCCGCCCTTGTTCTATCCGGCACCGCCACCCTGGCAGGAGACTCGCCCGTGAAATACAACGAACTCGACTACGAGGAAACCCGCGTCCTGTTGCAGAAGGGTACCGAGGCTCCGTTTACGGGGGAATACGAGGACAACTGGGCCAAGGGCACCTACCTCTGCAAACGCTGCAACGCTCCCCTTTACGAATCGGGAACCAAATTCAACGCCCACTGCGGGTGGCCCAGCTTCGATGACAACATCGGTGGCGCCGTGGTACGGACCACCGATGCCGATGGCCGCCGCACCGAAATCACCTGCGCCAACTGCGGAGGGCATCTGGGTCACGTGTTCCTCGGTGAAGGCTTCACCAGGAAGAACACCCGCCACTGCGTGAATTCGGTCTCGATGATATTCATCCCCGAGGGAGAGGATCTCCCGCCGGTGATCGTGGTGGAATAGGGACCGCCTACCCGGCACCGGTATTTCTTTGCGGGGGTCCGAATATCGCCCGGAAAACCATGGACGGGATGCAGATGTTGCTGATCGCCACCAGCGACGCCAACCCGACCAGGAACCATCCCAGCACCATACCCAGCATCATGTTTCCCGCGGCGAAAGCCAGGCCGGTGCCCACCAACCACACCCCGCCCAATCCGCAGGCAAACCTCGCGGGCGCGCCCCGCGCCGGGAAGGGGCCGGTCCCGGTCAGGTGCCGGAGGCCGTGGTTGTAGATCAGGTCGAACGGGTGGACCGGAAACAGGGCGGCCAACAGGGCGATGGGCGCCAGGAGCCACAGGATCACCGGCGAGGCCAGACTCACCCCCGCGGTCGCCATCGCGGCGCACAGGACATAGGGAAGGCGCAGCCAGGACGCCAACGGGGCCAGGGTATCTTCCGGTACCTGGTCCAGGCCCTGGATGTCGAGGCGGTGAAGGGTCTTTGCATCTATTTTGGAGGACATGGTTTTCTCCTCGGCCGGGAATCGCGAAGGTCTTCCTACCTTCCTATATGCGGCCGCGAGGAATAACCCGCCACGGAAAATGATGGCGTTTGACCCTGGACCGGTTTCCCCGTGGAGCCGGCCCGACCCGAAAGACCACCGAAAGGATCACCTGACATGCGGCGACCGTTGATATTTTTCCTGCCCGTTCTGCTTTGCGTCGGCGGCCCTTCCCTGGCGGGCGCCCAGGATTCCCCCTGGCAGGGCCGCACGGTCCTGGTAACCGGGGCCAACCGGGGCCTCGGCCTCGAATTCGCGCGGCAGTTGTCGGCCGCCGGCGCGGCCGTCATCGGCACGGCCCGCAAGCCCGAGTCCGCTGACGAACTGAACGCCCTGGGCGTCCGGGTGGAACAGTTGGACGTGGCCGACCCCGTCAGCGTGGCCGCCCTGGCCGAGCGCCTCGAAGGCATGGCCCTGGACGTCCTGCTGAACAACGCGGGTATCTTCTTGAGCCAGGGAAAATTCTGGGAAGAGGATCCCGCCGAGGCCCTGCAGGTCTACGACGTGAACACCCTGGGCCCCCTGAGGGTGACCCAGGCCCTGCTGCCGAATCTCCAGGCCGGCGACCGGAAGATGGTCATGAACATGTCCAGCGGCCTGGGCAGCATCGCCAACAACAATCGCGGTTCTTCGGCCGCCTATCGCGCGAGCAAGGCCGCCCTGGACATGCTGACCAGAACCATGGCCATGGACCTGGAAGGCGAAGGCTTCATCTTCATCGCCATGAGCCCCGGCTGGGTGCGCACCGACATGGGCGGGGAGCAGGCCAGCCTGAGCCCCGAAGAAAGCGTGGCCGGGATGCTGGGGACGCTGGCGCCCCTGACGCCCGAGGACAGCGGCCGGTTCCTGAGTTACGACGGGAAGGAACTTCCCTGGTAGGATGAGCCCTGCCGCCCGGTGTGCGGATCATCATGACAAAGGCCCCCTGGGGGGCCTTTGTCGTTATTGAGAAGGCCAGTTATTACTCGACCGGAACGGGATCCTCGGCCCCCACCGCGTCCTCCACGCCCATCACGTAGTGAAGGAACCACTGAAGTTCGCGCGTCTGGTAATCGATCATGTGGGCCGGCTGGTTGATGCCGTGGCCCTCGCCGGGGTAGAGCACCAGCCGGCTGGGCACCCCGTTCAGCTGAAGGTAGCTGAACATCTCGATGGACTGGCGCGGATCGACGGGCTCGTCTTCGGTGCCGTGCATGATCAACGTCGGGGTGGTGATCAGGTTCGCCCGCGAGGCCGGGCTGTGTTCCCACATCAGCTGGAGATCGCCGTCCCAGGGCTGCCGGTAGCTGTCGATGAACAGCTGGGAATTGTTCTGCCCCATGGCCGACGTGTAGTTCCAGATTCCCGCGATCGAAACGGCCGCCTTGAACCTGTCGGTGCGGCTGACCACCACGTTGGTCATCAATCCGCCGTAACTGTAGCCGGTGAAGCCCAGGCGGTCCGGGTCGATGGTGCCGCGCGCGACCAGGGCATCCACCGCCGCCATGATGTCCTGGAAGTCGTCGGTGCCGAAATTGCGGTACACGCCGCGCAGGAATTCCTCGCCGTAGCCCGTTCCTCCGCGTGGGTTGACGATGAATACCGCGAATCCGTTCTTGGCCAGGACCTGCCAGGGGTACCTCGTGGTCCAGGCGTTGCCGTAGCGCGAATAGGGGCCGCCATGCATTTCGATGATGGCCGGCAAGTTGTCGCTCTCGCCGGCGCCGGGCGGCAGGAACAGGAAACCTTCGACAAAGCCGCCCTCATACCCGGGCAGGCGGATTTTTTTCGCCTCGGGCAGCTCGAATGCCGCCACGGCGCCGTTGACCGAATCCATTTCCTTCACCGAGCCCGGTTTCCCCGCGTACAGGGTCCCCGGTTTATCCAGGGCCGATTCCACATAGGCCAGGACGCCGCCGCGGAAGTCCATCCCGTCCAGATTGCCCGCCAGATCGGTCACCTTTTCCAGCTGGCCCGATCGCGAATCGAGCCGGTAGGCGTCACGGGTCGTGCCCTCGGAGGCAGGCAGGTACAGGAAGCGCCCCTGGGAATCCCAGATGGGCGCGGCCGCCGGCGTGCTGCCCGATCCCCCCAGGGTCAGCTGGGAATCCCCGGTCAGAACCCGCGTGTCCCCGCTGGCCAGGTCGCGCACCACCACGTCCTTGAGGTTCAGGTAGGCCCGCAGTTCCTCCTGGCGGTCGGTGTAGTAGGCCAGCTGGCGACCGTCCGGGGAAAAGGCGGCCAGGGAACTGTGACGGGTATCCGGAGTGATGACCTCCATCGCGCCGCTGGCGACATCCACCAGGCCGATCTGCTGTTCCTCGTCGATGAGGCTGGAAAACCGGGGGTTGAAGGTCAGCGCCAGGGTCTTCCCGTCCGGCGACCAGGCCGCGTGGTACGGATGCCGCGGGGCCTCGGTCAGCTGACGCGGCTCGAAATCCGGGTCGGGTCCCGACTCGGTGACCGCGACGATCCACAACTGACTGTATTGCTCGGGGTGCTCGAGCCGGTCCCACACCGTCCAGTCCTCGCGGTCTTCGGGCACGTCGTAGATGGCCGCGTCCAGGGCCTCGATTTCCTCGGCCGCCTCGACGGCCTCCTCCTCTTCGACTTCCCGCGGATCCGCCAGCACCGCCAGGTACCTGCCGTCGGGCGACCACCAATAGTCCGTCACCCCGCCTTCGAGGTCGGTGACCGGACGGGGTTCCGACCCGTCCAGGGGATTGATCCAGACCTGGGGCTCGTCCTCGTGGTTGCGGATGAAACTCAGCGCGCCGTCCGGACGCCACCCCGGACTGCCCACTCCGCTGTCGATGAACGTCATCTGCCGGGGGTCCCCGCTTTTGATGTCGGCCAGCCACAGGCGGGTATGGCGAGTGTCGTTTTCCAGGTCCCGGCGGGT
>Ga0210065_1000444_pt1 | contig 11371 bp, 8 predicted proteins | sample Muzzi_PWB_D1_FD_185533 | JGI IMG/M metagenome (GOLD analysis project Ga0210065, IMG submission 185533) | Wetland microbial communities from San Francisco Bay, California, USA, that impact long-term carbon sequestration - Muzzi_PWB_D1 (SPAdes) | ecosystem: Environmental > Aquatic > Marine >... | reverse complement strand
GCGTCTATTGTAGAGCCCGGTCAAAGGATCGGTGATAGCGAGCTGCTCGAATTTTCCTACTTTTTCCAAAGTTGAGGCGCGGTCAATCATTGGCACAGCATAGCCGCTAAAGATTTTCACCCGGTTCAGGTCTTTCTCAGTGAAACTGCTGCCATTACTTTTGTCTGCGAGGTTCAGGACTCCGATCAGTCGATCTTCGGATTCAAGGGGCATGCTGATGAATGATTTGGTTTTGAAGCGTGGTCGATTCTTGTAGGCAACACGCTTATCCCGCTCAATATCGTTGACCAGCATCGGGAACCCACTCTTGGCGACCTGTCCGGCAATCCCTTTGCCGAATGTAACCGACATGGCTTTGGCCAGTGCCGGGTTCATCCCCTTGGCGGATTCGATTTTCAGAGTCCCGTCCGATTCGTTGAGCAACATCAGCGAACCGCTGGTTGCGGAAAGCAGTTCTGCGGCCATTTCGAGAATCTTTTGATAGAGCTCTTTGCTGCTCCTGACCAGTGAGAGGTCGCTGATCATTGAGATCAGGCGTGACGAAAATTGACGCTCCTGCTTGTGGCTTGCTGCTGTTTCGAGGTTTTCCAGTCGGGTCGCAAGACCGTTGACCAGAAGTTCAATCATTGCCTGGTCCCGGCTGTGCAGATCGATATCGAGAATGACTATGATGCCACGCCGGCAGTCCTTGACGCCGATCGGGAAGATGTGTGCGGAACGAGTCTCCAACCCGTGGAAAAATGCAGTCAGCTCGTCGCCGGGCAGGACCTCGGGTTGACAGGAAGACTCGTCCAGATAGTCGGCGAGGCGTCTCTGATCCAGTTGAAAGGAGCCCGGCTCAATTCCAAGGTTCGAATGGACCGTCATGGCTTGTCCCGGTTTCTGCAGAACGATCAGGATTCGGGGAAGGTTGAACAGGACAACCAGCGCTTCGCTGACGATGTCCATAGCTTGATCAACATCGGTACAGTCCGCCAGGTCACGGTTCAACTTCTGGACGGCCTGAAGCCTTTGAGTCGTACGGCTCAGGCTGAGTGCGTGTATCTGATCGTCGAGAATTTGCGGAAGGATGTGGGACACCTCTCTAATCGCCAATTCAGCTTCGGGCGCAGTTACAGGCCGGGGCCGCTGTCTCTGTTTGACGATCGCTGATGTTTCCCGATCAGGAGTTTGTCCCCGCTCGAGATGAGTGACCCGCCCCTGGTGTTCGAAAGCGACACAGCCAATCAGGTAGTCCGGCAGGTTTCTGTTCCTCGGAAGAGGCATAATAAAAGATAGAAAACCGTGCACACAGGACTTGACCGATATTTGCTTTGTCAGAAACACCTGGGAAAGCTTTTCTTCCCATCCCCGGTAACAATCTGGTGTGCAGGAGATGCCGCCGTCAAGGGGCACGCAAATTTCACGAATTGCAACCATCAATCCCTTGCGACCATTCTGTTCAGAGTAGAAGGCCAGGTTGAACGGTGCCATCAGCGGATGCTGTTGCAACATCTCGAGAAGATCGCGCGGGTCGACCAGATTGTCTGATAAGTTTGTTTTCCCCAACTCTTTTCCCCTAAATGGCATGCAAGCCTCTGATTATAGCGAATGGTGCAAATATCATCTGTAAACCCTACCAGTTATTTGCTTTTCTGGCAATCATGTTGACGATGTTGGTGCGCTGCCGAGCCAAACTTCAAGATCCTGCAATGCACGATCTGCCAAAGCCTGACGCCGGTCACGGCGTTTGCGTATCCGTTTCTCGAGAGGAGGGAAGAGTCCGTAGGTGATGTTCATCGGTTGGTAATTCTCCGCAGCGGCCGTCGCAGGGTAGTTGAGCAGGGCACCAATAGCCGTGGTTGCAGGAGGAGACTTGAAAACGGCCCCGTTACAGAGCGCCACTGCAATCAGGCCGGCAAGGAAGCCGCTGGCGGCGGATTCGACGTAACCTTCGACACCGGTGATCTGTCCGGCAAACAGCAGGTTCGGTTTGTCCTTGAGCTGCAGAAATTGATTCAGACATGCAGGGGCATTGATGAAGGTATTGCGGTGCATGCTGCCCAGTCGTGCAAAAGTGGCATCACTCAGCCCGGGAATGGTACGGAAGGCGCGTCGCTGTTCCGGGTAGGTCAGCTTGGTTTGAAAGCCGACCATGTTGTAGAGGTTGCCGTGACGGTCGTCCTGACGCAACTGCACCACAGCGTAAGGGTCCCTCCCGGTTCGCGGGTCCGGTAGTCCGACGGGCTTCATCGGCCCGAAGGCTAAAGTCATTTCGCCACGTTCAGCCAATGCCTCGATCGGCATACAGCCTTCAAAATGAATCACTTTCTCAAACGTGTGAGGTTTTACTTTTTCGGCCTTGCAGAGAGCTTCGACAAACGCCTGATACTGCTCTTTGTCAAACGGGCAATTGAGGTAATCAGCGCCACCGCGACCGTATCGTGAGGCAGCATAAACCTGATCGTAATCGATCGAGTCAGCCTCGATGATCGGAGCGATCGCATCGTAGAAGTAGAGATGCTCCTGGCCGGTCAGTGCGGCAATCTTTGCAGCGAGAGCCTCGGACGTCAATGGACCGCTGGCGATGATGACCAGCTGGTCCTCGGGGATTTCGGTGACCTCCCGACGGCTCAGGGTGATCATGGGATGTTCCTCGATCGCCTGAGTCAGGTGTTTGGCAAAACCGTCCCGATCGACGGCCAAAGCTCCCCCGGCCGGAACCGCGTGGATGTCGGCGGTTTGGATGAAGAGGCTGTTGCAGCGGCGCAGTTCTTCTTTCAGTAACCCGACCGCGTTATGCATACCGGTGCCGCGCAGGCTGTTGGAGCAGACCAGTTCGCCCAGCTGTCCACCGTGATGGGCCGGTGTCATGCGCTCCGGGCGCATCTCGAACAGTTCGACCGGAATGCCCCTTTCGGCAATCTGCCAGGCTGCTTCAGTGCCGGCCAGGCCGCCGCCAATGATTTGAATCTGTTTCGTCATGGTGAATTATTATCCGTTTTTTTTCTTAAGTATACAGGAACAACGCAGAAACGGCCGGGCAATCTGCCCGGCCGTTTCGGTCGTCTATGTCGAGCCTGATTCAGGCTTTCTTTTTGGGTTTTTTCTTTGCTGCAGGTTTCCTGGCCGGTGCTTTCTGCGCCGGCTCGACCAAGGTAACCTGGTAGTCGCACTCTTCCTGGGGACATTTCTGGACGGTCCCGTAACGCTTGGTCGTCTTCACTACGGTTAACGGGAAGGCGCATTTCGGACAGGGGTCCTCTTGCGGTTCGTCCCAGAGGGCGTACTTGCATTTCGGGTAACGATTGCATGAGTAGAAGATTTTGCCATAACGACTCTTCTTCTCCATGATTTCACCCTCTTTGCAGGACGGGCAACTGATGCCAAGTGATTTCGGTTTGACCAGGGGTTGATTGTTCTTGCAGTCGGGATAGGCAGAACAGGCAAGGTACTTGCCGTAGCGCCCTTCCTTGAACTGCATCAGCGCCCCGCACTTCTCGCACTTCTCTTCAGAGAAAACCGGCGCATCATTTCGCTCGCCGTTTATCGGGCGGGTGTATTTACACTCCGGGTAGCCGTTGCAGGCGATAAAGTAACCGTTGCGGCCAAACTTCTTGGAAAGCTGTTCCTGGCACTCCGGGCACTTTTCGTCAAGAGGTTCACCGACAAACCGGACCTCCTTGACGCCCTCGACCTCTTGCTTGAACGGAACCCAGAAGTCTCTCAGGAAAGACTTCCATTCCCCTTTGCCCAGGGAGATGGCATCGAGGTCATCTTCCATGTTGGCGGTGAACTGGTAGTCGACGTACTTGTTGAAACACTGCATCAGGAAGCGAATCACTTCGCGGCCGAGATCTTGCGGGTAAAAGACCCGCTTGATCAGCTGTACATAATTGCGCTCCACCAGGGTGTTCATGGTGGCCGCGTAGGTTGATGGCCGGCCGATACCATATTCTTCAAGAATCTTGACCAGCGAGGCTTCCGTGTAGCGCGGGGGTGGTTGTGTCGTGTGCTCCTCACCGAGCAGTTCCTGAAAGCTGAGAGTCTCTTTCTCCTTCAGGCTGGGCAAAAGACCTTCGACTTCTTCGCTCTCGGTGTCCTTCCCTTCGATATAGACCTTCATGAAGCCGGGGAACCGGACCACCTGGCCTGAAGAGCGGAACTGGAACTTCTCTCCGGCGAGGATGTCAACCGTGGTCGCATCGAGAATGGCGTCGGCCATCTGGGAGGCAATGGTCCGTTCCCAGATCAGCTTGTAAAGGCGGAGTTCATCACGATCTAGGACCGTGTTGAGTTTTTCCGGGTGGCGAGCCAGGCCGGTGGGTCGGATCGCCTCATGGGCCTCCTGGGCGTTCTTGGCTTTGCTCTTGTAGACGCGCGGCTTGGCGGGGACGTATTGCTTGCCGAAGCGCTGGTCAATAACCTGCCTGGCTTCATCGATAGCCACGTTGGAGAGGGTAACCGAGTCGGTTCGCATGTAAGTGATCAGGCCAACGGGGCCGTCACCTGTATCGACACCTTCGTAGAGCCTCTGGGCCAACGACATGGTCTTGCGCGCTGAGAAGCCGAGCTTGCGGTTGGCCTCCTGCTGCAGGGTGCTGGTAGTAAAGGGCGCTGCCGGGCGACGTTTCTTCTCTGTGCGGTTGACTGCGGACACCTGCACCGGCAGAGGCCTGATCTCTTCAACCAGCTGCTCGGCCGTCTTCTGGTCGGCAATAACCTGGTAGGTTGAAGATTCCAGATGTTTGGCGCTGGCAGCCATCTTCTGGCCGTCGATCGCATGCAGTCTTGCCGCGAAGGTGGTTTTCTCCGCGCTGGCCATGGTGGCTTCGATGGTCCAGTACTCCTGGGCCTTGAACGCTTCGATCTCTGCCTCGCGCTCACAGATCAGCCGCAGGGCAACCGACTGTACCCGGCCTGCCGAGCGGCTGCCAGGAATCTTGCGCCAGAGCACCGGGGAGAGATTGAAGCCGACCAGGTAGTCGAGGATGCGTCTTGCCTGCTGCGCATCAACCAGCTCCGTCGATATCTTGCGCGGCTTGGCCATGGCCTCGGCAATCGCGGTCTTGGTGATCTCGTGGAACACGACTCTGCTGACCCGTGGAGAATCGCCTTTTTCATCAACTCCAAGCGCCTCCAGGAGGTGCCAGGCAATCGCTTCACCCTCACGGTCGGGGTCGGTTGCGAGGACCAGTTCGTCGACGCCCTTCAGTGCCTTTTTCAAAAGGGCCAGTTGTTTTTTCGCTTTTGCCGAGACGATGTACTTGGGCAGGAAATCGTTTTCGACATCGACCGAGCCATCCTTGCTCGGCAGGTCGCGAACGTGTCCGTAGGAGGCGAGGACATGGTAGCCCTTGCCGAGAAATTTTTCGATGGTTTTGGCCTTGGCAGGCGATTCGACGATAACCAGGGAATTAGTCATAAGTCCAGTTCAAATTATTTTGTGAGAAATGAAAAAGGCCGCAGGTTTTCCCGCAGCCTGTTGCTAGTCAGTTCAGCAACCGTGGCCAGTCATCTTCCAGCAGGCAGTCGTACTCGCGGCGCCATTCATTGTGAGAGTTGGCGAACATCGCCAGGACCGTAATCGTTTTGATCTCTTTCAGAGAGACTTCGTCCTCCGCGACCTGGAGAGCCTTGGAGATGACCTCTTCCTGTACCTTGGCATCGAGTATGCCCATTGCCCGCAGGCGGGTCAGAAAACCGCGTGCTTCGCCTGAAAGAACCCGGCTCTCTTCGGGTGAGAAGACCCTGTGACTGGCAGGCGGGTTGCCAAGCGTGATGTTGCTTCCGGCGGCAGAACAAATGGTCTGGCTCTCCATCCAGCAGAAAGCCGCGTCAATCTCTTCAACATCGAAACCGACAGCAAGCAACTCTTCAACGAGGTCACTTTCTGTCATCATGTCTTGGTCGTCGAGGAAGTATTGAGCGATGAAACTGACAATCGCCAGGACTCGTTCTCTCAAGAAGTCTCCGTCGGTTGGTTAGGGTTATAATGCCCGACGACCGCGGACATATCGTCCGCCGGGCAGTTTCTCTGCGTATCCCTGCAGTTCTAGGTGCAGTAAAATAACGGAAAGCTCCATAGGTGTCAACCCACTTTCCATGGTGAGTTCATCGCAGTGGCGGGGCGTTAGCCCGAGTACCGCCAGAACCCTTGCGGAGGGCTCAGGCAGATCGATTTCATTGATCGAATGACATCCTTTATCTTTGTTGTGACGCGCCGACAGGCCGAGAATCTGGAGGATCTCTTCCGTCTCGGTAACCGGGTGAGCCCCCTGTTTGATCAGCAGATTCGGGCCGTAGCTGGTTTTGCGATCGACACTGCCAGGGATCGCCATGACTTCACGGCCCTGCTCGAGAGCGAATTCAGCTGTAATTAATGAGCCGCTGTCCCGGCAGGCTTCGACCACCAGGGTCCCCAGACTGAGCGCGCTGATAATGCGGTTGCGTCCGGGGAAGTGCCCCGGTAATGGTTCGCTGCCCGGGGGGTATTCAGATAACACCGCACCATTCCCGATAATTTGTTTATAAAGCGCGGTATTCTCGGGTGGATAGATGTAATCGATCCCGCAGCCGAGGACCGCCACGGTTTTGCTGCCCCCATCGAGCGCACCACGGTGCGCCGCCGAATCTATTCCGCGGGCCATGCCGCTGACTATAATGATGCCGGCTGAAGCAATTTCTCTGGCCAGTTTTTCCGTAAACATCCTGCCGAAGTCGGTCGGGTGACGGGTGCCGACGATAGCGACTGCCGGCTCTGTCGGTAGTTCTCCGCAACAGTAGAGAAGTGCCGGCGGATCGTCAATCTGTCTGAGCTTTAGCGGGTAGTCTTCGTCCCAGATTGTGAGCAGCCGCCCGTTCATCTCATTCAATCGTTCACAGGCTCTTTGGATTTTGTCGTCTGTCGCTGCTGGGATTGTCGACGCAAGGCCGTTGCGCAAGCCGGCCAAGGACCAGCCCCGGTCGGCGTGATCGATTGCATTTTCAGGGGTTTTGTAGTGTTCTATCAGGCGCATCAGGCCGACGCGGCCAAGGCCAGGGGTGAGCTGCAGACGCAGCCATGGCAACAGGTGTTCCATCTTGTCCCTCCTTCAAAATGTGATCATTACATAAAAAAGGGATGGGCCGGTATCGGCCCATCCCGAAAAAACATACGTTCGGGATGTTCTTCCCGGGTGCTACCTGGTTTTTGTTCTGACCTGGTCGCCGCGATAGATCGGCAGGTTGGTTGTACGGGTGATCAGTGCTTCGGCAAAGCCTTTGCGAACCTCGAGAACGATAGCATCTCCGAGGTCGATATCCGGCAGGACCAGAACCTTGTCCTTGTCGACCTGCTCGGTGGCTTCACGTTTGCGATAGATGTCCAGTTCGTGACCGACCATCAGGCCACTATCTTCTCCGATGTCGATAAGGATGGCCTCCCATTGACCCATGGCGACATTGCCGACGTCATTGGCAAGGATATAGCCTTCGAGAACATCCTCTGCAAAGAGGCGTTGGACCCGGCTGGGGATTGATTTATAAGGTCGCACCTTCGAGCCCCGTTCAATTTCCCGCAGTGCGTTGGCGATAGTTGCTACGGCGACGGTCGGGGTGACCTCTGTGATTTCGACGGTGCCAAGCTGAAAGGTCTGGTAACCGATGATCGCATCCTCCCTTTGGTGCCCCCACTTGCCTTCGGCAAGGGGATGTATGATTCCTGGCCCCATCTCAATCAGTTCGTATACATCGCCGGGGTTGGTTGCGGCGAGGTCTTTCATTTCAAGGAAGACCGTGTCTCCGGTGGTGATCATGACGCGATTGTCGACGGTGTCGACCAGGGTGCCCAGGGTCTCCACCTCTTCACTGCTGATGAAACTCTGGGCGCCGCCGAAAGTGGGGATCAACAGAATTTCGTCATCGGTCATAAACGCCGCACCGATTTCACCGGCCCCTTCACCGACCGGGATAATCTCGATGCGTCCGTCGTAGATGCGCAGTTTCTGCCCCGGATAAATCAGGTGGGGATTGCCGACCGCCGGGTTGTTGGCCCACAGGTTGGGCCAGTAGTAAGGGTCTTTTATGAAGCGTTGGGAGATGTCCCATAGGGTGTCGCCCTGTTTGACCGTGTAGATGATCGGCTCTTCCTTGGCGATGACAACGCCGGGCCATATCATAAACAATAAACAGGCAGTCAGGATAGTACGTTTGAGATTCATGTCTCCCCCTTGATGCAACCGGTCAGGGTATCACCAGTTCCTGGGCCTTTTGGGTTGCAGTGCTTTTCGGATAACGTTGATTCAATGTGTCAATCGTCTGGCGGGCTTCATCGGTCGCCCCCAGTTGCAACTGAGCAATGGCAATCTTGTAGAGGGCGTCCGGGTTTTTCGGCGCGCCTGAATATTCGTTGAGAACTCGCTCGAATTCGCGTATTGCCACGAGGTATTGCTGTTGGTTGAAATAGCAGTCCGCTAACCAGAATTGCGCATTGCTGGCATAGCTGTTATTTGGAAAGTTTTGCAGGAAGGTTTCAAAACCTTGTACTGCAGATTGATAGCGACCGGAGGCATAATCACCGAAAGCCTGAAGATAAACTTCGGTCGGCGAGCTATTGTCCTGTCCCAGCACGGTCGTAGTTTCGGAGGTGCGTGGCAGTGACGCCGACGGGGAAGCCCCTTCTGCCGTCAGTGTCCCTCGCTGCAGTTGTTCGATCTCCTGGGCCTGCTGCTGCTGTTGGTTCTGCAACTCGGCGAGTTGTCGTGAGACATTCTGAAGCTCCTGTTCCTGCCTGTTGAACATTGCCAGCAGGTGGCGCATGTCCTGGGTCGGGTTGCCGGACTGCAGTCTTGTCGGCTGCGGGGCGCATGACGCCAGAACGAGCAGGATCAAGATGGCCAGGAGTCTGTCTGTCATATATCTATAGGGGATTGTCATGTCGCCGAATTCAGTAGTCTCCAGAATTGAAATTTCTTAAAAATTATAGGCTTTTTCACGCCTTGTCAAGCATCATGGCCGGTCACATGATAATCTGGCCTTGCATGAAATATGCCTCGTTGTGATAGAGTAAACGGCAAAATTCGCCTACAAAGGTTATCAGATGCCCCCCGAACTCCTGGCCCCTGCCGGAAACATGGAAAAACTGGAAGCCGCTCTGCGTTACGGGGCGGACGCGGTTTACTGTGGTGTAGAGCGGTTCAGCTTGCGTGCCTTGGCTGGCAATCTCACCATGTCAGAGCTGTCCCGGGGCTGTGAACTGGCCCATTCTATGGGTAAACGCCTTTACCTGACATTAAATGCTTACCTGCGCCCGAATGAGGAACAGGCGGCCCGCCAATTGCTGCGGGAGCTTCTTCGGGTTCCGGTCGATGCTTATATCCTGGCAGATCCGGGGATGCTGTCCCTGGTCAGGCAGATTGATCCTGGAAAAGAAGTGCATCTTTCCACCCAGGCCAATACCACGAGCGCAGCAGCGGCTCATTTTTGGCAGTTGCAGGGCGTTAAACGGCTGAATCTGGCTCGCGAGCTGAGCCTGGCTGAAATTGTCGAAATCAGGGCAAACTCGGAAGTTGAACTGGAAGTCTTCGTGCACGGTGCGATGTGTATGGCCTATTCAGGACGTTGTCTGCTCTCGGCAGGGCTCTCCGGGCGCAGTGCCAATCGTGGCACCTGCAGTCATCCCTGTCGGTGGAAATATTCCCTACAGGAGGAGGCTCGGCCGGGTGAATACCTGCCGATCGAGGAGGATGACCGGGGCACATATATCTTCAATAGCCGTGACCTCTGCCTGATCGATCATCTGCCGGAATTGATCGGGGCAGGAGTCGACAGCCTGAAGATTGAAGGCCGGATGAAAAGCCTTTATTACGTTGCTGCCGTAACCAGGGTTTATCGCGCAGCCCTGGATGCCTGGCGTGACAATCCGGATGCAGCCCAGGTCGAACCAGGGTGGCGCAGGGAGCTTGAAGCGGTTAGTCACCGTCCGTATGGGACAGGTTTCCTCTTTGATCACGACCACGCCTTCGTGCATGCCGAAGACAGTCTGTACAGTCGTGATTGCGATTTCGTGGGGATCGTCAGGGAAGCCTTGCCCGAAGGAACCTGGCTGGTGGAAGGACGCAATCGTATCCAGAGCGGTGACAACCTGGAGATCATCGGGCCTGGTATGCGCCAGGCCGAACTGGTTTTTTCCGGGGCCTACGATTTCCAGGGAGGCAAAGTCGAAACCGTGCAGCCAAATGCCATGGTAAAGATGACCCTGCCGGTTGGGACCCAGCCAGGTGACCTGTTGCGCCGCTGGCGCAACCCGGTCGAGTAGGCTTTGGTCACACCTGCCAGATTCGCCGGGACACCACATCACAACAGGTCAGTCGACGACCGTAAACGCAGCCGGTGTCCAGGCCTATCCGGCGCTTGCCAAGCAGGGGCTCTTTGACTGGAGTGTGGCCATAGACCACGGTTTTGCCCCAGTCGAAGTCCGATTCGAGGAACTCGTGGCGGATCCAGAGCATGTCGAAGTCACTTTGCTCTGCCACCGGGATTTCCGGTCGGAGCCCGGCGTGAACAAAGATATGCTGTTGCGATTCGAAATAATACCGTAAGGAGTCGAGGAAGCGGCGATGGGTTGAGGGAACGGGCCGCATCTGGCGATCGCGGTAGCTGTCAAGGGTTTGCCGCCCACCGTTCATGATAAACATGGCCGGATCAAGACCGTTGAGGTAGTCGAGAAACATCTGTTCGTGATTGCCGCGCAAAAAAACGGTTTCAGGAAAGGCCGCGGCAAATTCTATCAGGTAATCGATCACCCCGGAACTGGCCGGTCCACGGTCGACATAGTCGCCAAGGAACACGATCCTGTCGGCAGAAGTCGGTTTGACCCGTTCCATGAGTTCGGTCAATTGGGTCAGGCAACCGTGAACGTCGCCTATAGCTAACCACCTGCCCTGCGGTGGGTTTCTATGCATCTGTGTCATCTCTTGATTCTAACCGCTCCGGCTGTTTTGTGAAGGCCAGAGAAGGGTTGTTTACGTTATGTTCACGTCATACCATGCAAGTTTGCGGAAAAATCCTGATATGAGGCGACCATGCGAATCAAGCTGATAGCCAACCCGGTCAGCGGTGGCGATGCCCGGCCGCGAATCCGGGTGGCGCTGGAGACTTTGCGCAATCTGGGGGCCGAAGTTGACCTCTACCTGACTGCGGCAAGGGGCGACGCCCGGCAGGCGGCATCTCTGGCGCAGTCGGAAGGCTATGACCGGGTTGTCGCCGCCGGTGGTGATGGCACGCTCAATGAGGTGGTCAACGGGGTTGCCGCGCCGGGGCTGCCGATCGCGTTTTTGCCCCTCGGCACGGTGAATGTCTTTGCCCTCGAGGCCGGAATTCCGCTGCAGATCGAAAATGCATGTGCTGTTGC
>Ga0210065_1000440_pt1 | contig 11396 bp, 10 predicted proteins | sample Muzzi_PWB_D1_FD_185533 | JGI IMG/M metagenome (GOLD analysis project Ga0210065, IMG submission 185533) | Wetland microbial communities from San Francisco Bay, California, USA, that impact long-term carbon sequestration - Muzzi_PWB_D1 (SPAdes) | ecosystem: Environmental > Aquatic > Marine >... | reverse complement strand
TGCCGCGGGCGCAGGACGCGCACGACTGCAGGGATGCAGGAGGTAGAGCAATGCAGGAGCAATTGCCGAGGAGCGGCGTGTGTCAGTTTTGCACGGCATAAAGGGATGAACGGTATATCGCGAAAAAGCACATGGACAAGGTGAGACCCCATCCTCAGGACAACCAGTCCCGGGGTTTCAAATACCGCAGCAGTTCCGCTTCGGCTGAGCCGCTTTCCGGTTGGTAGTTGTAACGCCAGTTGACGATTGGCGGAAGTGACATGAGTATCGACTCCGTGCGTCCACCGGATTGCAGGCCAAAAAGCGTCCCGCGGTCATAGACCAGGTTGAATTCAACGTAACGGCCGCGCCGGTAGAGCTGGAACTCCCGTTCACGGTCGCCATACTCGGTATGCCTGCGGCGTCGTACGATGGGTAAATAGGCCGGCAGGTAACTATTGCCGATGGATTGCATGAATTCAAAACAGCGTTCAAAACCCCATTCATTCAGGTCATCGAAGAACAGGCCGCCAACACCGCGGGTTTCATTGCGATGCTTCAGATAGAAATAGTTATCGCACCATTTTTTATAACGGGAATAAACTTCATCTCCAAATGGCTGACAGGTTTCCCGGGCGGTTTCATGCCAGTGGATGATATCTTCCAGTTTCGGATAAAACGGGGTCAGGTCATATCCGCCGCCAAACCACCAGATCGAATCATCCGCATCTTTTTCAGACCCGGGTTTGCTGGCTATAAAGAAACGGACATTGGCGTGGCTGGTGGGTACATAGGGATTACGGGGATGAATGACGAGCGAAATCCCCAGTGCCTGGAAATCCCGGCCTTCGAGCTCGGGTCTTGCCGCGGTGGCCGAAGGCGGCAAACGGTTGCCGAAAACGTGTGAGAAATTAACCCCGGCCTGCTCGAATACATCACCCTGTTCCATGACCCGCGTGCGTCCGCCACCACCAGCCTCACGTTGCCAAAGGTCCTCTTCGAAGTGCCCCTTGCCATCTTCATTTTCCAGACCGCGGCAGATATCGTCCTGCAGTTCGAGCAAATAGTTTTTAACCCGTTCAATAGTCATAGTTAACTCCACCCTTGTGACGTATTCACCTTAGCCCGGTCTGATGACATTGCCACTGGCAAGGTCACGAATTTCACTGGGTGCTTCCCCCCGACCCAGCGCGCCGGCAAGAATACCGGCTATGTTGGAACCAAAATAACCCGCAACCTCATCGGCGCTTCGGGCCGGCTTGCCTGTCGTGTGATTTGCGCTGGTCGAAATGAGTGCCGAGCCAAACGCTTCACATAATACCCGGCTGGGTTCATGTGCGGTAATGCGCACTGCGATCGTGTCATGCCCGCCTGCCACGTAATCCGGTACACCCGCAGCACGCGGGAATAACCAGGTGACCGGCCCTGGCCAGCAATGCATGGCCCTGGCTACCAGTTTTTCGCTGACATCTGAAACCCAGGGTTTAAGCTGCGCAAACTCGCTGGCGATCAGTATAAGGCCTGCTGATTCATGGCGGCCTTTGAGTGCTAACAGGTTTCGGACTGCAGATTCATTGGCCGGGTCGCAACCCAGTCCGTAAACGGCTTCCGTGGGATAAGCAATGACATGACCTGTACGCAGTTTTTCAACCGCAGTGGCAGTATCTAGCAGTGCCTGGTCTGTCATGGTTCAGGTGATGATGTTGCTGCCGTTATTCATTTCTTGGCAGTTTTCTTTCTTGCAGTTTTCTTTCTTGCTGCTTTCTTTTTAGTCGTCTTCTTTTTAGTTGTTTTCTTTTTAGTGGTTTTCTTTTTTGCTACTTTTTTCTTGGTCGTTTTTTTCTTGCCTCGCTTACGCTCGGGTGCCGCTGCGATTAACGCTTCACATTCAGCGAAGGTCAGGGACTCGGGTTCGCGGTCTTTTGGCATGCGCGCGTTCTTGTGTCCATCGGTAATGTATGGACCATAGCGTCCGCGCAGGACCTGGATTTCACTGCCCTCGAAGGTCTGAATAATACGGTTGGCTTCGAATTCCTTTTTCTCGGCGATCAGTTTCAATGCCTGTTTTAGCGTAACTTCGTGCGGGTCTATGTCTTTCAGCGAGACAAACTTATTGTCAAAACGGATGTACGGCCCAAAACGTCCGACCGCGGCAAAAACCTTTTCGCCTTCGGCTGTTACCCCCAGTTCGCGTGGCAATTTAAACAGTTGAAGTGCTTCTTCGAGCGTAATTGTTTCGAGGCTCTGACCGGGTCTCAGACCTGCAAAAACGGGCTTGTCCTCATCATCCACCGTACCAATCTGGGCATGCGGTCCATAACGGCCCAAGCGTACCGACAGTGGTTTACCCGACTTGGGGTCCGTACCCAGCACGCGCTCTCCTTTTGCAGCACCCCTGGGAACTTCCTCCCCGACTTTATCCACCTGTTTGCTGAAAGGTTTCCAGAACGACTCCAGCAATGGAATCCATTCCTCTTCTCCCCGCGATATAGCATCAAGCTTGTCTTCCATCCGGGCTGTGAATTCGTAGTCAAAGTAGGCGACAAAGTTACTGTCCAGGAAGCGCTCAACCACCCGACCGGTATCCGTGGGCGAAAAGCGGCGCGCATCGAGTTCGACATAGTGCCGCCGGACCAGTGTCGACATGATGCTGGCATAGGTTGAAGGTCTGCCGATGCCGTACTCTTCCATGGCTTTAACCAGGCTGGCTTCCGAGTATCTTGGCGGGGGTTCAGTAAAATGTTGCTCGGCCCGTATCTCCTCCAGTTTCAGCAAATCCCCTTCCTGCATATCGGGCAGGCTACTTTCTGACTTGACCTCACCTTCGGGTTTCGAGACGTCGTAAACAGCCAGGAAACCGGGGAAAGTGATAACAGACCCATTGGCACGGAAACTGGCAGATTTACCACAATCAAATTCAACGGCAACGGTGTCCATTCTTGCCGGCGCCATCTGACTCGCCAGGCTACGATTCCAGATCAACTCATACAGACGGAACTGGTCGTCGCTGAGGCTGGACTTTATCTTACGGGGCGTCAGGCTGGCGGAGGTGGGACGGATAGCCTCGTGGGCCTCCTGAGCGTTTTTTGATTTGTTCTTGTAGAAATTCGGGCTTTCCGGCAGGTATTCCTCACCAAACTGACTGGCGATTTGTCGGCGGATATCTGCAATGGCATCGTTCGACAGCATGACCGAATCAGTACGCATATAAGTAATCAGGCCCTCGGTATCACCGTTGATATCTACACCTTCATACAGCGTTTGGGCCGTGCGCATGGTTTTTTGCGCCGAAAACCTCAATTTTCGAGAGGCATCCTGTTGCAAAGTGGAAGTAATGAAGGGTGGTGCAGGCCGGCGCTTACGTTCTTTGCGCTTGATCCTGTCAGCCTTCAGTTGACCTTTGGCATCGGCATGCAACTGCTCACGCACAGCTGCGGCACGTTTTCCATCCTGGATGTCGAACTGGTGGTATTTTTTACCATCCAGGCGCACCAGGTTGGCGGTAAATGGTATTTCAGATTTTCGCAGATCCGCTTCAATCGTCCAGTATTCCTGGGCCTTGAAAGCCTCGATTTCACGTTCACGCTCTACGATCATGCGCAAAGCCGGGCTTTGAACCCTGCCGGCGGACAGTCCGGGCTTGATTTTTTTCCAAAGCAGTGGCGATAAAGTAAATCCAACCAGGTGGTCCAGTGCCCGCCTGGCCTGTTGCGCGTTGACAAGATCCATGGAAAGTTCGCGCGGATTGGCGACGGCAGCCAGGATCGCATGCTTTGTGATTTCTGAAAATTCAACCCGGTAAAAAGGGATTTTCCCGGTCAGTTTTTTTGCTTTCAGAATCTCGTAGATGTGCCAGGATATGGCCTCGCCTTCGCGGTCGAGATCGGTTGCGAGGTAGACTGCTTCGGCCTTTCGGGTTGCTTTGACAATAGCATCAACGTGCTTTTTGCTCCCCTCGCTCAGCTCATAATGCATGCTGAAATTATTTTCGGTATCAACAGCGCCGTCTTTGGAAGGCAGGTCACGAACATGACCATAGGAGGCCAGCACCTCGAAATCACTGCCGAGATACCGGTTGATTGTTTTCGCCTTTGCCGGCGATTCTACGATGAGTAGGTTTTTTGCCATGTTAAGTTCAAACAAGCACCATCTGCCTGCAAGGCAGGATCATTATCAGATGGTAAATTTCTCCAATTTGTATCGTCTTTCAATACAAGCAGGACCGCGTACTCTGGTCCACCCCTTTATTATTAGTGCCGATATTCCTGCTCGGTGTCAAACATCAAATCTTCCATCCAGGCGAAATTCGCCTCCTGACCCGGTTGATTGAACAAAACCATCAGCACTACCCACTTCATATCTTCAAGGGTGATTTCATAGGTTTCCAATGCAAGCACGCGGTCGAGGACAAGTTCGCGACGCTGGGCATCGATGATGCCGATATTTTCGAGGTACATCAGGAAATCTCTGCACTCGGTATCCAGACGTGTAATTTCTGATTCGACGTAAACGCGGACAGGCCGGTGGTTATTCTGAAACAGGTCCGGCTGGTGGCGTTGTTCTGCAAGACCGTCCAGCCAATTGAAGGCTTTTTCGATTTCACCATTGGTGAAGCCGGCCTGGTGCAGGTTCTCCTCCAAAGAGTCCCGGTCCGGTGCTTCTTCAGGTTCGTCGTATAAATAATTCTCAAAGAGAAACATCAGCACGTCGAGTACGTTTTCTTTCATTGTCAGGCCTCTCTTACTATTGACCGATGGTCTGCTGCAGCATCCACCAGCCTGGTTCCTCTCCGTTCCCTGATGACAGCATGGCGGAGACGCGCCGCAGCGTCAATGCACTTTTGCGCAATTAGCTGTCCGAATTTTGATCAAAAGGGGAAAAATCGCTGAATACGCTTTGGATGCAGGTGGGGACACGCTTGCCATTGTTCAAGTGCGCCGCTGGCATGCATGCCAGAGTTTTTCCGGTTTCCAATAGCGATTTACCCACTGATTTGACCGCCGAAAACCGTGCCGGCCAACACGCAACTGTTTTGCAGTCAGGCACGTACATAGCGACCGATACCGTGCTTTTTTACCATACCCTTGAGCTCCATAATCAACAGCATGGAAGATATTTCGCGGGCACTAAGTCCCGTTTGATCAATTATTATATCGACTGGCTTGGGGTCATAACCCAAAGCCTCCCAGATCCTGCGGTAGTCGGCGTCATCCAGCATGCTGTCTTTGACCCCGGATGCTTTTTTAGCGGTATCATCGGGCAGGTCAAGCCGTTGGCGTATTTCCATTTGCAATTCTGCTGCGACCGGTCCCAGCTCCTGCATGATGTCTGATGTTGTTTCCACCAGTCGCGCACCCTCCCGGATCAGGCGGTGGCAGCCTTTCGCCATTGGATTATTCAGCGAGCCGGGCAGGGCGAAAACGTCACGCCCCTGCTCTGCAGCTTTACGCGCGGTAATCAGCGTGCCGCTGTTCAGACCGGCCTCAATGACCAGTACGGCGAGGCTCAGACCTGAAATGATTCGATTTCTGGAAGGAAAGTGTTGACGTTTCGGTGGTGAGCCCAGCGGCAATTCCGAAATCATGGCGCCCTGTCGTCGAATCCGGCCGGCAATTGCACGGCTGCTGCTGGGGTAGACCTGGTCCAGACCGGTGCCGTTGACGGCGATAGTCAATGCACCCGCATCGAGGGCAGCTTTGTGCGCTGCGCTATCGATACCACTCGCCAGGCCGCTGGTAATCGTCATACCCTGGCGTGCCAGCGTGGTGGCGAAATCGCGGGCATGATCGAGTCCGCCGGCAGTCGGGTTGCGGCTGCCGATTACGGCGATCTGGGGTTGCCACAGGCAACCGGGATCACCCTCTACAAACAGGGCTGCCGGCGGGTTGTCGATACGCTGCAATAGGACGGGGTAAGCATCGTCGTCCCAGCACAACAGGTGGCGGTTTGGCTGAGAAAGCCATTGAAGGTCTGATTCAATCCGCGCTTCATCCGGTTTGGTAATGGCGGCGACAGCCTCGTCTGACAGGCCGCAACGGCTCAATTCACGGCCGCTGGCTGCTGCCACGGCCGATGCACCGCCCAGGTCTTCGATCAGCTTGATAAGCGAAGCGCCCCCGAGAGAGGGCGCATTCAGAATTACTAACCAGTCACGTTGTTTCGTCACAGCCCCCTTTGCTTACGCCAGGGGCTTTTCGGTCACTGCCGACAAAGTTCCTGGTATGTTTAAATCGTATCGTCCGGGTTTTTCAGTAAGTCGCCTTCCTTTACGGGGCGTTTGCCATCCATAATGATCGCGTAACTGACTTCATCAAATACCCGGAATATCAGGATATGGGCACTGTACCGGTCCGGCAGGGTAACCTTGTCACCGTTCAGTGTCTTTTCATCTGCCCAGCTGCCGGTTGGATATTTCACTTCGTCCTGTATCGTGTCACCGGGCCGGAAGGCCGAAAATACATGACCCACTTCAACACCCTGTTGTGTACCGGCATTGATTGCAATGATCTGGTATTGACCCGCGCCATACCTGGACTGGGTCAGCGCGATCACTTCCATACCATCCGGTATCGGGTTCATCACGTGCGGTATCAACTGCGGCGGATAAACATGCTCGTCAATGGGTAATATGAAATCACCCTCTTTAACTTCGGTACGGCCGCCCTGGATCTCAAGCGTGATTGGATCACCCAGCTTGACCACCCTTGCTACTGCAATATCCCAGAACTCAAAACCTAAAACCGGTGGATCCTTACGCCGCCAACGTAAGGTCGCGGTCCAGATATCGCCCGGATACATGTCTTCCGTGCGAAGATATTCAGCGTATCTGTGGTTTGATGCCCGTTTCATTACACCGTTGTCATCATAGTAGGTGTAGCGCTTGCGGACGATGGAAAATTCCTCACCGATACGTGCGTCAAGACCCCGCACATATGTAAGATCTCTCTCATTGGCCGTGATGTGTTGACTTTCATTGGCCACCACATAAGGCAAATCAGAGAACGAGCCCGGCAAAAATACGCGGACATTGGTAATAAAAGGCTTGAGGGCCGACCAATCGATTGGCGGAATCGCGTCACGGGGCATTTTACGTATATCGGGTGACAAACGAACTGTCGGTTTGCCGCCGTTGACCACCAGTCGTGGCTGGCCGTCAATATAAACCAGCGATATGCGGTCACCCGGATAGATCAGGTGCGGGTTTTCAATTTGTGGATTGGCATCCCAGATCGCTGGCCACTGCCAGGGTTTCTCCAGAAATCTCCCGGAGATGTCCCATAGCGTGTCACCCTTTACAACCACATATTCATCCGGGTGATCGGAGCGCACTGACACATCCTGTGCCATCGCAGTGCCTGCCAACATCGCCACCAGGATCAGGTGAATAATTTTCTTAATCACATTCCTTTCCCCATATAGTAGGCATCCAGCCATCTTGACCGATGCGGTCATTATTCTTCACTGGCGAACATGGTTCGTCATTAGCTATCATAATTCCTGTAGTGCAAAAGTTCACGTAAATTATTTAACAGGCTCGGAAGCAGATGTCAAAACTAAATATTTTAGAGTTCCCGGATCCTCGCTTGACAACAGTTGCAGGCGACGTGGAAATCTTCGATGAAGAACTGAGAAAATTGGTTCAGGATATGACAGAAACCATGTATTTTGCGAATGGAATTGGCCTCGCGGCGACCCAGGTAAATGTCCACAAACGCTTGCTGGTGCTTGATGTCAGCGAAAATCAGGAGCACCCGCGTGTGTACATCAACCCGCAAATCCTGTCGAGTTCCGGTGAACAGGACCACGAGGAGGGATGTTTGTCCGTTCCGGGCATTTATGCCAATGTGAGACGTGCTGAAAACATCACCGTCAGAGCACAGGATTTGGACGGAAATTCTTTCGAAGAGCAGTTGGAAGGACTGCATGCAGTGTGTGTTCAACACGAAATGGACCACCTGATCGGTCGTCTTTTTGTAGATTATCTGTCACCGCTGAAAAGAAATATGGTGAGAAAAAAGCTCGAAAAGCAACGAAAAGTCGCTGCAAAAGAGGCCGAGGAACACCTGGTGATCTGATTGTGAACAATCAGAATCCAGCGTTACGTATCCTGTATGCCGGCACCCCTGAATTTGCGTTATCTCCATTACAAGCCCTGATCGATGAGGGCTGTGAGATCGTCGCGGTACTTACCCAGCCGGACCGGCCAGCGGGTCGCGGCAAGCAGTTACGTGCCAGCCCGGTAAAACAACTGGCGCTGGAGAACAAGCTCAAGGTACTGCAACCCGAAAGCCTGAAAGATACCCAGTGGCAGAAAATACTCGCAGAATTTCAGCCGGATCTGCTGGTTGTAGTTGCTTACGGTCTGATGATTCCGGACTGGTTGCTGGGTCTGCCGCGGTTCGGTTGCTGGAATATTCATGCATCATTGCTGCCCCGTTGGCGGGGTGCAGCGCCGATCCAGCGGGCCATTGAAGCGGGTGACACGCAAACCGGCGTTTGCATCATGCAGATGGAAGCCACATTGGATACGGGTCCGGTCTACCGGTGTTTGACGACGCCTATTGAGACCGGGGACACGGCAGGAAGTGTGCACGACAGGTTGGCTCTGCTGGGCGCCCAGGCACTGCGGGACTGCATTGAAATGCTCATCAGGGACGAACTTCCGCCAGCGGTTGCGCAGGATGAAAAGCGGGCCGTCTACGCCCGCAAATTGAGTAAGGCCGAAGCAGAGCTGGATTGGAATCAGGCAGCGGAGGTGCTACAGCGGAGGATCCGGGCCTTTAACCCCTGGCCGGTTGCGTGGTGCGAAATCGGTGGACAACGTTTGCGCGTATGGAACGCGGAAGTAGTGGATAATGGAGCGAATTGCAAACCCGGCCAGCTCTATGCCGAGGGCCATTCCCTGATCATTGGAACGGCTGATAAGTTTCTGAAAATACTGGAATTACAGCGGCCTGGCGGGCAACGCATGACGACCGGGGAATTTCTCAATGCACATAAGCTCCAGACCGGGTGAACCTTGTCGAAGTTTAAAATAAATTTGCAGAATCCCCGCATAGCGGCACTCTGCGCCCTGTCAGAAGTGCTGGATGAAAACAGGAATCTCGGCGAAAGTGAGGCACTTTCGGGTCTCCGGGACGGCCGTGATGGTGCGCTGGCCCGAAATTTGACCTATGGCGTTTTACGCTGGCTGTCGTCATTGGAATGGCTTGCGGCAGGGCTGCTGGCTAAACCACTCAAAAAGCGCGATCACGACGTACATCGTCTGATACTGCTGGGTCTGCAACAACTTTGGCATGATCACACTGCCAGCCATGCCGCGGTCAATGAAACCGCTGAATGCGCACGCTTGCTGGGCAAGCCGTGGGCGGTGGGTCTGGTCAATGCCGTGCTCAGACGGTTCCAGCGTGAGCAGGAAAGTCTCCTGAACAAAATGGCGCAGGCTGGAAAACAGTTTGCACACCCGGAATGGTTATTAAACGAAACCAAGGCGGATTGGCCTGATCAGTGGCAGGATATTGTCGAAGCCAACAACCGGCAAGCACCATTGTGGTTGAGAATCAACCGGCAGCAAGCGGATGAGGCACAACTGAGAAGTGATTTGAAAAGTGCCGGGTTTGAAATCGGTAATCATGAATTTGCCCGTGACGCCATTTGTATCAGCCCCGCAGCAGCGGTTGCAAATATCCCCGGTTTTGACGAGGGCTGGCTGTCCGTGCAGGATCCGGCCGCACAACTGGCCAGGGATTTACTGGACCCAAGGCCCGGCGACCGCATCCTTGATGCCTGTGCCGCACCGGGTGGTAAAACGGCCCACCTGCTGGAAAGCTGCAACGAGATTGAATTGACTGTCCTGGACAAACACGCACAGCGTATCGAGCAAATAAACGAGAATCTCGATCGGCTGGATTTGACCGCGGTAACGATTGTCGCTGACGCGACGGCCATTGAAACCTGGTGGAAAGGTGAAAAATTCCACAAAATTCTTCTAGATGCGCCCTGTAGCGCAACCGGTGTTATCCGGCGACATCCGGAAATCAAATGGCTGCGCAACAGCGGGCAAGTGGATACCGTGAGGCAGGCACAGGCCGGTTTGCTGTCAGCATTATGGCCATTGCTGGAACCCGGCGGCATACTTGTCTATGCCACCTGTTCAATATTGAAACGGGAGAACAGTCATCAAATCCATCAGTTTCTGGAGCAGCACGCTGACGCAGTGGCGGAAGTCCCTGTTGTAGAATGGGGTATGGCCGTACCCAACGGGCGACAGATATTGCCTGGGGATGCCCAGATGGACGGATTCTTTTATGCGGTTTTACGTAAGTCTGCTTAGTATCGCCGTGCTTGTTCTAGCCGGTTGCGGTCAGCGGGAAGCCCTTGATTATGCGTTTGTCATTAAAAAAGTTACGGTCAGGCCTGCCTATCAATCGCTGGATATACACCTGCAACAGGATCTGGAATTGAGCTCTCAGGCGCGCACGGCCCTGGAACACGGTGTGACCCTTACCATCAAGCTGGAATTGGAGCTGCGCAACGATAACAACATGATCGTTGCGCGTCGGGATGCGTGGCGGTTTCAGCTTCGTTACCTTCCATTGAGTGAGCGTTTCCAGTTGTCGGAAGAGGAAACCGGAAAATTGGCAGCATTCTCCCGTTTGCGTCACATGCTTGCAGCGATGGATGATTTGGACGTTCAATTTTCAACCGGCCCGCTACCGTCAGGCAGTTATGAATTGCGCACCCGCATCAGCCTGGACGAAAGCCGTTTGCCGACCCCAATGCAATTGCCTGCCTGGTTGTCATCCCAGTGGCGTCATGATTCGGAGTGGTCGGTATGGCCTTTCGAAGTAAACGCGTAAGACGCCTGGTGTTGAGGGTGCTGCCGGTGACGGTGGCGTTGGTGGTCCTTCTTGTGTCGCTGATTCTTGTCAGCAATGTCCAACAGGATGCCAGTGGTCTGAACCAGCCTTATGTGTGGGTCCTGGTATTGACGGTATTCGCATTACTGGTTGTAACGGCTGCAATTTTTCACCGGGTTATCTCGCTGACCAGGAAAGTCAGGGAGCAGGCGCCCGGCGCGATGCTTTCGGCACGCTGGGTGAGATATTTCCTGGTTTTGTCACTGCCCCCTGCTTTGATTGTCTACTTTTTCTCGGCCTATTTTCTGACCCGTACCGTCGACAGCTGGTTTGATGTTGGCGTTGAGGCGGCGCTGGCCGATTCACTGGAGTTGGGCCAACAGTTCCTGGAAAACCGGACGCTGGAAGTACGTAACCAGGTGCGTCGTCTGATCCGGGAAATTGACAACCCGGACGATGGTGTTGATACGGTGCGCAGGGCGTTGCTGGCAAATGTCAGCGCCAGCGGACCACTGGAGCTTTCAGTGATGGAAGGCGACGGACGGATGGTTGCCAGCC
>Ga0210065_1000439_pt1 | contig 11397 bp, 11 predicted proteins | sample Muzzi_PWB_D1_FD_185533 | JGI IMG/M metagenome (GOLD analysis project Ga0210065, IMG submission 185533) | Wetland microbial communities from San Francisco Bay, California, USA, that impact long-term carbon sequestration - Muzzi_PWB_D1 (SPAdes) | ecosystem: Environmental > Aquatic > Marine >... | reverse complement strand
TCCGTAAGCATTACCGCATGCGGCGCGAGTTCCACAACACCACCGTTTCCGCGCAAAACGCTTCCGATACATTAATTCAAAAGATAAAAGCGATGGGCTTTATTGTGGGTTGAAAACGTTTCTTACTGCTCCAGCCATTCCGCAAATGCCGGGCCGTAATGAAAGGTGATTTCATCGCCCGGCACGATATCCGCCAGTGCATACAGCTCCTCGCCGTCGAATTCGGCGTTGGGTGCATGCGAATGATTCAGAAACTTCAGATCGGTGGTTCCGCAGATCCCGTACTCACGGCCGTCTTCATCGGTCACCCATAACACATAGGTATCATCGACCTCCGTAATTTCCCCTTCATAGATCCCGATCGGTTCTCCCTTCGCGATCGGCTCCACGGCATAAACACCGTTTCCATGAATACGACTTCCCCGCACTTCAAGCTTATGCATATTCGCCATGAATCACCCTTATTTCAAAAGCTCTTTTAAATAGTGTCCGGTGTACGATTCATTGCATTTCGCCACTTTTTCGGGCGGTCCGCAGCAAACCACCGTGCCGCCGTTGATGCCCCCGCCGGGGCCGAGATCGATGATATGGTCGGCACGTTTGATCATATCCAGATTGTGCTCAATCACGATAACCGTGTTCCCCTCATCGCGAAGACGCTCAAGCACTTCCAGCAGCTTATGCACATCGGCAAAATGCAGACCGGTGGTCGGTTCATCGAGAATGTAAACCGTCTGTCCGGTGGAGCGCTTACTCAGTTCGGTCGAAAGCTTCACCCGCTGTGCCTCTCCGCCGGAAAGGGTTGTAGCCGGCTGGCCCAGCTTCAGATAGCCAAGGCCTACATCACACAGGGTTTTCATCTTCCGCTTGATTTTCGGGACCGCTTCAAAGAAATCCAGTGCTTCGCTGATGGTCATATCCAGTACGTCGGAAATGTTTTTTCCCTTGTAGTGCACCTCCAGTGTTTCACGGTTGTAACGCTTTTCATTGCATTGCTCGCACGGCACATAAACATCAGGCAGAAAATGCATTTCAATCTTCAGAATGCCGTCGCCCTTGCACCGCTCGCACCGTCCGCCTTTGACATTAAAGCTGTAACGGCCCGGCTTATAGCCGCGCATCTTCGATGCCGGCAAACTGGCAAACAGATCGCGAATATCCGTAAATGCTCCGGTGTAGGTGGCCGGGTTTGAACGCGGAGTACGACCGATCGGCGACTGGTCAATGACAATCATCTTATCCACCCGTTCCAGCCCGGTGATGGACTTGTGTTTACCCGGCGAATCTTTGGACCCGTTAAAGTGGCGCGCCAATGCGCGTTTCAGCGTGAAGTCGGTCAGCGTACTTTTTCCGCTGCCCGAAACGCCCGTCACACAGGTAAAGAGTCCGAGCGGGAATTTCGCATTCACTTTCTTCAGGTTGTTCGCTTCTGCACCCTTCAGCTCAATCCAGCCCTTAAACGGCTTGGTACGCTTCTCCGGCACCTCAACCGTAAGCTCTTCGCGAAGATACTTTGCCGTCAGCGTGTCGGCCTTCAGCAGTTTATCGGTCCGGCCCGCAAAAACCACCTCGCCGCCGTGGCGGCCGGCGGCCGGACCCATATCCACCACATAATCAGCCGTCCGGATTGTCTGCTCATCGTGCTCCACCACAATCACGGTATTCCCCAGGTCACGAAGCCCCTGCAGGGTATGAATCAACCGGTCGTTGTCGCGCTGATGCAATCCGATACTCGGCTCATCCAGCACATAGACCACGCCGACGAGGCCCGCGCCGATCTGCGTCGCCAATCGGATGCGCTGCGCCTCGCCGCCGGACAGCGTACCGCTCTCGCGATCAAGCGTCAGATAATCCAGCCCCACATTCACCATAAAGCCCAGCCGCGACCGAATCTCCTTGAGGATTTCCTTCGTGATCAACGCTTCCTGTTTCGTGAGTTTCAGCGCATCAAAAAACGTTTGGGAATCAAGCACCGAGTCCGTAATGATTTCGCGGATATTGCGTCCGCTTACGGTACAGCCCAATACCGCCGGCCGCAGACGGGCCCCTTTACATTCCGGGCATCCCCGGCGGGTCATATAGCCGCGAAGCCAGTGGCTCATCGCCTCATTTTCATTACTCTCCACCCGCTCCGTCAGCATCGCAAAAACACCGGGAAACGGTTTCGAGATCAACCGCCGCCGCATGTAGTACTCGATTGAATCATTTCCGGTTCCATAGAACACCTGCTGCTGCACCGATCTCGGAAGATCCTTGAACGGCGTGCCCGGATCAATCCCATTGAGTTCCGCCACCGCCTGCAGCAGCTTCTTATGATAAATAATCATCCGGCGGCCGCCGTAGCGCCATGGATGCACACAGGACTCAATCGCCTTGGTTTTATCAGGCACCACCTGATCCTCATCAAAAACCATCTGCGTACCCAATCCATGGCAGGCCGGACAGGCCCCGTAGGGACTGTTGAAGGAAAAATGCCGCGCTTCCAGTTTGTCGAAACTGATCCCGCAATCGACGCAGGCGTTCTGTTCCGAAAACATGCGCTCTTCCCAACCGCCGTCCTTTTCAATCAACGCGGTAACCAGCCCCTCCGTTTCGCCGAGTGCCAGTTCAACCGAATCGGTCATACGGCTGCGGATATCGTCGGAAATTGCCAGCCGGTCCACCACCGCTTCGATGGTGTGCTTGAACGTCTTCTTCAGCTTCGGCACCTGTTCCAATTCATAGATTTCGCCATCCACACGAACCCGGACAAAGCCCTGTTTCCGGATGCGCTCAAACACCTCGGCATGCTCGCCCTTGCGGCCCCGTACCAGCGGCGCAAGAATCATCAATTTGGTTTTTGCAGGAAGCTTGATCAGCTGCTCAACCATTTCCTCGGCACTCTGACTCGAAACCGGCTTGCCGCAGTTGTAGCAATGCGGCTTCCCGATGCTGGCAAAAAGCAGACGGAGATAATCGTAGATTTCCGTCGTGGTAGCCACGATCGAGCGCGGATTCGCCCCGGCCGTCCGCTGCTCAATGGAAACCGCCGGCGAAAGCCCTTCAATATAATCAACGTCCGGCTTCTGCATCTGCCCCAGAAACTGCCGGGCATAGGCGGAAAGGCTTTCCACATACTTGCGCTGCCCCTCGGCATAAATCGTATCAAACGCCAGCGACGATTTACCTGATCCGCTCAGGCCCGTAACCACGGTCAGTTCATCGCGGGGAATCTTAACGTGCACATTCTTCAGGTTGTGCTCACGCGCGCCCGCCACATTGATCCATTGCTTCGCCATACAAAATCTCCGTCAAGGAAAGTAACTTTATCCCGTCTTTCCCCATTGAAAAACAGAAAGCAGCGAATATTAACCTATCGCTGCTTTTCATTCGGAACCCGAAGGGCTTCCTTACAGAGGTTTCTTGCCCCGGTACGTAAACAGATCGGTCCATTCATACGATTCAGGCGCGCTGTAGATATTGAGCGTATCCAGAATCTTCTGCTGCATATGCATGGTCAACCGGCGGCCCTTGCGGCCTTTCTGGATTTGCTTGTGTGTGATAAAGCCCGGCGGCGCGATCGCCACCAGATCATTGTTCTTTATCCCCTTCTCGGTCATAACAGCATCCAGCGGCTGGGTGCCTACATTCATTTCAAGTTCTTCTGTCATAGTTTCCTTTTTGTGCGTCGTTACGATTGTACCGTGATTCTCAGCGGACAGGCGGCCACGCCTCGAACGTCACGCATCACACATATTAATGTTCAACAAAATATCTATCTCTTCCATGATGGCTTTCATGCTCATCAACGTTCCCTCGTTCATAAGAACCCGGTTTTTATCATACCTGTCGTTCATATAATAGGGAATGTGTGTGCGGAATATTTGCCGGCAAGGTTCCCCTCTACGTTCTCGATTATATTTTACTTGCACTACCCCGCATTCCAGTATACTGCTTTACATAGTACTGGATGAATTTATGAGCACGTGGGTGACACAACTTAGAAAAGGGCTGATGGAATTCTGCATCCTCAACCTCCTGCAGCATGGCGAGAGCTATGGCTATGAAATTCTGCAATCGCTCCAACGGATCGAGGAACTGGTGGTTACCGACAGCACGGTCTATCCTATTCTCACGCGCCTTAAGAAAGAGGGATATCTGAAGGTCCGGGTCGAAGCATCAACCTCGGGGCCACCCCGACGCTATTTTTCCATCACAACGCTCGGCAAACAGCGCCTCAAGGAAATGAACGCATATTGGGACAATTTGCAGATCGGAATCGAAAACCTGAAAAAGGGGAAGCCAGGAGAAGAGCAATGAATTATCCAATCGAACTTAAAACCCGCATCTACGAACACATCGGAACCGTCCAAAAACATCTGGGCGAACTGCCGCCCGACGAACAGCGTGAAATTCTCCAAGCACTGGAAACCCATATCTACGATGCGCTTGAATCCCGATCAAGCGGGACGCCCGGAATTGAATTGCTCGAAGCCATCATTGCAGAACTCGACCCGCCGGATTCCTATGGCTCCGCTCCCCTGATCGCTCCGCCAAACAGAAGCCCGCTTTCTTCGGGCCGGAAAGTTATTTTTATTTCCTTCATGGGCATCCTGTGTCTTCTGTTCATTGCCTTCTGGCTGGCCGACCCCTTTTCCAGCGGCTGGATGTCGGCTTCAAATCCGGAGATCGATACTCAAGCGGATACCACTTCTCATGAGGAACCACAACCGGCCAAATCCCTGGAGACCAGCGAATCCGGAACAAATATAACGCGACGTCGGGTCATTCCCCCACCTCCTAGAAACCTTTCTGTCATGGAAGGTCCAATTGGCAAGTGGACTGCTGTAGATTGTGTTAGCAATATCAGCGATTTTGATCCCCGTAAACAGACCTGGCAGGGAGAACTCCAGTTGAAGGAGTTGCAACTCATGAAGGATGGGACGACGGATAAACCATGGTTTACCTGGAAAGACGGAAAGTTGTTTCACAGTGGCGATCAAACCGAAGCCGGGTTCATGATTGCTAAGATTGACCGCAAGGAATACCTGTTCCTGGAATGGATGTCTGGCGATGTGATTAACAAAGGAAAGAAGCCGAAATACTATGTGTTCAGGCGCGGCGCATATATTGACCCGGCAACACCCAAAATAATCGTTGAAGGCATCGGCTGGGATCAAATGAAACTGGGCGCCACAGCCAAGGAGCTGGTCTCTGAGTTCGGTGAACCGGACTCCCTCAACACCAGCACCATGATCTGGAACAAACTTGGCATCATCAGTGATGTCAGCCGTAGTGATGGTGTCAGCAAAATCCGTTTCTACAAGCCATTTAACGGGGCCACATCCAAAGGCATCAACATTGGCAGCACTGAAGCGGACGTGCTGAAAGCTTACGGAAATCCTGACCATATTTCACAACATCGAGGTTTGCTTAATATGCAGTGGTACAGTGGCATAGGTGTGGATATTGATTCTGAAGGCGGAGTCACGCAAATTACGATATATGCACCTCGCAAACCAGAATCCACTTCTCGTTAAAATTTATAATCGGATTTCCCTGACCGAACCGCTTAAATGCCTGTGGTTTTCAAGGAGGTTTTTATGGGCGGCGCCATCATTGTTGTTATTTGCATTATCGGGGCGATCATCTGGGGACTGTATGCCGGAAAGAAGCGGCGCGATGAAATGACCCTGCTGGCCGAACGGCTGGAACTGGATTTTACGCATGAACGGAACTACAAACTGGCGGACCGCTTCTCCTTTCTCGATAAGCTCCGGCAGGGTGCCAACCGATATGCCTACAACATCATGAGCGGAATGTACAAGAACCACGACATCACTGCATTTGATTACCACTACGAAACCTATTCCAACGATTCAAAAGGCCGCCGGCAGACCCACCATCACCACTTTTCATTTTTCACCCTGACGCTGCCGGAATTTTTCCCGGAGTTGACCATTGCCCGGGAAGGCTTTTTCTCCAAGCTGGCTCAGGCCGTGGGTTTTGACGATATCGATTTTGAATCGCATGAATTTTCCAAACGGTTTGTTGTCCGCTCCAAGGATAAAAAATTTGCCTACGATTTCTGCAACGCCCGCATGATTGAATATCTGCTTGATCATGACGACCTCAGCATCGAAGTCGACCAGAACCAGCTGGCCATCGGTTTTGACCGCTGCCTGAAGGTCGAGGAGATCGAACAACACCTCACGCAGCTGACTGAAATCCGGGAACGGATGCCGGATTATCTTTTTGAGAAATAAATCATGTCGCCAACGCTGATCATCTTCTGTGTCGTCGCTCTTCTTCCGGTCATCTATGTGATTGCGACGTACAACACACTGGTGGCGCTGCGAAATCATATTTCGGAATCCTGGAGCGATGTTGATACCGAACTGAAGCGACGCTATGACCTGATTCCCAACCTCGTGGAAACCGTCAAAGGCTATGCCGCACATGAACGCGAAACACTCGAACGTGTAATCAACCTGCGCAACCAATGTGCCGCGGATAACGGCAGTGTACGTCATCAGGAAGGCACAGAAAAACAGCTGGTGGCCGGCGTACAGAAACTGTTGGCGGTAGCCGAAGCCTATCCCGATCTGAAAGCCGACCAGAACTTCATGCAGCTGCAGAAGGAACTCGTCAATACTGAAGATCGCATTCAGGCAGCGCGGCGTTTCTATAACGGCAATGTGCGCGACTACCGCAATAAATGCGAGGCGTTCCCCAGCAACCTGATTGCCAATGGATTTGGATTCAAGCCGCGCGATTTCTTTGATGTAGACCCCTCCATGCGCGAAGCCCCGAGTGTGAAAAATACTTTTTAACCGAAAGGAAAACCTCCGATGATCCCTCCGCCGAAAGCCTATGAGAACATTTCATTTCTAAACAGCTCGCACTGTCGGCCCATCCGCCTTCAGCTGGAATACCTCCACCCCGAAGTGACCATGATGGAACAAGGGGTGAAGTCGACGATCGTTATTTTCGGCAGTGCGCGTATTCCCTCACCGGAGACCGTGGAGAACTGCAAAAATAAAAAGCTGGCCGGACTCGTTTCCTACTACGAAGAAGCCCGGAAGCTTTCTGAAATTGTCAGCACCACCTGCCAGACCAACCATGAATGTGAATATGTTGTGGTAACCGGCGGCGGCGGCGGAATTATGGAAGCCGGGAACCGCGGGGCCTTCGAGAATCAGTGCAAATCCATTTCACTGAACATCATGCTTCCCTTCGAACAGGAGGCCAACCCGTACGTTACCCCCGAGCTCAACTTTGAATTCCGTTATTTCCACATGCGTAAAATGCACTTTCTCCTTCGCGCCAAAGCAACGGTTATTTTTCCCGGCGGCTTCGGCACCTTCGATGAACTGTTTGAAGTGCTTACCCTGATCCAGACACGAAAAATCCAGCGTATGCCGGTCATTCTTTTTGATGAAGCACACTGGAAAAAGCTGGTGAACTGGGAATATCTGGCCGAGTGCGGGCTCATCAGCCCGGACGATCTTGAACTGCTCTACTTCTGCGATAAAGCTGAAGATGCCTGGAAGGTGATCACCGACTACTACGCATAAACGAGACGGGACTAACGCACGAGAAAGTGCAGCATCCGGTTCAGCTTCTCGATGCCCAGTGCTTTAAATTCATTCACATCCTCGTTTCGCACAAGACGGAAGTATCGGATCGAAAGCAGAAACGCCACCAGATAAAAAAGTGCGGTCAGAAACAAAAACACCACGTTTACAAATCGGTTTTCGGTTAGACTGAACAATTGAACCTGTGCCGTGATGCGCTGAACGCCCAGTGCTAAAAGCAGCAGTACGCCGGCAATACGGAAGAAAAACCCGACCGGGAAAAAGATTCCGCCGAGAAGGCCGCGCACCACCCAGAGCCGGAACGGGATCGTCAGCACAAATGTTCCGGCAACGGCCAGAATACCGCCCCACAGCCCCATGCCGTAATACACAATCAGCAGCCAGTCCAGAAACAGGTTTACGATGATCTGCAGAATCAACATCGGCACCATATTCAACACCTTCTCCCTGGCCTTGATCGCTGCCGAAAGCGGCATGGAAACAAGCGGAAGCATCAATACAATGCAGAAGGCCGAGGCAATTTTTCCCGCCGCATCCATCTCTCCCTTAAAGAGGATCGTATATGCTTCCGGAGCAAAAAAACTGCCCAGAACTCCCACCGGCAGCGCCAGCATCATCAAAATCTTGTAGTAGGCGGTAATCATCCGGCCTAAACAGGCTTTGTCTTTCACATAGGCCTCCGCAAAGGCCGATGTAAAAATGGGAAGCAATGCCAATGGAAGAAAAGTAATAACGGTATAGGGCAGTGTGTAGCCCAGATCATAAATGCCCGCCAGCGTGGTTCCGCCGGCGGCGGCCAGAAAAAACACCTCGGAATACTTGAACATCACAAAGCGCAGCACCGAACTCAGCATAACGGTTCCGGAAAAGGTAAGCGCCCGGCGACGACCGATACCGAATTCATCCGTGGTCCACGGCAGGGTTCTCACATAACCCAGCATCACCACGGCTCCGACCGAATACAGCAAACCGATTGAAAGCATCTGCACAAAGAACACCGTTCCGACTTCGGGACGAAACTCCAGCCAGACCAGAAGAATCAGAAACCAGGCCACGCCCTGGGAAACCGAAAGCACGGCAACCGTCCGCGTTTTGAAAACCGATGTAAAAACGGTTCCGACAAAATCCTTGAGCAACAGCAGGCCCGTGAGCCCGCAGGCGAGCTTTAGATAAAACCTGAAATGCTCAACATGTTCCGCATTGAACAGCCGTTGCAGCGGTGTGCTGAAAGAAAGCAGCAGCATGGAAGCACCCATCACGGCAATCAGTTGAAGCGCCGCGGATTTCCACAGCAGATGCATCAGGCCGTTCCGGTTTTTCCGCGCGGCAAGCTCCGGCACATAGCGCATCAGAGCCGACCCCAGCCCCAGACCGCAGAGCACCAGCAGATAGGATGATATGTTCATCATCAGGCTGTAGACGCCGTACTTTTCCTTGCCCAGCCCGTTGACGGTCAGCATGCTGATGCCGAAGTAGAGAATGAAGAGCAGCAGTTTCCCCGCCACCATCCACGGGACGCTGCTGAGAGCTTCGCGCGAAAAGAAACTGCCTTCGCCCCCCTGCTCCAGACCGTTTTGGGAATGGTCCTCCATGCTGCCTCCGGGCATTTTGTCTACATTCTGCGGGCGCGCTCGATACGCCGCGCCATGGAAGGATGGCTGTGCAGCAGGAATTCAACCCATACTGCCGGCTCCTTGTTGGAAAGGTTCTGATCGGCCAGTTTTTCAAATGCGGAAACCAGCGCGTCGGGCGACCCCATCGCTTCGATGGCATGTGCATCGGCCGCAAATTCTCTCCGCCGGGAATGCATATTGGCAAAGGGCATGGAAACCAGCGAAAAGATGAACAGACTGAAAATAAAAATCGGCGCGGCGGAAATGTCATACACTTCACCGATTCCGAAAAAGGCCGTAAGCCTGAGCAGGCAATGGTGTGCCACAAAGAAACCCAGCAGGGCCAGCAGCGAACTGGTGACCATCAATCGCAGGGTATCGCGGTTTTTATAATGGCCGATCTCATGGGCCAGAATCGCAAGAATTTCATCCTTTGAATAATTGGTCAGCAGCGTATCTCCGAGAATAATACGCTTCGTCCTCCCGAAACCGGCAAACGCGGCATTGGCCGTCGTGGTTTTCTCTTCCAGCCCCCATTTAAATACGCCCACCACCTTGATTCCCGCATCATCCATCATTTTCCGGACCGCAAGCGTAAGATCGCCTTCCTCCAGCGGTTCGAACTTATGAAAGAGCGGCATAATCACCACCGGTGCAACCGTCGAGATCACCACGGCAAAAAGAATATAGAACACCGCAGCAGCCAACCACCACCACGAAGGAATCCAGCGCAGGAGAGCATAAATAACCGAGAAGAGCACGGCCGCCAGCACCAGATCAATCAGCAGCGATTTAATAAAATCCGCCAGCCAATCCCCGAAACTTTCCTTTGAAAGGCCGTAATGATGTTCCAGTACATATCCGCTGTAATAGGAAAACGGCGCCATGAATGCGGCAAATCCAAAAACGGAAACCGCCGTGTAGACGGCGTTGGTCAGCCACCACATATTCTCCCCGAAACGGTCGGAAAGCCCCTGAGCCAGCGCGGCTGAAGCACCGCTGAACTGGTAGGCGGCCAATAAAATACCCAACACCAGAATCTGCAGAAGAAAAAGTCGATTGTGGATGGCATCGTATTCCTTCGCCATCGCTTCCCGGTTGGTTTCAGTTTCAGTCATCGTTTAAAGTTCGTTCTCGTAGCCCATAATGGTGAGCAGCCGATCCAGCTCGTCATTATCGTGAAAATCGATTTCGAGCGCACCTTTCACTTTTCGCCCATTGGCCAGAGTCTTTGACGGGGTTACCCGCACACGGGTACCGAAATACTGATGAAGCGCTCCGGTCAGCGTCTGGAGATAATCGCCGGGCAGATCGGATTTTTCCGCACGGGCTTTCTTCGGCGGGCCCGTGAGCTTCTTTATCAGACGCTCCAGCGCGCGGACGGAAAGACCTTCTTTAATCGCCCGCCGCGCCAGCGTTTCCTTCTCCTTTTCACTGTCGAGAGAAAGCAGCACCTTTGCGTGACCAACGGACAGCAGTCCTTCCGCCACATATTTACGAATACCGTCCGACAGTTCAAGCAGCCGCAGCGCATTCGCGACGGATGCGCGCGCCTTGCCGACCTGTTCAGCAACCTGCTCCTGCGTCAGGCTGAACTTTTTCTGCAGCAACGCGTACCCTTCCGCTTCTTCGATCGGGTTCAGATCCTCCCGCTGGAGGTTTTCGATCAACGCAATCTCAAGCGCCTTTTCATCGGAAGCCTCGATCACGATGACCGGCACCTTTTTCAACAGGGCGGCCTGCGAGGCCCGTAAGCGCCGCTCACCGGCAATCAGCTCAAACTTACCGCCCACTTCGCGCACCAGCAACGGTTGCAGAACGCCATGCACCTTGACAGACTCAACCAGTTCGCTCAGCGCGTCGGTATCGAATGTACTGCGCGGCTGCCACGGACTGGCAACCACCTTGGCCACCGGAACTTCCCGGACACCGCCGGCTTCCGGCGCAGCTTCTGATGCCCCGTCTTTGGGCGGAACCTTCACCGCCGCCGGCTGCCTTGCCGCCGTCGTTCCATCCTTGATCAATGCGTCCAGCCCGCGCCCGAGCCCTTTATGCTTTCCTGCCATCCGTATTCCTCATTTCCAGATACTTAAAACCGGCGAATACTCTCTAATCTATCCGTTGAAATTGAAAGGCTAAAAGTGCCCAAGCTCCTGCTGGATAAGGCCTGAGGAGTTAATGTTCAAGCCGCATGCGCGGTCCCTTCG
>Ga0210065_1000438_pt1 | contig 11403 bp, 9 predicted proteins | sample Muzzi_PWB_D1_FD_185533 | JGI IMG/M metagenome (GOLD analysis project Ga0210065, IMG submission 185533) | Wetland microbial communities from San Francisco Bay, California, USA, that impact long-term carbon sequestration - Muzzi_PWB_D1 (SPAdes) | ecosystem: Environmental > Aquatic > Marine >... | reverse complement strand
ATACTCGAGTCCGCGCTCAGCCACAGCGAATAGGCAAAAAAACCCGCCGCAACGCTTGATATTTCCGGAGCGGGCCCCACACTGCGTTCCACATTGACCGACGGGCCGCCGGAATCGCGGTCCTGGCAACAGACTGGAGCAAATGCATGAGCGCAGAACGCCCCGAACCGCAACTCGACGAAGCGGATTCAGCGTCAGACAACGACAATTCCCCGGATGCAGCGGCCGGTGAGCAGCAGAATCCCGAATCACAGCTTGCTGACCTGCAGGCGCGAGCCGATGAAAACTGGGAACGCTACCTGCGCGCCGCCGCGGAAGTCGAGAATGTGAGGAAGCGCGCAAGCCGCGACGTCGAGAAAGCCCACAAGTATGCACTCGAGCAGTTCGGCCGGGAATTGCTGGCGGTCAAGGACAGCCTCGAACTGGGCCTCGACGCTGCGGACCAGGCCAGCGCGGAAAGCCTGCTCGAGGGCAGCAAGGCCACGCTGAAACTGCTGACATCGACCCTTGAACGGTTTGGCATAGAAGAAGTCGATCCGGCGGGCGAGCCGTTCGACCCCGAATTCCATGAAGCGATCAGCATGCTGCCGGCGGAAAATGTGGAGCCCGGATCAGTGGTCAACGTGGTGCAAAAGGGTTATTCGCTGAATGGCCGCCTGTTGCGCCCGGCGCGGGTGATTGTCGCAGCCGAATAGTGCCCGAAAAGGGAAAAAAATCGGCGAAATCGCTTGAAACATAGGGTGCTGGCCCCACCTATCAGCCAACAACAGGTACACCAACCGAATTTGGAGCACGAGAATCATGGGCAAAGTCATAGGCATTGACCTCGGAACCACCAACTCCTGCGTAGCAGTGATGGATGGCGGCAAGCCGAGAGTCATCGAAAACAGCGAAGGCGATCGCACGACGCCGTCGATCGTTGCATTTACCAAGGACGACCAGGTGCTGGTCGGTCAGTCGGCCAAGCGGCAGGCGGTAACCAATCCTCAGAACACCATGTACGCTGTCAAGCGGCTGATCGGACGTCGTTTCGATGACGACGTCGTGCAGCGCGACATCGACATGGTTTCGTACAAAATCGTCAAAGCGGACAACGGTGACGCGTGGGTAGAGACGGGCGGCAAGAAAATGGCGCCACCCGAGATTTCGGCACGCGTCCTGATGAAGATGAAGAAGACGGCCGAGGATTACCTCGGAGAAGAGGTCAAGGAAGCCGTCGTCACCGTGCCCGCGTATTTCAATGACTCGCAGCGCCAGGCGACGAAGGACGCCGGCAAGATTGCCGGTCTCGAAGTCAAGCGCATCATCAACGAGCCGACGGCAGCAGCGCTGGCGTATGGCATGGACAAGAAGCGCGGCGACACCAAGATCGCCGTCTTCGACCTCGGCGGCGGTACGTTCGACGTTTCGATCATCGAGATCGCGGAAGTCGATGGCGAGCACCAGTTTGAAGTGCTGGCGACCAATGGCGACACTTTCCTCGGCGGCGAAGACTTCGACATGCGCGTCATCGAGTATCTTGCGTCTGAATTCGAGCGTGAAAGCGGCGTTGATGTCAGCAAGGATCCGCTGGCGATGCAGCGCCTCAAGGAGGCCGCCGAAAAAGCCAAGATCGAACTGAGTTCTCAGCAGCAGACTGAAGTCAATCTGCCGTACATCACGGCCGATGCAAGTGGTCCGAAGCACCTCAATATCAAGCTGACACGCGCGAAGCTCGAATCGCTGGTCGAGGAACTGATCGCCAAGACGATCGGGCCCTGCAAGATTGCGCTGGCCGATGCCGGCCTGAAGGTCAACGAGATTGATGATGTCATTCTCGTTGGTGGCCAGACCCGTATGCCTAAAGTCCAGGAAGAGGTGCAAAACTTTTTCGGCAAGGAACCGCGCCGCGATGTCAACCCGGATGAAGCCGTTGCGCTGGGCGCCGCAATCCAGGGTGGCGTGCTCGCCGGCGACGTCAAGGACGTGTTGCTGCTCGACGTCACGCCGCTGTCACTCGGTATCGAGACGCTCGGCGGTGTAATGACCAAGCTGATCCCGAAGAACACGACGATTCCGGAGAAAGCGGAGCAGGTATTCTCGACCGCCGACGACAACCAGACGGCAGTGACGATTCACGTGCTGCAGGGTGAGCGCGAGCGGGCGGCAGACAACAAGTCGCTCGGCCGGTTTGATCTCGCCGACATTCCACCGGCGCCGCGTGGCCTGCCGCAGATCGAGGTGACCTTCGATATCGATGCCAACGGCATCCTGAACGTGTCGGCCAAGGACAAGGCGACCGGCAAGAGCCAGAACATCGTCATCAAGGCGTCCAGCGGTCTGTCGGACGACGAAATCGACAAGATGGTTTCCGATGCTGAAAGCCACGCCGAAGAGGATCGCAAGTTCCGCGAACTGGTGGACACACGCAACCAGGCGGACGGCCTGATTCACGCGGCCGAAAAGACGTTGAAGGATCTTGGCGAAAAAGCGACTGCGGAAGAGCGCATGGCGGTCGAGAATGCAGTCAGCGATCTGAAGAAGGCGCTGGAAAGCGACGACAAGGACAAGATCGAGGCGAAAATGAATGCCTTGGGCGAAGCCTCTGGTTCGCTGGCACAGAAGCTGTATGCTGAACAGGCTGGCGACGGTGCCGGCGATGGGGCCGGAGCCGGTGGCGCCGAAAGCGCAGCTGATGATGGAGTGGTCGACGCCGAGTTTGAGGAAGTCGACAAGGATGACAAGTCCAAGTCGGCCTAAGGCCGGACCTGAACGGACTTTGATCGGGCGCCTTTCGGGGCGCCCGGTTTGCAGGTGATCATGGCGAAACGCGACTACTACGAAGTTCTGGGTGTCTCCAAGACGGCTTCGGCTGTGGAGATCAAGAAGGCGTATCGTCGCCTGGCGATGAAGCATCACCCGGACCGTAACAAGGACGATGGCGATGCCGACGGCCGCTTCAAGGAGGTCAAAGAGGCCTACGCGGCACTGAAGGATCCGGAAAAGCGTTCTCTCTATGACCAGTTCGGCCATGATGGCCTGCGTGCCGGCCGGGGCGGCGGCGGCGGCTTCAGCGCCGAGGGCTTCGGCGATATCTTCGGCGATGTGTTCGGCGACATCTTCGGTGGCGGTCGGCGCGGTGGCGGGCCGCAGGTATTTCGCGGCGCCGACCTCGGCTACGAGCTGAAGCTGGATCTCGAAACAGCCGTCACCGGCGACAAGGTCAGTATCGACGTGCCGACCCAGGTCACCTGCGATACCTGCAACGGCAGTGGCGCGCGCAAGGGTAGTGAGCCGGTCAAGTGTTCAACCTGTGGTGGCGTAGGCCAGGTGCGCATGCAGCAGGGCTTCTTTTCCATTCAGCAGACCTGTCCGGCGTGCAAAGGGGCCGGCACGACGATCGCGGACCCGTGCGACGACTGCCACGGCCGTGGCCGCGTACGCAAGACACGCACGCTCTCGGTGAAAGTGCCCGGTGGCGTCGACGACGGCGATCGCATCCGCTTGTCGGGCGAGGGGGAGGCCGGTCGCAACGGCGGCCCGCCGGGCGACCTGTACGTCGAGATCCGCGTGGAACCGCACCGCATCTTCGAGCGTGATGGTGCCAATCTGTCCTGCGAGGTGCCGGTCAGTTTTGCGACAGCCGCGCTTGGTGGTGAGGTCGAGCTGCCCACGCTGAACGGCCATGTTTCCCTGAAGATCCCGCCTGGAACACAGTCCGGCAAGGTATTCCGGCTGCGCGGTAAGGGTGTGACGACGGTGCGCGATCCGCGCGTTGGTGATCTGTTCGCGCAGGTTGCCGTGGAGACCCCGGTGCACCTGACAGCCGAACAAAAGGACCTGCTGGAGCAGTTCGAGGAATCACTACGTGCCGGTGGCGACCAGCATAGTCCGCGTGCCGACAGCTGGCTGGACACGGTAAAACGCTTTTTCGAACGCATCAGCCAGTGATTCGGGTTGCGATAGCCGGCGCCGGCCGCATGGGCACCGCGATCGCAGCGGCCATTGATGATTCCCCTGATCTCGAAAACGCCGGTATCTGGCGGCGGGGTGATGATATCGGGCAGCTGGTCGCCGCGGCAGACGTGTTGATCGATTTCAGCCTGCCGTCCGCGACGACCGAGGTACTGCAGGCGGTAGAGACGGCCGGCACGCCGCTGGTATGCGGCGTCAGCGGGCTCGACGACGACCAGGTGGTCGCGATGCAACGAACCGCCGAACGGGTTCCCCTCGTTTACGACCGCAATATGAGCCTCGGAATAGCGGTGCTGGAGCGGTCGGTGCGGGAAGCTGCGGCGACATTGGGTCCGGAATTTCAGATCGCGATAAGCGAAGTCCACCACGTGCATAAAAAGGATGCGCCTTCCGGCACCGCGCTGAAGCTGGCGGCCACGGTGGCCGCGGCACGTGGCGAGCAGGGTACCGGCGGCGTCAGCTTCCAGGTCGAACGGCGCGGCGAAGTGCCCGGCGATCATGAGGTCGTCATGTCGTCGGACACGGAAAAGCTGACTTTTGCCCATAGCGTCACGACCCGCCAGGTGTTTGCCGACGGCGCTTTGCGCGCCGCTCGCTGGATCGTCAGGCAGCCGCCCGGTTTCTACCGGATGGCCGATGTGCTGTTCGCGAGTTGATGCGCTTGGCAAGCTTGATGCCAAAAAAAACACGTCTGAGTATGGCGAATGAGGTTCGCGTTCAGTAAACTACGCCGGATCGCTGGGCGGTCAGCGAAGTCGCAAGCGGAAGGCCAAGTCCTTCCGCTTTTGTGCATCTGCAACCTGCACAAGTTGTGACGATCCGTATGGCAGATACGGCAGACGCGCTGCTCCTCGTGATCTGGTTCAGTCTTTCAATTGAGGATCGTTTTGAGTACGCCCGCGATACTTGCTCTTCAGGATGGCACCGTCTTTCAAGGCACTTCAGTCGGCGCCGACGGGCAGACAATCGGCGAAGTGGTCTTCAATACGGCCATGACGGGCTACCAGGAGATCCTGACGGACCCGTCCTACTGCCGGCAAATCGTCACCCTGACGTATCCGCATATCGGTAATACCGGGACCAACAGCGAAGACATGGAGTCGTCAAGGATCCATGCGTCCGGGCTGGTCATACGCGACAGCACGATGCTAACCAGCAGCTGGCGCTCGGACCGGTCGCTCAGGGACTTCCTGAGACAGGGCGATACCGTTGCTATTGCCGACATCGACACCCGCCGACTGACGCGCATCATTCGCGAAAAAGGCGCCCAGTCCGGGTGCATCATGACCGGGGCTGCCGCCGTCGAGACGGCGGTGCAGCATGCCCGCAAATTCCCGGGCATCGCCGGCATGGACCTCGCGAAATTCGTAACCACCGAGAGTGCCTACCAGTGGTGCTATGGCACCACCTTTGGTCGCCAGCCGCGCGTGATGAGCCGACGGGTTGCGCCATACCATGTAGTCGCCTACGACTTCGGTATCAAGCGCAATATTTTGAGACTACTGTCGGACCTGGATTGCCGCATGACGGTGGTGCCGGCAACCACCAGTGCCGACGAGGTCCTGGAGATGGCACCCAACGGCATTTTTCTGTCGAACGGGCCCGGCGATCCCGAGCCATGTACCTACGCGATCGACGCGATCAAGGTGTTCCTCGACAAGGGATTACCCATTTTCGGTATTTGCCTTGGCCACCAGCTGCTGGCGCTGGCCGCTGGCGCAAAGACCACGAAAATGAAATTCGGCCATCATGGCGCCAACCACCCGGTACAGGATCTCGATAGCGGCCAGGTCATGATCACGAGCCAGAACCACGGCTTCGCGGTCGACGAGGAAACCTTGCCGGATGACGTCAGGACGACGCATCGCTCGCTGTTCGACGGGACCCTGCAGGGTATTGCGTTCAAACACAAACCCGCATTCAGCTTCCAGGGACACCCCGAGGCAAGCCCGGGCCCACACGACCTTTTGCCGCTGTTCGAACAGTTCATCCAGCACATGGACGACCAGAAACGACGCGGCCTGAAAGCCATGATTTCGTGACGAGTATTCGCATAATCGCGCACCATGCCCAAACGCACTGACATACAAAGCATCCTGATTATCGGGGCCGGTCCGATCGTGATCGGCCAGGCTTGTGAGTTCGATTACTCGGGGGCCCAGGCCTGCAAAGCGCTCCGCGAAGAGGGATTTCGCGTCATCCTTGTGAATTCCAATCCGGCAACGATCATGACGGACCCGGAAATGGCCGATGCCACCTACATCGAGCCGATTCACTGGGCGACCGTGGAGCGCATCATCGCCAAGGAACGCCCCGACGCGCTGTTGCCGACGATGGGTGGCCAAACCGGCCTGAACTGCGCCCTCGACCTGGCGCGCGAGGGAGTGCTCGAGAAATACAAGGTGGAGCTTATCGCTGCATCGCGAGAGGCCATCGACATGGCCGAGGACCGCGATCTCTTCCGCCAGGCCATGGCGGAAATCGGGCTGGAATCGCCGCGCGCGGACATCGCGCATTCGCTCGACGAAGCGCTCGAGAAGCAGGCTGAGATTGGCTTTCCGACAATTATCCGGCCGTCGTTCACGCTGGGCGGCACCGGCGGTGGCATTGCGTATAACCGCGAGGAATTCGAGCGTATCGTCGCGCATGGCCTGGAAATGTCCCCGACGACTGAAGTCCTGCTCGAAGAATCGGTCATCGGCTGGAAAGAATTTGAAATGGAGGTCGTGCGCGACCGCAACGACAACTGCATCATCGTCTGCTCCATTGAGAACTTCGATCCGATGGGCGTGCATACCGGCGACTCGATTACCGTGGCGCCGGCGCAGACGCTGACGGACAAGGAATACCAGCGACTGCGCGATGCTTCGATCGACGTGCTGCGCAAGATCGGAGTCGAAACCGGCGGGTCGAACGTACAATTTGCGATCAACCCGGAGGACGGCCGCGTCCTGATCATCGAGATGAACCCGCGCGTTTCCCGCTCGTCGGCGCTGGCATCCAAGGCCACCGGTTTCCCGATCGCTAAGATCGCGGCGAAACTGGCAGTCGGATTTACGCTCGATGAATTGCAGAACGACATCACCGGCGGGGCGACGCCTGCATCGTTCGAACCGACGATCGACTATGTCGTGACGAAGATTCCGCGCTTTACATTCGAGAAGTTTCCCGGCGCAACGGATCGGCTGTCGACCCAGATGAAGTCCGTTGGCGAAGTTATGGCCATGGGCCGTAACTTCCAGGAGTCGCTGCAAAAAGCCTTGCGCGGGCTCGAGACAGGCATCAGCGGACTCGAAGAGATCTGCGGGCCGATCGCTACGGATGTCGATCGTGATCGTCTGCGGCACGAACTGCGCATGCCGGGCCCGAGCCGTATCCTGTATGTCGCCGACGCGCTGCGCCATGGCTACTCCTACGAGGACGTCGCGCGGGTCACTGGTATCGACCCATGGTTCGTGGTGCAGATCGCCGACCTTGTGAATACGGAAAACGCGATGCGCGGCCGCACCCTGGCTGAATTCGACGCGCACTACATGCGTGCGATCAAGCGCAAGGGATTTTCTGACGCACGCATCGCCACGGTGCTGGGAGCGGCGGAGCGCGATGTCCGCAAGCTGCGCCTGAAATTCGGCGTCCGGCCGGTGTACAAGCGGGTTGATACCTGTGCCGCCGAATTCGCGACGACAACCGCTTATATGTATTCGAGCTACGACGAAGAATGCGAGGCGGAGCCCACCGACAGGGAGAAGATCATGATCCTCGGTGGCGGTCCGAATCGTATCGGGCAGGGCATCGAATTCGATTACTGCTGCGTACACGCCTCGCTGGCGCTGAAGGAAGCGGGCTACGAGACCATCATGGTCAATTGCAATCCGGAAACGGTGTCGACCGACTATGACACGTCGGATCGCCTGTATTTCGAGTCGTTGACGTTCGAAGATGTCATGGAAATCATCGACAAGGAGAAGCCCAGGGGTGTCATCGTGCAATATGGCGGTCAGACGCCGCTGAAGCTGGCACGCGACCTCGAAGCTGCCGGCGCGCCGATCATCGGCACCTCGCCCGACTCGATCGATCTTGCCGAGGATCGCGAGCGTTTCCAGGCGTTAATCGGGGAACTCGGTCTGAAACAACCGCCGAATTGCACCGCACGCAGCCGGCAGGAAGCATTGCAACGAGCCGGCACCGTAGGCTACCCGCTGGTGGTGCGTCCGTCATATGTGCTGGGCGGCCGCGCCATGGAAATCGTCCACAACGATGAAGACCTGGGCGCCTACATGGATGCTGCGATCCATGTTTCCAACGAGAGCCCGGTGTTGCTGGACCGTTTCCTGGACCTCGCGACCGAGGTCGATGTCGACTGTATCTGCGATGGCGAGCGCGTCCTGATCGGTGGCGTGATGGAGCACATCGAGCAGGCCGGTGTGCACTCGGGTGACTCCGGTTGCTCACTGCCGCCTTTCAGCCTGACGCCGGAGATCCTGCAGGTCATGGAAGAACAGGTCATCCGCCTTGCCAAGGGGCTGAAGGTCGTCGGTTTGATGAACACGCAGTTCGCGATTCAGGGCGACGTCGTCTACCTGCTCGAAGTCAATCCGCGTGCTTCGCGGACGGCACCGTTCGTGTCCAAAGCGATCGGCATTCCGCTGGCCAAGATCGCTGCCAAGGTGATGGTCGGTGTAACCCTTGCCGAGCAGGGATTCGTCAACCAGCGGATACCGGAATACTTTTCGGTCAAAGAAGCGGTATTCCCGTTCATCAAGTTCCCCGGCAGTGACCCGATCCTCGGGCCCGAGATGAAGTCGACCGGTGAGGTCATGGGCGTCGGACGGACCTTCGGCGAGGCCTATGCCAAGGCGCAGCTAGCCTCCGGCGTCAAGTTGCCGCGGCAGGGCGCCGCGTTGTTGAGCGTCCGCGAGCGGGACAAGAATGGTGCCATAGAACTGGCCAGGATCCTGACCGACATGGGTTTCGAAATCGTTGCAACGCACGGTACGGCGCAGCATCTGACCAAAGCTGGTGTATCATGCCGTCGCGCGAACAAGGTTCGCGAAGGTCGCCCGCATATCGTCGACATGATCAAGAACGGTGAAATCGATCTCATCGTCAACACGACCGAGGGCAAGCAGGCGATCAACGAGTCCGAGTCGATTCGTGCCGAGGCGGTCCGACGTGCGGTAACGTATTACACGACACTCGAAGCGGCAGTTGCCACCTGCAAGGCAATCGATCACCTGGACGACAGCGAAGTGAATCGCCTGCAGGACTTACATAACGAGGTAGTGGCATGAGCAAAGTGCCGATGACATTGCGCGGCTATGAACTGCTGCAGGAAGAGCTGAAACGACTCAAGGGAACGGAGCGCCCTGCGGTGATCAGGGCTATTGCCGAAGCCCGTGCCCATGGCGACCTGAAGGAGAATGCCGAATACCACGCGGCAAAAGACCAGCAGGGCTTCATCGAGGGCCGGATCAAGGAGATCGAGGGCAAGCTGTCGCATGTGCAGGTCATAGACGTGACGGCGATCGATGCGCGCGGCAAGATCATCTTCGGTTCGACCGTAAAGCTCTACGACGAAGACGCCGAAAAGGAAATTACCTACAAGATCGTCGGTGAGGATGAGGCGGACATCAAGTCGGGCCTGTTGTCCTTTACGTCGCCGATCGCGCGCGCGCTGATCGGCAAAAACGAGGGAGACGTGGTCGAATTCAATGCACCGGACGGTGAGAAAACCTACGAGGTCCTCGAAGTTCGCTACGAGTAGGCAGGTCCCATCAGGTCGGAATCCGGATACGTTTGTCGGGTTTCTTCGTCAGGTTGGGCTTGTACAGAAGCCCGACATTGCCAATGCGCTGTACCAGTGTTGCGTTACTGACTTCGCAGAGCCTGGCGAACATCGCATCCCGTTCTGCCCGGTCTCCGGCACGGATGCGAACCTTGATCAGTTCGTGATGGTCGAGCGTGGACTCGAACTCGGCCAGCAGCGATTCACTGAGACCCGCATCGCCGACGATGATGAGCGGCTTGAGCCCGTGACCGAGGCCGCGCAGGTGTTTTTTCTGACGTTCGTTGAGATTCATGCCGCGGAGTGTAGCAGTGCCGGTAAACGGAATCCTCGTGAAGTGAGATATAGCTGATGAGTAAGCCACGCCGCTCTGGAGGTAGTTGGCGTGATCGCCAGGAACGCGATCCCTACGTGCAGCAGGCACGCCGCGAAGGCTGGCGCTCGCGCGCCGTCTACAAGCTCGAGCAGATCGACGAGAAAGAAAAGCTCTTGAAGCCAGGCATGGTCTGCGTCGACCTGGGATCTGCACCGGGCGGCTGGAGCCAGTATGTCTCGGCAAGATTGAAAGAAAGGGTGCGGGTCGTCGCTGTGGACCTCCTGGAAATGGACGCTCTGCCGGCCGTCGACTTCATCCAGGGCGATTTCCAGGAAGAAGCCGTTTTTGAGCAGTTGGTCCAGGCTGTCGGGGAGGGTGGTGCCGACCTTGTAATCAGCGATATGGCACCCAATATCACCGGAACGCGGGTAGTCGACCAACCGCGCTCGATGTACCTGGTTGAACTGGCGCTGGATGCAGCACGCCGCCTTCTGAAGCCCAAAGGCGATTTTGTCTGCAAATTATTCCAGGGCGAAGGATTCGATGAGTTCGTGCGCGAAGCGAGGAACTCTTTTGAGCGCGTCAAGGTCATTAAACCCAAGGCCTCGAGACCGGGTAGCCGTGAGGTGTACTTGGTAGCGAGAAATTATCAATTGTAGTAGGGTCGATTTGTTAACTTTGTCCAGCTTTCCCCGGCCATTGCGCCCCTTCCTCGCGGAAACCGAATGTGAATGACTTAACCAAGAATATACTCGTATTTATTGTGATCATCGTCGTGCTGTTGTCGGTGGTCCAGGGCCTGTCGGGCGTGACCCCGGGCCAGCCGGAGAAGACGGACTACTCGGAGTTCCTGACGCAGGTGCGTTCCGGCCAGGTTCAGATTGCCGTGATTGACGGACAGACGATTCGTTTTGGCAAGAACGAACCGCTGCAGTACTACACGATCAGCCCCGAGACGGATAACAACACGTTGATCGGACTGCTCGACAAGAATGGCGTGCGTTTCACGGCCGCAGAGCCAAAATCACCCAACCTTATCGGCCAGTTACTCATCAGCTCTTTCCCGATCCTGCTGTTGATCGGCGTCTGGATCTATTTCATGCGTCAGATGCAGGGCGGTGGCGGTGGCCGGGGGGCGATGTCCTTCGGCAAGAGCAAGGCTCGCCTGCTGGGCGAAGACCAGATCACCACCACCTTTGCCGACGTGGCGGGGGTTGACGAGGCCAAGGAGGACGTGAAGGAACTGGTGGAATTCCTGCGGGATCCCAGCCGCTTCCAGAAACTGGGCGGCCGCATTCCACGGGGGGTGCTGATGGTGGGGCAGCCGGGTACCGGCAAGACCCTGCTG
>Ga0210065_1000437_pt1 | contig 11428 bp, 13 predicted proteins | sample Muzzi_PWB_D1_FD_185533 | JGI IMG/M metagenome (GOLD analysis project Ga0210065, IMG submission 185533) | Wetland microbial communities from San Francisco Bay, California, USA, that impact long-term carbon sequestration - Muzzi_PWB_D1 (SPAdes) | ecosystem: Environmental > Aquatic > Marine >... | reverse complement strand
AATAACCGGCGCCTTGCCACCCTGTGCGCTCGACAGGAGTGCGCGTGCTGCGCTGATTCGCGTTACGGCAATTTTGAGGTCGAGATTGGCAAGCCGGGCACGCTCGATCAGATCATCCAGCACGGGATCATTGAAAACCTGCCACCAGGTTTGCAACGAAGCGTTCTGGTCCAGAGCGACTTGCTGCGAAATGTTTTCGCTCCACGCATCCGGCGTTTGAATTTCCGGTTGCTGGTAGTTGGGACCGACGGCCGCGCAGCCACACAGCACCACCACCGGCAGCAGCGCTGCAGGCCAAGTCAAAAACCTCGTTTCAGAGCGATTCACCGGCCTTCACACTATTTGAATGGGTTGTAAATGTAATTCAGGAAACTTTCCGACTGCAGCTCGATTTGCCTGAGAAGAATCAGGAAATCTGCCGCATCGTGAGAGTACATTGCCACCAGACCGCTCGCACCGAAGTGCAGCGGGTAATCCGGATTTTCGTCAATCTTCAGACGCACCATGAATTGCTCCGCACTTCTGATTTGTTCTATGTGAGGCAGCACTCCGCTGGGTATGCCCTGGGTGTTGCCCGCAGCCCACACCACATTCTGGACCTCGGCATCGAACAGTTTTCCCGGATACATTTCGAATGCGACCTGTGCTTTGTCCCCCGGGCGCAGCCTTTGTATTCCTCGCTGCAATACGGTCGCTACGAGCCAAAACTCCTCTGTGTTCACAAATGCCATCACGGGCTGCTTGAGGCGAACGAAAGCGCCGGGATAGAGCTGAAGGTTTGCCACGAAGCCATCCGATGGCGCTACGATGGTTGTATGCTCCAGGTTGTATCTGGCAATTGCGAGTTCAGCCAGTACTTCGGCCACCGCGCTGTGCTGGTCGCCAACTTCCGAGTCAAGGGCAATTTCAGATGCCTTTTGTGCCGCCAACGCCGCCTCAAGTTCGGCCTGTTTCACTTGCACATCATTTTGATTCTCTTCCATGCGCAGTTGGGAAACGGCGTTTTGCCTGGCTGCATCGGCGATTTGCTGATATTTGGCCTGCGCTACCTGCAGGTTGGCCTGTGCCCTTTGCACGGCCGCTTTCGACTCCAGAACTTGCTGGTTTAACTCCGCCACGCCGGTGTCGGCAGCAGCGAGCTGCGCTGTGCTCAGATCTACCCTTGCCTGCCATTCTGTCGGATCCATCTGGAACAGTGGCTGTCCCTTCGTCACCTGCTCGTTATTTTTGACATAAACCTCCTTCACCAGTCCACCATATTCAGGCGCCATTTGTACGACGTAGGACTGCACGAACATGGCTTTGCTATAGGGGGCGTACTGACCCAGAAAAATCACCTCGGTCATTGCGGCGGCTATCCACAAGCCAAAAGTGACGAATTTCCAGAACAGGTTATAGCGGATCAGTTTGTAGTCGAAAAAAATCAGCCGGATCAGGAATACGTAGGCGATGGTTATCAGTAATTCCATGCTAGTCTCCCGGGTTCGGTGTGGTCGCATTCCCGGCCGGTTCGCCGGGTGTCGTTCCCTGCCCGGTGGCTTCATCAACCGGTGGTTCTTCCGGTTCCTTCCTGTCTTCCCGGGCATATAAACTACCTACGACAGCACCGGAATATGCCCAGACCAGTGCCGCCATCCACAAAGGAAAAATCAATAAGCCCAGCAGAGAGGTAACCTCAATGGCTTCTACCTGTGGGTGGTTGCGCGCCTTGGCGATTTTCCCCGGATACGTATGAATCTTGATGATCCCCAGGATGATGACGATGATTGAGAAAAATATGAGGAACAGGGAGATGAGTTCGAGCTTCATAACCAGACCTTAAACCGCCAAAAGATGAGTGCGCCTGAATTTTACCGTAAAAAGATCGGCGTGCATAAAACAAAACGGGTCTTGTTTCACGAAGCTCCACCAACCGGCGTCTGGCCATGTGTAAGCAGCCGACGGCTTGCCCACAGGGCACCACTTGACCGGTTTTAACATCCTATGCTTAACTCGTAGCGTTCATGAGACCCCGAATGTTTTTCGAACACAGGTCATTACCGGTTGCTCGCTGGAGTAAGAGGAGAAGTGCAGCTAATGCTGATCGAAAAGTTAGCCATCGCTTTGACGATGATGTTTCTCTGCACCATGATTCACGCCTTATTTATGATGGCTGCGAACAAGGCAGTCGACCGGAGCATGGCCTATGTCAGTCATGGCAGGCACCCGTTTCGCCGTGCGGTGCAGATTTGGTTGATCATCCTGTGGATGTTCCTGGGCATATGTGTCGAAGCCGGCATCTGGGCGTATACGTACCTGAGCATCCCTTCAATCACGACGCTGCCCGACGCTCCGACGGCATTCTATTTCTCGTTGGTGACCTACACCTCGCTTGGTTTCGGCGATATCGTACTCACCGGGGATTGGCGGGTGCTTTCGGCCATCGAGGCTGCAACCGGAGTCATCATTTTCGGCTGGACGACGGCATTGATCTTTTACTTTATTCAGAAAATCTATAAGACGGGATAGCCGGGTGACATCGAAAATACTTTGTGCCAGTGGCAACTGCCGGGCCCAGTTTAAGGAAAACACTTAAACTCGAAATCGTGACATTTCTATGAGTGGATGGTTTACAAGTAATCTGGGCGATGCAATGCTGGCGGGTGAAGCGCTTGATCATATCAAGACACTTTTTGCGTCAGAGTACGCCAAGTCCAATGGCTCAAACGAAATGGCGATTTTCGTTCGTCATGAATCTGAGGGTCGGCTGCACTGTGAAGTCATGGTTTATTTTTCACCGGCGACCGTTCATGTGGCAGAAGCGGTTGACGCCATCGCCTGTAAAAAACCCGCGCCGATGGGTATGGGATTGCTGGCTGGCCCGGAAGAGGCCTGGTCTGTTTTGTTTCCTGGAGATAGTGCCCAGGATCAGTAAATTCTGAATGAAGCTCAATTACTTGCTGTTTCCAGCCTTGCGATGCGTGACACTTGATCTGCTTTTTGTATAAAGCAGCGACAGAAATACTGGAGTTAAGTCTATGAAAATGAAAGTGGAAAGAGATGCCGAAGGATATCTGTTTCAAACCGATGACTGGAATCAGGACATCGCAAATGAAATCGCCAGGGAAGAGGGTGTAGAGCTAAATGACACCTATTGGCTGGTGCTGAATTTTATCCGCGACTCTTACCAGGCGCACGGTATTACACCGGACGTCCGTCATTTAATCAGTTACCTGGCGACCGAAAAGCAGTGCAGCAAGAAAGAAGCAAAGGTACTCGTTTTTAAATTGTTTCCCTATGGTTATGTCAAGCAGGCATGCAAAATTGCCGGGATGAAAAAACCACGCGCATGGAGCACGGGTTAGGGCATTGGATGGCAACGGTCGATTATCCGGGTTTTCCTTGCCTCCTCGGAATCCAGGGTATCGAAAAACGTATCAAGATAGGCGCCTGATTCTCTTCGATCACCTCGCCCGAGCCCGGGTGTTTCGACCAGCGTTTTCATGATATCCCCTTCCAGTCCGCTGAATTTCGCAAACAATGCGCTCCAATCCATATCGGGATGGCAGTAACCCATGTAGTAGCGATGTTTCACCTTCTTGACGGGCACATCGGGCGAGGGGCTTGCATAGTAGGCGTTGACCAGCCCGGACATGTCCAGATCGTAGATCACCGGCACATCCCTGCCGTCAGGAAATCGCAACAGAAACACATTCTCCTGCTTTTCGATAGACCAGTCGGTATTGCCGATCATGAAATTGAAGAGGGCCAGTTGATCTGCCGCGTTGAGGTCCAATCGCGCCGGGTCAAAGTCCGTCTGGGCTAACAGTTGTGCACCCATGCGTGCAGCCAGGTCTTTAAAATGTTCCGCAAAAAATCCGTTGCGGGTAAAATCGCGACGCGGATCATCAGGGTTCGCATAGGTGATCCTGACGAAGCGGACACGCAAACTGACATCGGTAACCAGGTTATACAGGCGATAGCCGAGATATTCATTGCCGACATAACTTTCAAAATCATCCGGCAGGGTGAGTGGCCGATCAGTATCCGTCGCAACTCCCTTGCCGCAATGCGAGGTCAGGGCCAGTGTCGATTGACCTTCGAACGGGGTGCCAACGGTATCCTCTGCAGAAAAACGCACAAAAATCGTCGGTACCTGGCAGTGGGCCTGCATCGCGCGCCAGCCATCCCTGCGTCGGATACTGATGGGTATGGATTGTTGATTGCCATTGCCGTCCTGGTACTCGAACACGGTTGGTGTGTAGTCGCAATCGGGTGATTCCCAGGGCCGGCACAATTTGTCGAAATTAACCGGCATGGTCAACTGCAGCACATCATAGGTATCGAACAACAAGGGTTCGGGTGTTTGCGCGGCTGCATTACCCGCGGCAAAAATCAAAACGCAGGCTATCAAATATTGTCGAATCATTTCGGTTGGTGGCTTTATTTTCAGTAAGTGAGGTCTAGTTTACGGCCTGTGACCTATTAATGTAAGGTTGATAAAGTTAAAAATATCACTTTCAGAAAATAGGATCGGTGCTTGGGCGGTCGCACTGCCCCTGCCGACAAGTAGGTGCCGTTCATTGCATCGCAGGAAAAGACATGATCCTGCCAAAGGTAGCATTGGTTTGCTGGCCAGGGGTTCTGTTGAGTATTTGGGGTAAACTGGATTTGCCACCGTTTAGCCCAGGCAGTTGGAGTCAATAGCAGTATGGAGTTCATCACGGAAAGTTTAAGGGCCGATTGGCAGACCTTTCTCAGTTTCTCGCCGCGGCTGATATACGCACTTGCCGTGCTAGTCATCTTTTTCCTTGGCGCCGGTATTATCAGCAAACTGGTTGGACGCATCATGCTTCGCAGTAAGCGTATGCACGGCCAGGAACGTTATGTCCGGCGCCTGGTCATGTGGACCATCCGGCTGCTCGGGGTATTGTTTGCGCTGAGCGTCATGGGGCTCAAAGGCCTGGCCGCCAGCATGTTGGCCACCGGTGGTGTTGTCGCCATTGTGTTGGGTTTCGCCTTTCGTGAAATCGGTGAAAACCTGCTGGCCGGTATTTTCCTGAACTTCAGCCGTCCCTTTGAAGTGGGCGACCTGATCAAGTCGGGTGGCTTGACCGGCACCGTTCGCGCCATTGATGTGCGCTCTGTTCACATACGCACTTTCGATGCCTGTGATGTGTTTGTACCCAGTGCGCAGATATTCAGAGAGGAGCTTTACAATTACACTCGCGACGGGCTGCGCCGCCCCAGCTTTTGCATTGGAGTCGCCTACCACGATGAACCCGAAGTGGTCGTGTCACTTTTGCAGGATACGATCCGCCAGGTGGAGGACGTGCTGCCCGAGCCACAGGCGTTTGTTCTTATTAAGCAATTCGCCGATAGCTGGATCGTCTACGAGGTGTTCTTCTGGATCGATATCAACACCAGTCGCCGTGACCTGGTGGGTGTCACCAATGACGTCATGATTCAATGCTGGCGTGTTCTCCGCGATGCGGGTATGACCTTCAGCACCGATGTCACCAGTGCGCTTGAAGTCAAATCGGTTGCGCCGCTCATCGTGCAGAAGGCTGGCACCGATCAGTGAGGCTTGTTGGCCGGGGATCGCAGGATCACGCAAAGCATAATGGCTGAACAGGCTACCATCCAGAGGGTGTAGCGGAAGTCTGTGGCCGGGGCAACGATGAACAAAGGCGACACATAAAGCAGACCGCTAAAACCCATGCAGACCAAGAACCTCGAGCAAAACGTATTGTTTCGCCATAGCCGGTATGACGCCAGGATCAATGTCACGACCAAAATCACCAGGTAAAACCAGGGTCTGTAAATGAGCGTATGGGTACTCAACGCCACCCATTCAAAGGCTGTACCGAGTGCTTTGCTATCCTTGTTGAGCAGTTGCAAACCGAAATCATTTGCAATGATCCGGTCTTCGAACGCCATACGCACCTTGTTGGGGCCAAGCCCGAGTAAGCGTGCAAAAACCCGTGCGCGGTGCTTGAAGTAACTGACCGGGTAATCCAGCGGCAGGGCCAGCCAGGCATTGAACTCTTCTCGAAGATGTTCCGGCTCAGGGAAAAAATTACCGATATCACCCAGCGTGCCATTGACCTCGGGGTCGAATGCCGCTTCCATGCGGGCCAGTGTCGCGGCTTCGGGTTCGTCCTTGTCAAAGAGAATATTGGTGGGTATCAGCACCTTTTGTTCAGCAATTGAAACAGCGGTCAGGTCCCAAACAGCAATGGTGGGCCACTTGGTATATTTTTCGACACCTATGGAACTCATCATTAGTCCGGCAAGCAGACCACTGAGCAACAGCATCGAAGCCAGCATGGCAGTGTTTGACCAGTGTCCCCGGCGGCCGCCGGAATTGAAATACGCGTCACACAATATGTAAAACAGCGGAATCGCGGCGAGCAGCGCTGTGCGTTTTGCGGCCAGGCCGTAGCACAGTGCCAGCAGCCCAACGATAAATACCCATCGGGCGCCGGTCCTTTTGAGCAGCAGCGTGCAAGCGACAGCCAGCAGGAAGGCGCACATGACACCGACGTCATTCCAGACGGTTGCCGAATGAATCCACAGCGGAGGGAGCAGCCCGAGGATGACAACAACAAGGGATCTGCCCCACAAGCTCTCGCGCACGCACACCGCGATGACGGCAATCGCGCACCAGTACATCATTTGATGGAATACCAGCATGCTGCCCGGGCCGAAAAGGTGATGACCCAGTTGCCAGGCATAAACCATGACGGGTGGATGATAGTTGCGAACCGGCAGGTCCCCGATCACCTGGCGGTACTGGAAAATGGAATCGAAAGACATCAGGCCCGGGAAAAAGAGATAGCTGGTAGCAACAGCAAGAGCAGTCGCCAGTATGACAAGCATGGCACGGTTGTGGGTTTCTGACATGTAACCCCTCCTTTTATTGATGTGCCTCGGCGAGCGCAAAATATACTCCGGTGCAGACCCATGATCAATTTTTGCAAATGGCCAATGCCATCACCACACCCCCTCGGCTTTGCGGGTAATCAAAGCGCAATGGTTTCAGTCAGTCTTGCACGGCGGTCGGCTGGCACTGGGGCGGGTAGTTGCTACCAGGACCGTGAGCAACAGGGACGTTGCGATCGAGCCCCCCATGGATGGGTTCATGGGCGTGTCCTGGTAGTAACTACCCGTCCCAGGGCTCCCGCCCATTCAAGATTAAGCCGGGAACTGTTGCGCAGGCTTGCCTAAGCCACTAGTAGAGTGGGACAGCAACGGAGCCGGTCCAGTTTTTGTGCGGTTCAATAACAGGCCGGGTTCGGGTAAAGTCGTCCTTGCACCCAAAAAATGAATCCCATCGGGGAGAAACAAGTGATGAAGGCTATTTTATTTTTGTTTGCACTGGCACTGGTGCCGGTAGTTGCCTGTGCTGACTTTTCCTGTCCGGACGGGACGCACATGGCTTGCCTGGATGAGGGTGACAGCGTTTGCCCCGCTACTGCAAGATGCGTCGATGCTGATGCCGTCTGCTTTGATGCGCGTGCCTGCGAATCGTCGCGGGGGTTCATATGCGGGTCTGAATTCGACGCTATTATGGGTGACTACGAAAAGGCAGTGAACCAATACAATCAGCTCATCTCGGAAAATGTTGACTTGCGGAAAAGAAGCCTGGATCAGAAAAATTGCATATTGAATGCCTCTACCCTGACAGACGCAAGAAAGTGTGCCGGATAGCACCAAATTCACAATGAAAAACCTGTTCACCGACATACCCGCTCACCTTCCCGATGAACTCTTCGAAACCCTGGTCAAGACGGACTCAGTTCATGTTCAGCGGATCGTCTCCAAAGGCCACACCACGGCGAAAAACGACTGGTACGACCAGCAGACAAACGAATTCGTGCTATTGCTAAAAGGTGCCGCAAGACTTGAGTTCAGCGATGGCCGCCTGGTTACAATGGGCCCGGGCGATTGGCTGCAGATTCCCGCCCGCAAAAAGCACAGGGTGGCATGGACGGATGAGGCTGTTGAAACCGTCTGGCTGGCAGTGCATTACGCTTAGTGAGGTGCCCAACACTGAGCAATCTATGACGCTTAAATACCCTGCAAGTCAGGTGTCGCAAAGCACCCTAAACTGAAGTTTGTAGAGCAAAGTTTTGAGGAATATACTTTGCTATCTACATGGGTGCATTTCAAATGAAATCTTTATTCATAGTCACCATTCAATAGGCGAAATTATATGCACACATGGACTGACCGCAATTCAATGCGACTCTCCTTAAAAACGGAGCAAGCCGCGCGGGGTATTGCTTTCAAGGTCCGCCTGCTATGCAGTTGCCTTGTATTACTCGTGATGAGTGGTTGCTCGTCATATGGCGTCATTCATAATCAGCCAGCCACTGACACCGACACAGGAAAACCCTATTCGGTGAAGACCTGGGCGCAGTCCGAGGAAGCCGCTGATTTTATTTTTATCCTGAGCTTTTCCGGAGGAGGAACACGAGCGGCGGCCATGGCTTATGGTGTGCTCGAGGAATTGCGCGACACACCGATCACCATCGATGGTCAACAAGGTCGGTTGCTCGACGAAGTAACACATATCAGCTCGGTATCCGGGGGTAGTTTCACCTCGGCCTATTACGGTCTTTACGGTGACAGAATTTTTGACGATTTCGAAAATAATTTCCTGAAAAAAAATGTTCAAGGTCATCTCACCAAGAGTCTTATTAACCCGTTCCACTGGATCGGCCGAAAAGGGCGTACCGAACGGTCCGCCGAGTACTACAACAAGATTCTGTTTCACGATGCGACCTTCGCCGACATGATGCAACCGGGCCGTCCGATGATCATCATCAATGCCTCGGATCTGGCCTACGGTGTCCGATGGTCATTTATCCAGGATTACTTCAACCTGTTGTGTTCAGATGTTCGTGAGTATCCGGTGGCCTGGGCCGTAACTGCTTCATCGGCAGTACCGGTGGTATTTAACCCCATAGTGCTGAAAAATTATCCAGGTTGCCCTGACCTCCACGCGTCACCACAGGTGGTGGAGATGGCAATACAAAGTGATGAACTGTCTGAGTTGTTGACCGGCCTGGAATCCTACAATGACAAGGCAGACCGCGAATTTATTCATTTCGTCGATGGCGGCATTACCGATAACATGGGTTTGCGTGCCATTTCCGATGTAGTGGCCGTATCGGGTGGACCTGCGCAGTTGATGAATAAGAATCATAGAAAAATCCCGAGCCATGTCGTGTTCGTGTCTGTCAATGCATCCACAGAGAAGCGGCCGGATATGAACAAGAGCGCCAAGCAACCATCCATGCTTGCTTCCATGAATGCAATGACCGATATCCAGTTACACCGCTATAACGCCGCTACCATTGACCAGGTCAGAAACAATCTTGAAAACTGGGCAACACAGTTGTCAACAGCCGAGCACGAGGTGAAATCCTATTTCATTGAAGTAAGTTTCGAACAGGTTGCGGATCCGCAACTGAAGTATTTTTTGAACAAGGTTCCCACCTCGTTCAAGCTGACGGAGGAGCAGGTCGCCACCCTGATAAAGAGCGCAAGAGACCTGTTGCAGGCGGATCCGGAATACCAGCAACTCTTGACGGATCTCGCCAGGCGCTAGGGATGCGGTGTGATTCCTGTGGATTGTTTTTACCATGAATTGCGCTAACCAACTGATATAGGTTCCACGAATCCGGTCGGCAGAGCGCACAGCCAGGAAGGATGAATATATGAAATTGTTTAAATCAGTCAATATAGCAATGGTATCGGCGATGACACTGCTTGGTATCACGGTATCCGGTTCGGACCTGCTGGCCCAGCAATCGGAAGTGGATCCAGCCGCTGTCCAGGCTTTTCAGAAAATGACCGAATTCGTTGTTAACCTCGAGGGGTTTAGCGTGAGCACGCAAGTCACGCTTGAAGAATTACTCGACAACGGGCAGCGTATCGATGTCGATATTTATGCGAACGTAGTCATACAAAGGCCGAACAAGTTACGCGCCGCTCGCCTTGGCGACGGGGTGAGCCAGTCTTTTTATTACAATGGTGAGACGCTGACTTTGTATGACCCGGTTAACAAAGTCTATGCCACCGAGGCGGCTCCGAAAACGATTGAGGGCGTACTGGATTACACGCGTGAGAACCTGGGCCTCATTATTCCGGTAGCGGATCTCGTTTATCGGAATGCATTTGAGCTTCTGATGCAAGACGTGAACTTCGCCGCCGTCGTAGGAGATGCGATCATAGGTGGTGTTCACTGTACTCACCTGGCTTTCGGGCGTCCGGATGTGGATTTCCAGGTATGGGTGGCAGACGGTGACGTGCCATACCCTTGCAAGTACGTGGTTACCGATACGTCGTCACCGGCGTTAATGAGTACTGTAACCGTCATGGGTGACTGGGTTTTTGATCCGGAAACGGATGCAGCAGTTTTCTATTTCGTACCCCCGGCTGATGCTCAGGCCGTATCATTTCTGCCCTACAACAGCAGTTCTGAAAACTAGTACCTGCAGGAAAATATCATGAATATCATCAAACTCACAATTCTCGCGGTCGTAGCCGGTATGGCATTTTTTGTTGATCTCTCTCCGGCAACATCACCGATACCAATGGAAGTTCAGTTCGTGTCCGAAGCACAGGCAATTTTTGGCGTCCGCCGCAGGGCAATTCGCCGTGGGGTAGTCGTGGGATACGCGGCGGCTGAAGGTGCTGAAGCCGGGGCGGTTGCCCAGCAGCAAGCTGTCACAGCTGAGCAGCAGGCCACAACAGCACAGCAACAATCGGCAACCACACAACAGCAAGCTGCAACCGCGCAGCATGAGAATGCTGTGGTGACCAAGGCGGCGGCAGGCGCTTTGGCGCTTGGTACGGTTGTTGCCACTCTGCCGGGAGGATGTACACAAATGTCATCAGGTGGTATTGAGTACTATCACTGTGGTGCCGACTATTATCGGGCGGTGTTCCAGGGCAACAACCTCGTCTACGTAACCGCGAGTCCGTAAAATCCGGGCCTATGGGTGAAACTGATCCTGTAGTTCCGGAGCTTTTGCATTCCCGTACAGGCACGGTATGGCGTTTATCGCTGCATGGCGTTTTGTTGTGGGTCTCACTTGCTTTGCTGGCCCCTGGCAATTGTTTGTTTGCGCAGGAAACAGTTACAGACCGTGCTCCATCCGGGACTGATAACGCTCAATCCGGTGAGGTAGCGGATACCGCGGCGGACAATGAATTGAATGGCGTCATAGCTGATTCTGTTCGCTCAATGTTCCAGGAAAAAGAAACGCTGTATACGCATATTCGCTGGGGTACCAAGGTGTATGTGGATGCTCCACTTGGCAACGAGCCGGCTGGCGCTGACTTAACACTGCGAAAAGCCGAGCTCAAGCTCAGCAGGAAATTCGGCAAAAACTTGCAGGCCAAGGCGAGTGCTAACTATAACCACGGTGTCTTG
>Ga0210065_1000436_pt1 | contig 11433 bp, 8 predicted proteins | sample Muzzi_PWB_D1_FD_185533 | JGI IMG/M metagenome (GOLD analysis project Ga0210065, IMG submission 185533) | Wetland microbial communities from San Francisco Bay, California, USA, that impact long-term carbon sequestration - Muzzi_PWB_D1 (SPAdes) | ecosystem: Environmental > Aquatic > Marine >... | reverse complement strand
CGCGCCTTTCAGCGCGGTCAAAGTGTCGGTGATGTCGCCCAACCCCGGTGCACCCTATGGTCTGGGGTTCTCGCGACGGGACGGCGCAGGCGGCGCCTTTACACACGATTTCGTGTCCGCCTGCATCGACGGCTTCATGACCCGCAAGACATGGGCGCAAATCGAGCCCGCACCGACCGCGGCAACACACAAGTTCCATATGGTGACGCTGGGCCGCAACAAGATCGCATTTGCAGAAATGACGGATCTGTTCGAGTATTTCGACCTTGATGTGCTTTGGCAGAAATCAGCCACACTGATCTACCGGCGCGATTACAATGCAGCGGCACGCGCGCATGGCGCGTGGCGACTGATCACGATGTTTCCTGATTCTGGTGATGCCGGATGGGCCCCGAGCCTATGGTTGTCGGATTCGATGAAGGCGGCGATCACAGCATACAATGTTGGCAAACCGTCGGCGAAAAAGATCAACAAAAACGCCAAGGACTATACCTGGACCGGCGTGGTGTCTGCGGCAGCGGGCCAGCCACAACAGCGGTTCCCGGTTCCGGCCTGGGCCTGATCAAAACGGAAGCGGGAAATCAATACCTGACTTGAACCAATAAAAATTCATGGCCTGAGAATAAAAACGAGACGAAAATCACCAGTCGTTGTAAAATCTGCACGTCGTTTTGCTTGATGCGCCAGGGTCGCTTTCTCATTTAGGGTCGTGTTTTCAATAATGAGAGCTCGCGTACAAGCAAAACGGCGCCTATCTTGAGGGCCGTTTCCTGTTTTCCGCAAACCTTTGCTTTAAACGATTGACCGGTCAGTCGACTTCAGGCGGTATCCGGGCCTGTCTTACCTGCTCATATGCATAGGCCAATTGAATCAATTTCGCATCGCTGAATTCGCCACCAAAAAACGATATTCCTATCGGCAGACCGACAACCTGACCCGCCGGCACCGTAATGCTGGGATAACCGGATATTGCTGCAAGTGATGCACTGGATATACCTGACGACTGATCACCATTGATGTGATCGGTCAGCCATGCAGGGCCCCTTGTTGGGGCAACCAGGGCGTCAAGGTGGTTGGCCTGCAGCGCGTTGTTAATCCCGTTTTGTGAAATACGCTTGCTCTCTTTCAAGGCCTCCAGGTATTGCTGATCGCTCAGCGGACCCTTGGCCTGCGCCTCGAGCATGTCTTCCTGTCCGAATATCGGCATCACCGTCTTGCTGTGGGTGTTGTTAAATTCAATGATAGCGGCCAGGCTTTTGACAGGCGCCCCCGATTTTTCCAGGTAGGCATTCAGATCCGCCTTAAATTCGTAATACAGCACTTCGTGTTGAGCGGCACTCATACCCTCCGTGTCAATCTCGACCGGGTCGACTATATCTGCACCCAGTGCCATCAGCGTCACGATCGCACGGTCGAGAATGTCTTCAACGCGTTCGTCGACACCGGCACCGGAATAACCGCGATAAACACCGACCCTGACACCCCTGAGGTCGACTTTTGAAAGGTTTCCGGCGTAATCAGGCACCGAACCGGGAAAACTGCCGGCAAGCGGGTCTTCGGGATCGGCGCCGACCATCGCAGCAAGCAAGATAGCCGCGTCTTTGACAGTTCGGCCCATCGGGCCCGCAGTATCCTGGCTGTGTGCGATCGGGATGATGCCACTGCGGCTGACCAGCCCCAGCGTTGGTTTGATACCCACGATCCCGTTCACACTGGACGGACATACCACCGAACCGTTGGTTTCGGTGCCGACGGCCACGCTGGTCAGACTGGCCGCAACCGCGACCGCCGAGCCACTGGATGAACCACAGGGGTTGCGGGCCAGATCGTATGGGTTCTTTGTCTGGCCACCAATACTGCTCCAGCCACTGGATGAATGGGTAGAGCGGAAGTTGGCCCACTCACTCATGTTGGCCTTGCCGAGAATCACCGCACCGGCCTCGCGCAGCCTGGAAACCACAAACGCATCGGCAGGCGGATGATGGCCTTTCAGTGCCAGCGAACCGGCTGTCGTTTCCATCTCGTCAGCTGTATCAATATTTGCCTTCAAAATGACCGGTATGCCATGCATGGGTCCGCGCGGACCGCTGGTCCTTCTCTCCTCATCCAGCGCCATGGCTATCTCAATGGCCTGCGGGTTGATTTCGATAATCGCATTGAGTTTCGGGCCATTTCGATCAATCGCCTCGATCCTCTCCAGGTAGAACCGAACCAACTGCTCGGAACTCAGATCGCCCGCCTGCATTGCTGACTGCAGAGACGCTATGTCGGATTCCCTGTAATCGGTAACATCCGCATGGCCGACAGCTACAAAATAAAAAAGCAGGGGCACGCACAGCGCGGTAATTGCAGGAGATTTAAGGTATTTGTAAAAAGCCATATTCCAATCCCGAATACATGTGTTAAAACCAAACGCTTCCGCCGCGAATGTTGGTTTCATTGACGCAAATCAACAAGGCGGCTACCGACCGAGTATATAACTACGCTGAAAGAGTACGGGCATATTATGGTCTCACTTAAACCACACAGGAACTACGCCGGCATCGGTGCTTGCCTTTGTCTGCTGGTCGCGGCTTGCTCAGCGAGCGTAAAACATCCAACTGATCAACCGTCCGCTGCAACGGCTAAAAACGTCATTCTGTTCGTTGGTGATGGCATGAGTGTCAGCACCGCGACCGCGATAAGAATTCTCGACGGCCAGCAAAAGGGCATGCCAGGGGAGGAAAACATCTTGTCCTTTGAACGCTTTCCGTACGTGGCATTGTCAAAGACCTACGAAATCAACCAGCAGGTTGGTGAGTCTGCCGGAACGGCAACTGCAATCATGACCGGCCAAAAAACAAACGCGGGATTAATCGATGTTAGTCGAGAGGCCAAACGTCGCAATTGCGCATCCGCCATGGGTCATCACTTACCATCGATTCTCGAGCTCTCAGAATCTGCCGGAAAATCAACGGGTATCGTAACCACCACCCGTGTCACCCATGCCACGCCCGCCGCCGCCTATGCACACACGCCGGAACGGGACTGGGAAAATGACCGGGACCTGACCGAGGAGGCCAGGGCCAATGGATGCACCGACATCGCCGCCCAACTGGTTGAATTTCCGCGTGGCAATGGCATCGAGGTTGCGTTGGGTGGCGGCCGTATCAAGTTCCTGCCGAACGACAGCGCAGATCCTGAGGGCGCGGATATGGAAGAAGGTCGTCAGGACGCACGCGACTTGACCCGGGAGTGGTTGCAGAAATATCCGAATTCAAGCTACATCTGGAACCAGCAACAATTTGATGCCATTGATCCAAACTCCACCGATCACCTGCTGGGCCTGTTCGAAAACGACCACATGCATTACGAAGCGGACCGCGCTGAAGATACAGCAGGGGAACCATCGCTGGCGCAAATGACCCGTTTGGCCATCGAAATCCTCAGTCGTAATCCAGATGGCTACTTCCTTCTCGTCGAGGGCGGGCGAATCGATCATGCGCACCATGATAACAATGCCTACCGGGCCCTGACCGATGGTATCGCCTTTGCCGATGCAGTGGCCGTCGCCGATAAAATGACCAGTCAAAATGACACATTGATCATTGTTACCGCCGATCACTCGCATACGTTTACCTTTATCGGTTACCCGACACGCGGAAATCCGATATTGGGTAAAGTCACACCCAATGACTCAAAAGGCGAGCCAAGGACCAAACCGAAATTGATGGATGACGAAAAACCGGTCACAACCCTCGGCTACTACGTAGGTCCCGGGGCCGCCTGGGTGGGTGGACCGCGGCCGGATTTGTCGGAAACCGACACGATCACTGATAAAAACTTTGTACAACAGGCAGCAATCCCCGCTGAAAGTGACACACATGGTGGCGAGGATGTTGCCGTTTATGCGCGCGGACCGGGTGCCGAACGCATCCACGGTGTCATCGAGCAAAACGAAATATTCAATGCCATGGACATAGCGCTTGATCTGACCGGCAAGGGTGTTCACTAGATGTCGGCCCTTTTGCTTCAACTATTTTCGAAACACTTACAGGCTTTGATCTTGCCCGGGTTTCCAGGAATGCTTGCCTGCAACCGATAACGCTCTCTATACTCCTCAGACACATCTCGAAAGTGGAAAATGAAATGACGGGTTACCGCATACAAGGGCCGTTTTGCGAGGTCGCCGACAACTACCGTACCGACATTGACAAGGGCACGCTTTGCCGCGCCCGCAGTCCGACGCCCGGCATCGTGGGGCTGAAGGCACACAAGGTAACCTACTCGTACGCTGTCTCAGGCAAAACCGGTGCCCTTGGCTCGGTGCTCTTTACCGAAACCGATCGCTTACCGGGCACCTGGTATGACCACACCGATGCCACGACTGCGATCAGGAAAAATGAAGCGAAGTTGGGAATGAGCAAATATGCGGATAAGGAATTCCGCAAATCGGCAAAAGAAACATTGCAGAACATCAAGACACCCCAGGGCGTCGATGTAGATATTCACTTTGAAACCAGGAACGGGGTTGAAAATATCACGGTCCGCGGACGACGCGGAACACGATCGTTCCAGTTTGATTTCAATGGCTTGGAAGCCAGGATGAAAAAACTGCCGCAAGGCACCGATGTCATGAAACTATTTAAGGAAACGATCACAGAAATTTTCGCAGCAGTCATTCAGCTGCGATAAACGCGGTTCACTGTGTCTTCTGGGTCCCCAACTGGGATTCGCTGAGTGTAAACTTCGTGGCGACATCACCAAAATAAAGCGCCTGGTTAGCTGCGGCCACCACGTGCAGGCGATCAGTCTCGGGTTCGGGTTTTTTAATTTCCAGGGACCAGTTCAAACCATCGTTACCCAACGGTTGCATGTCCAGTGGTTTTTCCTCGTCAGTTGAATTTTCAACCAATGCCAGCTTTACGCCATCGAGTGGGTTTCCGGAAACAAGCGTCAATAGCAAACGATCCCTGTCAAGCCGTTCGAAGTTGATGGTCAATTCGAAATCAACATTCTTCAACCCGCAAACACCACTGCTGTAACGACAGTTGGGTTTTTCAATCAGCTGATAACTATGTCCGGCCTCTGCAGGAAACGGTTTTTCCCCGAACAGGGTACCGACCCCAAAATAAGCGACCACAGCCAGCACCGGCGCCACCACCGAGGCAACGATAACGTGCTTGTTTGTAAAAAAACTCACATCCCTGCCCTTCCTTGTAATCTACCGTAAAAAAGCAAACGCCGGGTAAGGATACTTACTTCCTGTCCTGATAGCACCAACGGTGCGTCAATTCAGACGTGTCACCACCAACTTGATGCCCGGATCACTTGTATCATTGCTGATCTGGAAATTTAGCGATGTCATCAACTCGAGCATCCTGAAGTTGTTCGCCAGTACCTGGCCCTCCATCACTTCGAGACCGCGATTGCGGGCAATATCGATCAGTTTCTGCATCAGCAGCCTGGCGATACCCTTGCCCTGCCACTTGTCGGAAACAACGATGGCAAATTCGCAGGTCTTCTTGTCCGGATTGGTCATGTAACGGGCCACGCCGATCTCTTCCTCACCCGAGACGCCGGGAAAGATGGCGACCAGGGCCATCTCGTTGTGGTAATCGATCTGGGTGAAGCGGACCAACATTTCGAGGCTCAATTCATGGATCGAATTCATGAAGCGGAAATATTTTGATTCCGCCGACAGGCTACGAATAAACTCCTGTTCGATCTCGGCATCTTCAGGTCGGATGGGTCTGATGATGATATCCGTACCGTCATTCAACTGTTCTTCGGTAATGAGATGAATGGGATAAGGGTGAATGGCCAGATGATTGTAGGGATCGGTCGATGGTTTTGGATAATCGACACGGATACGCGCATCCACCGCGATCGCGCCGTCCTCGTCCGCGAGTAAGGGGTTAATGTCCATCTCGCGAATCCACGGAAGTTCGCAGGCCATGTTTGAAACACTGATCAGCACATCGATCAATTTCTCCATGTTGATCGCCGGCATGTGGCGGAATTTGCCGAGCATCCTGGCTGCCTTGGTGCGGTCGATAAGGTCCCTGGCCAGGCGCCGGTTCAACGGTGGCAATCCAACGGCCGAATCGCCCATGACTTCCACGTTGATGCCACCGCTGCCAAAACTGATAACCGGACCGAACACCGGGTCCCGCACCATGCCGATCATCAGTTCGCGGGCATTCGGGTTGCGGTACATTTTTGCAATCGTTACACCCGAGATGGTCGCTTCCGGCGCGTTTTTCGATACCTGTTCGATCATCTGCAGGTATGCGCCCCTGACCTCGTGGGCAGAGCTGACATTTAGCCTGACACCGCCGGCATCGGACTTGTGTGAAATATCGGGAGACAATATTTTCATAGCGACCGGGTAACCGATGGTTTCCGCAATCACCAGTGCCGCGTTGGCGGACTGGGCGACGCCATTTTCCGCAGCAGGAATCTTGAAAGCTTTTAATATGGCCATCGATTCCGGTTCCGTCAGGATCTTGCGCCGTTCGTTCAACACGCCCTCGATGATCAGGCGCGCACCGTCCCGGTCAGCCGATGCCTGGTCACCGGTCAGCCGTGCTGGTGTTTGCATTAACAGGCGCTGGTTTCTCTTGTATTTGCCGATAAATGAGAATGCATCCACCGCGTCTTCAAGCATGTTGAAGTCTGGTATGCGGGCCTCGGTGAGTAAATGCCGCGCCTCTTCAACCTGCGTGCCACCCATCCAGCTCGTCAGTATGGGTTTCTTGCTCTTTTCCGCTGACTTGATGATCTGCTCTGCAACCTCGGTGGGTTTTGTCATCGCCTGGGGTGTCAGGATGACGATCGCGCCATCCACCTCGGGGTCTGCGAGACAGATGTCAACCGCCTTGCTGTAACGCTCCGGCGGCGCATCACCGATGATGTCCACCGGGTTACTATGCGACCACACTTCGGGCAAAACCTCATTCAGTGCGGCAATCGTATCGGGGCTCATCTGGCTCAGGGTGATACCCCGGTCGGTGGCGCGGTCGGCCGCCATCACACCGGGACCGCCGCCATTGGTAATAATCACAAGGCGGTCGGACGCCACCCGGTAATGCGAGTGGGACAGCACTTTTGCTGCAGCGAAGAGTTGCGAAACGCTTTGCACCCGAAGTACACCTGAACGGGATAGCGCGGTTGAAAAGACCACGTCGCTGCCCACCAGCGCGCCTGTATGCGACATGGATGCTTCGGCGCCAGACGCATGGCGGCCAACTTTCAAAGCGATGACCGGTTTGATACGCGCAGCGGCGCGCAAACTGCTCATGAAGCGGCGTGAATCAGTGATCCCCTCGATGTACAGCAGGATTGCCTTGGTCAACGGGTCAGAGACCAGGTAGTCAAGATAATCGCCAAAATCAAGATCAGCGCCAATACCGGTGGAGACAACCGCCGAAAACCCGATGTTATTCATTTCCGCCCAGTCAAGAATGGCCGTGCAGATGGCGCCGGATTGTGAAACAAGCGCGATGTTACCCGGTTTGGCGACATTGTGACCAAATGTGATATTGAGTTTTTTATCGGGCCGCATGAGACCCAGGCAGTTGGGGCCCATTAAACGAATACCATGACGCTCAACCAGCTGGGTTACCCGCTCCTCCAGACGCTTGCCTTCCTCACCGATCTCGCGAAAACCGGCTGACAATATCAACATCATCTTGATGCCATGTTCACCGCAGGCTTCGACGATAGCGGGAATGGTGCTGGCTGGTGTGGCCACGACGGCCAGGTCAACCGGTTCAACGATGTCAGCGAGGGAGGCATAGGCCTTCTCACCCTGCACCGTATCGTGCTTCGGGTTGATTGCGAAAATCTTGCCTTCAAACCCCGCGGAAAGCAGGTTACGGAAGACCACGCCACCGACAGAATTTTCCCTTTCACTGGCGCCAAAAAGTGCGATATTTTGAGGTGTAAAGAGCGCGGTCAGATAGTGTGTGTTCATGATTAAACTGATTCCAATTTCTTTCATTCTTGAGCCACTCAATTATACTAGACTGGAGCGTCCCAAAGTGAGGAGTTTTGCCCTTGAGCACCGCATTTATCAGCCACCCGGATTGCCACGATCATGATACCGGTGAAGGGCATCCGGAAAACGCCCGACGGCTGTCTGCAATTGAGGACAGAATGCTGGCTTCCAGGATTTCCGATTTCACCAGGTACCTGGATGCGCCGGAGGTTACACGGGAGCAACTGTTGCGTGCGCATACCGCCGAATACCTCGCGATGATAGATGCGGTGATGCCCCGACAGGGGTATGCGCGTCTCGACCCGGATACCGTGATCAGCCCGGGCACCCTGCAAGCTGCCAAGCGGGCCGCCGGTTCAGTCATTTTGGCGGTCGATCAAATCATGAGCGGCCAAATCAGCAATGCGTTCTGTAGCGTGCGTCCGCCCGGGCATCACGCCGAAAGTGACCGGGCATTGGGGTTTTGTATCTATAGCAATATCGCCGTGGGTGTGAAACATGCGCTGGAAGAGCACGGTTTGACGAAAGTGGCCGTGCTCGACTTCGATGTTCACCAGGGTAATGGCACCGAAGACATTCTTATTGGTGATGACAGGGTCCTTTATTGTTCAATTTTTCAGCACCCGTTTTTCCCCTATACAAGATTGCCGGAAAACAATGAACGGGTCGTCTCCATTCCCCTTGATGCGTCGGCAAAAAGTACCGAATTCCGCGCTGCGGTGAATGATCACTGGCTACCGGCGCTGGATCGATTTCAACCCGAAATGATTTTCGTCTCAGCCGGGTTTGACGCACACCAGGATGATGAGATGTCCTATGTCAGTCTGACCGATGCTGATTTTCGCTGGGTCATTGAAGAAATTGTCCGTATAGCGGGCCTATACGCATCGGGGCGAATTATCTCGGCCCTCGAAGGCGGCTACGAAATACACAGCCTGGCCAGGTGCGTAGAAACACACATACGTGTGCTGATGGGTTTGCAATAGACTTCAGCAGCTACTTCCCTTCCAGATTTAAACGCTGAAAAGCCAGGCAATCGCATTTTTGGTTTAAGCCTTTCACGGCTTGCAAACGTCAAAATCCATATGCGCCGTAACTAATTTGGTTTTACGGACGTCTGTTGTATGTAAAGATCAGGGGCGTAAATCATTGAGAATTGCTGACACATCCGCACAAGACGTTGCACTTCAGGCAAAACCCGGAGGCCGGCGATGGCTGCTGATTGCCATTGGCGTCCTGGCTTTTTCCCTCGCGGTCTGGCTGTTGCTGCCCACGGTGCAACGCTGGGCGGGTTCGAGTATTTCTGTGCCAAAGGACCGCTTGCGGCTTGCCGAGGTAACACGCACTGACCTGGTCCGGGATGTCTCAGTCCAGGGGCGCGTCGTGGCAGCTATCAGTCCCTCCCTATTTGCGCCGGCTGCAGGCACCATTACGCTTTTGGTGGATGCGGGCGCCACGGTCAATGAGGGTCAACCGCTGGCGCTGATCGAGAGCCCCGACCTGCAAAACCGACTTCAACAGGAACAGGCCACCCTCGACAGCCTGAGCGTTGAGTACGACCGGCAGCGTATAGAAACCAAGCAAAAAGCGCTGGACAACCGCAAAAATATTGACCTCACCAATGTCACGCTGATCGCCGCTGAACGTGAACGCCGCCGTGCTGAATCGGGATACAAAATAGATGCCATTTCTCAAATTGATTTTGAAAAAACCAAGGATGACCTGGAGACCGCGCGGCTCGCACATGAACACGCGGTTGCCGATGCCAAGCTGGATGACGAACGTCTCGTTTTTGAGCTGAAAACACGTGAATTGCAGGTCGAACGCCAGTCCTTACTGGTGCAGGATTTATTACGCCAGGTCGATGAACTCAATATGCGCTCACCGGTCAACGGCATCGTCGGCAACCTGATGGTGGAGCAAAAAGCGGCTGTCAACCGCAACCAGGTGGTGATGGCCGTAGTGGATTTGTCGGCTTTTGAGATCGAGGCCCAGGTTCCGGAAAGTTACGCGGATGACCTGGGGCTTGGCATGCCGGCCGAAGTGTTGGTCGGTAATCAGAAGTACCCCGCGACGCTGGTTTCGGTTTCACCTGAAATCATCCAGAACCAGGTAACGACGCGGGTTCGATTTGCCGAAGGTATGCCACCGGGCTTAAGACAAAACCAAAGGCTCACCACGCGCATCCTGATGGAAGAAAAGAAGGCAGTGCTGACGCTGCCACGCGGCCAGTTTCTTGACAGTGGTGGTAGCCGTATCGCTTACGTGCTCGATAACGATAGTGTTGCGCATCGCCGCTCCATCGAGATCGGCGCGCGCAGCCTGGCTGCAGTAGAAGTTGTGGGGGGGCTGGAAGAAGGTGAGCTCGTCGTCATTTCAAGCATCGATCAATTTCGCAGCGCCGATAGTGTGCTGGTAACCAATTAACACAAATCACAGGAGTCAACAGATGCTCAGTATGCAGAACATATCCAAGGTTTATCGCGCCGGCCTGGTAGAAACCCACGCCCTCAGGGAATTTTCGCTTGAAGTTGAGGAGGGTGAATTCATATCAGTTACAGGGCCTTCCGGTTCCGGTAAAACCACGTTTCTGAATATTGCCGGCTTGCTGGAGAGTTTCACGTCCGGACGTTATGAACTGGATGGCCGGGATGTTTCGTCATTGTCTGATTCCGAATCGTCAAGGGTACGCAACGAAAAGATAGGTTTCGTATTCCAGAGCTTTAACCTGATTCCTGATCTCAACCTGTTCGACAACGTCGATGTGCCCCTGCGTTATCGCGGTTTCAATTCGGCCGAACGTAAGCGGCGTATTGAAAAAGTACTGGAGACGGTAGGTCTGGCCTCGCGGATGAAGCACCTGCCTTCACAGTTGTCAGGCGGTCAGCAGCAACGCGTTGCCATTGCCCGCGCACTCGCCGGGGAGCCCCGCTTTCTGTTGGCTGATGAACCCACCGGGAATCTCGATTCTCATATGGCCTTGAGCGTGATGGAACTGATCTCAGAGATCAATCGTAATGGTACAACCATCGTCATGGTGACACACGACCCGGATCTGGCAGAAATGGCCAGTCGCAACGTGCACATACTTGACGGACGTGTCAGCGATGGTACTTCTGACATCAAAGTCGCCCAGATCGCATCAGCCTGAGGAGCGGACCATGTTTTCCTATTACCTCAAACTGGGCTGGCTGAGTATTCGACGTAACCCGTTGCTGAGTTCATTAATGGTTGCTGCCATTGCTGTGGGTATCGGTGCCAGCATGACCATCATCACCGTCAACTATGTGATGTCGAGTAACCCGATCCCGCAAAAATCAGACCAGTTGTTCTACGTGCAGCTCGATAACTGGGATCCCAACGATCGGGGCGACGATGGCTTCGAACCACCTGACCAGGTGACTTACCTCGATGCCATGGCCCTGATGAAGGCTGGCAAGGCCTACCGGCAG
>Ga0210065_1000435_pt1 | contig 11512 bp, 9 predicted proteins | sample Muzzi_PWB_D1_FD_185533 | JGI IMG/M metagenome (GOLD analysis project Ga0210065, IMG submission 185533) | Wetland microbial communities from San Francisco Bay, California, USA, that impact long-term carbon sequestration - Muzzi_PWB_D1 (SPAdes) | ecosystem: Environmental > Aquatic > Marine >... | reverse complement strand
CGGAGCGCATGTTGCGTTTATGGTCATGGATTGAGGCCAACCGGCAGGCCGTTGATAAAGCCACCAACGGACGGGTCGCTTATGTTTACTTACCGAACACCGCCGATGAGGGTTATACGTTTTTCAACCGGATGTTTTTTGCCCAGGTCGACAAGGAAGCAGTCATCATTGACGAACGTTCCAACGCCGGTGGCCAGGCTGCCAATTACATCACCGAGGTTCTAAGCCGCGAACACCTTTCCGGCTGGAAAGACCGGGACGGTCTGATTTACAACACACCGGCGGGTGCGATTCATGGACCCAAGGTCATGCTGATCGATCAGGATGCCGGTTCCGGTGGTGATTATTTGCCGTATTCATTCCGCCAACTGGGGATTGGCAAACTGCTGGGTACACGCACCTGGGGCGGACTGATTGGAATCGCAACCAATCCGGAGCTCGTGGATGGCGGCTACCTGACCGTTCCATTCTTCAGGTTCTTTGATGCCGACGGCCAATGGAGCGTTGAAAATGAAGGGGTTGCCCCGGATATCGAGGTAGAACTCGACCCGATTGCCACCAACAGGGGGCGCGACACCCAACTCGAACAGGCCATTGCAGAGGTTATGTCACAACTGGAAGGATTTGAGAATCCGGTACCGAAACAGGCACCGTCTTTGCCAATCGAACCGGGAAAATAACGAAGGGCTATTAAGCTTCATCGCTATCCGGGGAAACCCGGATAGTCAGCGCTTTACAAATGCGTGTTCCGCATTTTCTGCCCAATGCAAAAAAATTCATTTACCATTATGCTTAGATTAAGGTGACGCGGGTCAACGGTGACATGCACCCTGTTCGATCCGGAAATGATCGCCTTGATTATTGGCCAGAAATCCAGCAAGGATGCCAGTGATTTTCCTTACCGGTATAAGCTTCCGGCAGGTCCTCAATCAACCGAAAGTAAATGAGGAGTAAATTTATGAAGATCAGGTATGTACTTTTGTTTTTGGCAGCGGCCGTGATTGTTACCGGGTGTGATCCAAAAGGCACCATGACCTCGACCCACAAGCCAGCCAAGCCATATGAAATTGAGTTCGTGGCTCAGGGTGATGCGAAGCTGAAAATTGTTACGCCGGACAATGGTTGCGGTAAGAGTGAATATGGCTGTATGAAAGTCCCGACAACCAATTCAGGTGAGATAACATTCAAATTTCAGAATACTCAGCAACTGCCCTGTGCAGCGCATGAAAATAGCTGGATCCTTTCAAAAATTGAACTCGCAAATATAGAGGGAGGCTTTGGAACGCCCGTAAACGACTGGATCGTCGCGGACTTCGGGGCTGATGTCAGCAACGGTCTGGTCTGGGAAAAAGCCGCTGGTGAGGAAGTCACTTCCCACACGATTACCGATCTGAACAACCACAGCGGTGTTGCGTATTACCTCATAACCGCAGAATCCTGCGATCCGGACAAGGATCCGATCAACAGCGACCCGCGGTTTATCAATGAAGGGTGAAGGTATTACCGGCATTCTTTAGCGACACCGTTCGGAAAAAAGCGAAAACCCGGGATTTCACGAATTCCGGGCAGGTTAATTTTCAGGGAGTAACCTGAGCACGTGAGTGATCAATACAGATACAAGGCCTTTATCAGCTACAGCCATCGTGATGAGCAGTGGGTATCCTGGTTGCACCGCGCACTCGAGTCATACCGCCTGCCGCGCAAGCTGGTTGGCAACAAAACAAGTGCTGGCGTAGTACCAGCGCGAATAAGACCTGTATTCCGTGACCGGGATGATCTTTCTTCTGCATCCGATCTCAGCAGTACCGTCAAACAGGCTTTGTCTGATTCTGAAAATCTGATCGTTGTCTGCTCACCGGATGCCGCCGCCTCCCGTTGGGTCAACGAGGAAATACGGCATTTTGCGGGGCTTGGACGGCAAAATCGGATTTTTTGCGTGATTGTCGATGGTGAACCGGCGAGTGCCGGAACGGTATCGACCTGCTTTCCCGCCGCGTTGGCAGAGATTGGTTTGCAGGAACCATTGGCGGCCGATATCCGGAAATGGGCTGATGGCAAGCATCTTTCCAAATTGAAGCTTGTCTCGGGCATGCTTGGTTTACCACTTGATCAGCTTCGCCGTCGCGATCTGCAAAAACGGCAGAAGGTATGGGCGTTGGCAGCAGTAGCATCCATTGCAGTTGCTGCCATCCTGATTACCGCCATCACCGCCCGGATTGCGGCCCAGCAACGACGCGATTCGGGGGAGTCACTGGTGGCGTATAAGCTCAATGAGCTAAGAACCATGTTGAACGTGACTGATGACCCCGAGAACCTGACACGACTGGAGCAATGGGACCGGCAGGATTTAGACCGCTTGATCGGGAATGCCGGTGCGGGTGAAAACTCACTAGTACCTGCAGCGATGGAGTTGCGTGAACAGGGGAACGGTTTATATAAAGAAGGCCTGTTAGACGAGGCTTTGGAAAAATACCAGCAATCCTGGGCGTTGTTGGCAGAAAGTTATCGCCGTGACCGAAGCGAACTGGCGACCTTTTTCGAGCTTGGCCAGGCAGAGTTCTATATCGGTCTGATGCTCTCTGAACTGGGTGAAATGGACAAGGCTGAAAAGGCCTTCATGGCTTATGCTGAAATAACAAGGCGATTGATCGTACAGCAACCTGAAAACGCTGAATGGGTATTGGAAATGGCCTACGCGTTGACCAACCTGGGAAACCTCGAAAAACTGCGTGGGGGCAACAAACCGGAACGTACTTTGCAATTGCTTCAGTCGGCCCTGGAATATAACCAGATAGCACTGGTGCTGGACCCAAAAAATCAGCACTACCGGTCAGAACTGGGACAATCGCACGCCTTCCTGGCTGATGCTCAGCTTGGTGTATGTGACCTGGAAGGCGCACTGCAATCGCGACAGAAAGATGTCGAGCTCGAGAAGGAACTTTTGGCGGAAGATAATCAGAACATAAACAAGATGCAGCGACTTGCCTGGGCTTTAAGTGGGTATGCCAAGGTGCTGAGTGAAACCGGACAAAACGATGCTGCCATCGAAATCCTGGAAAAATTAATGATCTTGATGGTGCCTGTGATGCTCGAGAAAAAGGGTGTGCAGAGGACCGAGCGTTTCATGCTTTCCCGTCAATATCGCCTCATTATGTTGAAAGCCCCTGTTGAAGGTGTTGATCAGACCTGGGAGCACCTCAATGAGCTTGATGCCGGCTGGCAAGACTATTTTCAAAGCGGCGCCACGGCTGAGTCCAGTACTGAAGAATACGCATATTTTCTCCTGGGGCGAGCGCAAATTGCTCAATCTTTGGGTGAGGCGGACAAGGCCGGTGAGTATTTGCAGGATGCAATAGGATACCTCGCCGGAATCCTGCAAACATTACCGGCCAACCGGGAAGCAGAAAACATGCTGACGCTGGCCGTATTCCAGTTCTGGGAAACCAAACAGCAGTTACCACCAGAAACCATTCTGCAGGAACTGCCCGACTACAGCGCCAACATTGAACGAACCCGGACCTGTTTTGATGCAAGCCTGGCTGTCAGGCAAGCAATCATGCAGGATAATATGGCCCGGGCTCGCGAGATATCTGAATACCTTTTGAAGAGCGGATATCGTGAATCCGATTTTATACGCGTGTGTGAAGCATATTCTTTGTGTCAGGGGCAGCACTGAGTTATTCAACAAGCCCCCAAAATAGCCTCGCTAAATCAATCATAACCCTGGGAGAAAATAATGAATGGAAAAAGAAAAACGTTGAGTGGAGATAAGCGCCTGTTTTTAATTTTTTTATTAACCGGCATTTGTTCAGTAGCAGTGGCGGATATTCACTATTTTGTACAAATGACCGTGCATGCAAGTGAAAATGAACTGACAATCAAAACCGATAGAAATAGCGCCGGTGGTTGCAGGATTGGCAGAGAAAAAGGCTGTGTGCGGGCAAAGCAAGGTGAGCGTGACATAAAATTGAGCTTTTTGTTGGCTGGGAACACAAAGTGCAACTTAACAAATGGCGTTGACTGGAAGCTGAAGGATGTCACGCTTGGCGGTAAAAACAGCAGTAGTAAACCGTCTTCCTGGGGAGGGTTCGGCACCGATGGGGACGTCAAGGGCGACTTTGATTTCCAGGACGCAGATACAGGTGTATTGAATCCCTACACAACACCGAGTGACCGGCAAATTACTATCCTTGACAAGAACAAAAATGCATATTTTCTTTATTACAAGGTTACAGCTGAATGTCTTGATGGTTCGGGAAATGTATTGAAAACCATCACCACGGACCCACGCGTTATCAATGAAGGCTAGCTGTGAATTCCAGCAACGTTGCTGGAATTCACAGCTAGGAGCTTGTCAGGCATGACCGGTTGTAGCGAAGGAAAGCTAACAGGCAGCGGGTAAATCACAGCCCGCATGGCAGTATAATAAAGCCGTACTTGTTGGCAGGCTGAAACCATGCACCTTGGACTAACGGCGTTACTGGAATTTTACCGCGCACACCGAACGGACGATGCCCTGGTACTGGGTACTGTTGTTGCCACTTCAGGCTCAACCTACCGCAAACCAGGTGCCATGATGCTGATTGCCGCAGACAGCAGTTATCGTGGTCTCATATCCGGTGGCTGTCTCGAAGCCGACCTGGCCGCGCAGGCAAGAGAAGTTTTTGCCGACGGAAAGACCCGCAATGTCTGCTATGACATGAGCGAAGGTGATGATTTTGCCTGGGGTCTCGGTCTCGGCTGTGACGGGATCATTCACCTGATGCTGCAACGTCTGGATCGCAACGCTGAATTCGGTTTTCTCGAAACCCTGGAGCGGGCCTGGAAAGACAAAAGCAGTGGTCTGTTCAGCCTGGTCACTGCAAGTAGCGACCCGCTTTATTCAGCCGGTGATTTTGCACTCAATTGTGGTTCCGTATTCAGCACAGGCGACCCCCGCTTGATGAAAGACCTGCAGACACACGAAGGGGCTTCGTTTTCCGCGGGACACGACATGTCCCGGCGTTATTGGCAGGACAGTATTGATACGGGACCCGGCAAAGTCGAACTGTTGCTGATCCCTGTTATGCCGCCACCCGTTATCCTGATCTGCGGTGCGGGTCATGATGCCGTACCCGTCGCCCGCCTCGTGGCCGGGATGGGTTGGAGCTGTTTCATCGTCGATCACCGGCCCGCTTTTGCCCGTTCGAATAGATTTCCGGACAGTTGTGAGGTCCGGGTGTTGCAGCCTTCTGAACTCAGCCAGCACATTCCGCTGGAGCAGGTGAATGCGGCAGTCCTGATGACCCATCACCTGGGTCACGACCGGTCTTACCTGTCGCAGGTCGTTGCAGCCTGCGTACCATATATCGGACTATTGGGTCCACGCGCACGCCGTAATCGCCTGCTCGGCGAGATTGGCGCTACGGATGTGCATGTCCACGGGCCCGCTGGCCTTGATATCGGCGCTGAAATGCCCGAATCCATTGCTCTGGCAATCGTTGCTGAAATCCACGCATTTCTGAATCGGCGTGACGGCAGCATGTTGACCCATACCGGCGTATGAGTCACCCGCAACTCAGCATCCTGATTCCGGCCGCTGGCGCCAGTAAGCGTTTAGGACAGGCAAAACAACTGGTGCGCTACAAGACGGGGACACTGATTCAAAATGCGGTCAACACCGCGTTTTCAATCGCTCCACGGGAAATCATTGTAGTAACGGGCGCAAACGCAAATACCGTGAAGGATGCAGTTCAACACACCCCGGTTCGTTGGGTGCACAACCCCCGTTGGTCGAATGGAATAGGAAGCACCATTGCAACCGGCGCTGCTCACATCGATCCGGAATCGATTGGCTTGATGATTCTTCTTTGTGACCAGTGGCGAGTACAAACTTCGGATTTGCGCTTATTGACAGAGACATGGCTGGCTCAGCCGGAACGTATCGTTTGTGCGCAGGTGAAAGGCCAAAACATGCCGCCGGTCATTTTTCCTGCCGCCTTTTTCATCCATCTGCAGGCACTCGGTGGCGACAGGGGCGCGCGTAGCATACTTAACGAAAACCCGGGGACTCTCACAGCTGTTCCGGTGAAAAATGCAGGGTTTGACCTGGATACGAAAACCCATTTGGATCAACTCACAAACCCTGGTCTGTAACGGCCGGCAGCAGACTTTAAATCGCGTACCACCAGGGAACTCTGCTTGCTACTCTCAGCGCAGGCAAGCGGAGGCCTTCCAATAAATCACTGACGATTTTGGTCAGTTTTTCTGACGCATAAAGACCATAACGAAGTCTTTTGTCAGCTAGTCATTAAATTATAATGCCTATAACATATTGTATCTATTGACTTATATTTTAATTCCCTGATTCGGTACGAATATTGCATTAACTGATATGAATGTACCAGTAAGTCCTGCCGCCTTTGGCAGATGTTTTCGAGACTACATTCAGGCCAGTTAAAACAGAGAGTACAAGATGCAAGGAAGCGTCATTATGAAAACTAAATTATTAAGCACTATAGCGTCCACCCTGATCCTGTCTGCGTGTGGACAACCGGAACCCATCACCTACGAGTCACTGGTCTGGGTCAACAACTATTATGTTGAGCACCCTGTGGCCAGTCTGAGTGCAACCGCCGGCGGTTGGTTGTTCAGGGGCGCAAGAGAATTTGGCACTGAGATAAGGATCGGTTTTCTTCTTCCAAGCCCAATGAACCCGGATCCGGCAAAAAGGCAGGCCGTGCTCAACACGATTTGCCCTGCCAAGTCAGAAACCATTTGGAAGGCTCTACCCGAAGAAAACAAACTGGTTATCACTGTCTGGACCCAAGACAACAAATTCAAAGACTCGGTGACCTGTTAATCAACCCAGGAAGCCATGTGCCGGCCCAAGGGAGGGTCGGCACGAACCATTCGATTACAAAACCGGATACTGACGAATTCCTCAGCCGCAGCCACCACTGGTCGGTGCGCGTTTTAACTCGAGGATAATTTTTGGTTCGAACTTCAAATCCAGCTGATCCGGGTCAGGTTCGGCGGCCGCATGCCGGGCCCCGGTCGCAGCGTTAAACCTGTAAGCCAGTTGATCCTCCTGGCGGTTGTTGACTCTCTCGGCATTATCCGGACTGTCATCAGCATAGGTATTCAACCAGGCATTGATTCCGCCTTCGAGAATGTAGATATTCGGTACACTCTCAGCCCGCAGGATCTTCCAGGCTTCGGTCGCAGCAGCCTCATCATTACTGATGGTAATGAAAACGGTATTGGCGGGTTCAAAATGAAGTTCCTTGGCTTTAGCCTGCACCTGGTCCAGTGGCACATGCACCGCGCCACGCAGGTGAAACAGGTTATAGTCGCGCTCCTCGCGGACGTCCAGCGGAATGATCTTGATCTTCTTGTCATCCCTGTATTGTAAAAATTCCGCAGACGAAATCTGTACCTCGCGGTTATCAAGCCTGGCCTGGCTTTCGGCCGCCACCGCCTGCCAGCGGTCCTCGCTGGTGGGTTGTCCCATCGCCAGGTTGACAGCGGCCAATGCCACCAGTGCAAAAGCAGCCGGCTTTATCCAGCCCGGGAGTTTTTGCTGTGGCTTGTCGTTGATCATGGCTTCAACTTTCTCTGCCACGACAAAGAGCAGGAGCGCAGCCACGACAACGCATATCACCACGGTTCCATAACTGACATTGAACAGCTCAGGCAGTGTAAAGCGGCCCATGTAGGAACTTTCAAAGAAAGTTGCGAACCTGCTGACGGTTTCACCAAACATGTAGATACCAAAAAGTACACCAAATACAAACATGATTGCGTCGAGCTTGCCGGTCGCCATGCCCACCAGTGACGTACCGGGACAAAAGCCGCCAATGATAAAGCCGACACCCATGATCAGGCCGCCCACGATACCGGGCCATAAATAGGTAGGTGGCACCCAAATCAGGTTGTAATCAAGCAAACCAAATGCGGAGGACAAAAATATCAGGGTCATTGCCACGATAATGGCGGTGAACATAACCTTGAATACCCGCATGTCCTTAAAATAAAACTGGGCGGCCAGCAGTTTTGAATTTCCAAAGCCGGCGCCCTCTAGCGTCATACCAAACGCGATACCGATAATTGCGTAAACCACGTAAGAGCCCCAGTGACCGAACAGATCGGCGAGAGGAAGTGGGAAATTAGCCATCATGATCCTCCTCAGTTCCAGAACTTACGGAAAAAGTAAGCCAGTGCATAAGCACCGCCGAACACCGCAAACATGAAAGCCCAACTGCCGACCGACAATACTGCGCCACCCGACAGCGCCTGCCCCGAGGTACACCCCCTGGCCAGTCGTGCGCCATAACCCATCAGCGCTCCACCGATAAATGCCATAATCCAACGGGTTCCAGTGCTAATCTGTGGCCCCTTATTGGTCTCAATTTTTACACGGCGACCGAGTAAACCTGAAATAAGCCCGCCAAAAATGGTTCCGACCGTCAGGAATACAATCCAGCTATCCAGCGGATTGGCGTTGCCTCCGGCCATTTTCAACAGATATGCCACCTGATCGATATGGTCCGGGTCGACTGCGTTTTGCACATACACCAGCAGACGGTTCAAACCACCGGACGCACCCAGGCCGGACCCGGTAATAAAAAATGCGAGGAACAGCACGATACCCAACAGGGTACCGGCCAGGTAGGGGTTTAAATAGGGCTTCGCCCTTGATACTTGACTCATTTTGACTCTCCTTGCGGCTTGCCCGGAACCGGGTTACCCGTGTGTTTCTCTACTTCATCCCAACCCACGATCATGGACTTGATGCCCGCTGTCGGTGAATGGCCGGTGGTGGTCAGATAGATGTGCATGACGATAAACGCGGCGAATGCCCAGGCTACCAGGGTATGCACAAGAGCGAGCGTCGGTAACCCGCCAAGCTCCGCCGCAATATGGGGCCAACGTTGTAAACCCCATATCAAAACACCGGTTATCACCTGTGCCGGCAACAGGATATTCAGAATCGCCAGGTAGGTGATCTGTTGCAGAGGATTAAGTTTTTTATCCTTGGATTTTTCCAATGGATGCGCTGCACCGGCAAAAATACCCTGGCTGTAGTACATGGCCTGGGCCAGCGAGCGATGGATGAATCCCTTGGGCTCAGGCAGGTACTGACGTATCTCACCGCTGGCGAGATTGTAAAACAGCGCGAGCGCGGCATTGATCAACAGGATAAAGCCAAGAACATTGTGTATGTTAACCACGTAAGGGAAACTGAACATACCGAAGAAATGCGGTTTGTGGATGATCAGACCGGTGAACAGCAACATCAGGATCGCACTGGCCTGCAACCAGTGCCAGAGGCGCTCATACGCGTCATACATATGGACACGTTCATACTGGCGTTCAACCGGCCCCCTGCGGCGTGATGAAACGTAACGCGCAAGCGCGTGGATACTGACACCCAGTGTGATCCCTAAAAACATCAGCAGGCCCAGCAGGTCTACCCAGCTTTCGGAATGCAGACCGATGATGTAATAACCTGCGCGGTGACTATCTGAAAGAAAGCTGACGCGCCCATCAGCAGCCTCTGACACCTCGCCGGAAAGCTTGACGCCTGCAAGTGTTGGCGTCTGCGGCAGCACGTTTCCAGGCAGGTAGTCAGACAGGGTAAATGACGCTGCCAGTAACGAATCACGGTCATGGCAATTGGAGCAATCCCGGGTTGCCTGGTGGCCATTAACGGCATCGTGGCTGATAGAAAAAGGTGTGATTTCACCGCGTATCTGTAAGCCGGTCAATCCGACCGCCTCCAGGCGCTTTCTGACCGCATTTATGCCGGTCTCATCGACCAGGCGTAATTCGGCACCGGATAATTGGCCATCTGCATCTGCGTCCAGTGCTGCGACGAGGTCGGGATGATAGGCACCATCGACGAATATTGCGTCTTCAAGTTGCGCCCTGGCGACGGGCGCGGCCGGATCACCCGCGGTCCAGTACCAGGTTGTCACCAGGTTGAACGGGGCAAGATGAAATTCGTCCTTGCCGTTGGCCCTGGGCAGAATCAGTGGTCTGAATCCTTCAATCAGGTTGTCGCTTGCGACCGGGTCACCGGTCACGTTGCGGTATTGTTTTAACGGTTGCTCTTCGCTATCGAGCATGGTCCAGTCGACCACCTGTAAACCGGGGCCGAACAACTTCGGTATATGACACGATTCACATGCCAGCGAGGCAAAGTGCCGCTGTTTATACGGTAGCCATTCGTGTACATTTTCGGCTTCGTGACAGGACTCACACCGGCGCAGGCTGTTTTCAGTGTTCGCAGCCGCGAGGCCCAGCGTAGAACGGCCCTTGGCAAACTGGTGCAGGGGACGGACCAGGTAATCTGCGATGGTCAGGCGGCGCGGATCAAAGTCGAGGTGAACCGGCCTGCTTTCCTCGCGCTGTCTGAAATAAACGGGGTTGTTCAGAGAGTAATGGCAATTAACGCAACCCACCACACGAGCGGTATGTATATCGAACGGGAAATCCAGGAACTCTTTATCGGCGATATTCAAACCACTGTTCAACAGCTTCTGTGGTGAAATTATCTGACCGGTCCGGTCCGTGTTATGCCGTTGGTTTTCATCTGCCGGTATGGTGAGGGGTTTATCCAGGTCGTTTTCGGCGATTCCGTGGCACAAAGCGCAATTTTCATCGCGGGGTTTATGAATATCGAGCAGGCCTTCTTGCAGAGCGCCGTTGGCCTGAAATTTCGTCGTATCCCATAGCCACTGACCGTCTTCGTTCAGCAATATCCCCAGCGAGGACAGCGAAGCCGAGTTCGCCCAGGCAAAGTCGCCGCTGGCAAGTGCCGCTTCGCGTGCGGAATGGTCACTGATAGCCGTATGGCAAAGCAGGCAGTCCATCTCGACGAGACCTGCAACCGGCCCACCGCCAACGTGCCTGTAACCGTAGCGTTTCAACCAGGCTTCCAGATCCATTTTACCGTCCGGCGTCAGGCCATCGGTATCGTAGGCGATTGGATCCCATCCGCCGAAAAAACCGGGCCCCTCTTGCCAGTCGTGGGCGTTTTCACCTTGCCCAATCTGACTGGCGCCGGCATCGGCATGATCGCTGTTGGCCATGATATAAGATGTCTGATGACAGTCGCCGCCACAACTGATCATGGTCGACATCGGCAGGCCGCTTGCAACGACGGGATTGCCCATGGCGTCCAGTATCGGTACTTCCGGATGCAGGCCATTGGCTGTTGCAGACAGGCTGAAAAGCATCAACAACAACCCACCCAGAATGGATGTTTTCATGTAATTGTTGTGGTTATTCATGATTGCTACCCACGTTCTCATTTATGATTCTTTTACGTGTTTGACTACCTTGCTTGATCGGATCGCCGTCGTATCCCAGCGCCTGCCAATCCATTCTGCCACCTTCCGAATGACAGGCCTGGCATTGCAATGCCTTTTCCTTGGTCGCCACCATGTGCGTCGACGGCCAGAACATTTCCGTTTCAGCAAATCCATAGTGACCGCTGTACTTGAGACCGGAGGTCTCTTCGCCAAGA
>Ga0210065_1000434_pt1 | contig 11522 bp, 10 predicted proteins | sample Muzzi_PWB_D1_FD_185533 | JGI IMG/M metagenome (GOLD analysis project Ga0210065, IMG submission 185533) | Wetland microbial communities from San Francisco Bay, California, USA, that impact long-term carbon sequestration - Muzzi_PWB_D1 (SPAdes) | ecosystem: Environmental > Aquatic > Marine >... | reverse complement strand
GCCATGGTGCCCACGACTTACATTGTTCGGGGAGGCGTGGGCGCCCTGGTTGTTAGTCCCACGGCGGAGACCCCACGCGCCGACGCCGCCCTGGTCCTGGATGGTCTGAGCAAGGCCTTTCGCTCGGGAAAACGCACCATCCAAGCCTTGGACGGCGTTAGCCTCGCCGTGGAACCCGGCAAGGTCACAGGGCTGATCGGCCCGGACGGTGCTGGCAAAACCACCCTGATGCGCTTGCTGGCTGGGCTGCTTACACCTGATGCAGGCGAGATTCATGTGCTCGGGCAGGACGTGATTGGCAAACCATTATTGGTGCAGCAATCGCTCGGTTACATGCCGCAACGCTTCGGCCTGTATGAAGATCTGAGTGTGCAGGAAAACCTTGACCTGTATGCCGACCTGCAAGGCGTCGCCAAAGCCGATCGTCCGGCACGCTATCAGGAGCTGATGCATATGACGGGGCTGACAGCGTTCACACGCCGGCTGGCCGGGCGACTTTCCGGCGGGATGAAGCAGAAGCTCGGGCTGGCCTGCACCCTGGTGCGTCCACCGCGCCTGTTATTACTGGATGAGCCGACGGTGGGTGTCGACCCGGTGTCGCGGCGTGAGTTGTGGGCCATTGTCTACCGGCAGGTCAGGGAGCATGGCATGAGTGTATTGCTCAGCACGGCCTACCTTGACGAAGCAGAACGTTGCGCTGATGTCGTGTTGATGCACCAGGGCAGGCTCCTGGGCCAGGGCAGTCCGGAAAGCTTCAGCCAACCGATGCAGGGACGGACCTTCCGGGTCGCTGCACAGGATCTTGGCAAGCGCACTCTGCAGGCGCGCCTGAGTGCCGTGCCGGGTATCCTGGACGCCATTATTGAAGGTGAACAGGTACGCGTTGTGACCGCCATCCCGGGATTACCGGACCTGTCCGCCGTGTTGACTGACGGCGGTCGATTGCACACCCACGCTGCCAAACCGATTTTCGAAGACGCCTTTATTGCCACGCTCAAGGGTACCCAGTCATCCGGACACCCGCCCGAACTGGGTGTGTCACGCAGCTTACCGCCTGCAGCCGCGCACAAAGGCACTGTTATCGAGGTAAAAAACCTGCAACGCCGGTTTGGTGATTTTTACGCGGTTAAAGGCGTCAGTTTTAATGTGCAGCGCGGCGAGGTTTTCGGTCTGCTGGGTTCCAACGGGGCAGGCAAGTCCACAACTTTCCGCATGCTCTGCGGACTGTTACCGGTCACCGCCGGTGAAGTACAGGTGGCCGGTCTCGACCTGCGTCACGCAGCCGCCCGCGTCCGTGGCCGCCTGGGTTACATGGCGCAGCGATTTTCGCTCTACGGCAATCTCACGGTGCTGCAAAATCTACGCTTTTTTTCCAGTGCCTACGGTCTCGACAAGATCCGCAGTAAAGCGCGTATAGGCTGGGCTTTAGAGGCTTTTGAACTGGCAGATTATGCCAATACCAGCAGTTCACTTTTGCCATTGGGATTCAAACAACGATTGGCACTGGCAGCCGCGCTGATGCATGAGCCGGACATCCTGTTCCTGGATGAACCAACCTCGGGCGTCGATCCGCTGGCGCGCCGAGAGTTCTGGCAGCGCATCAATGCGTTGGCCGAATCAGGCGTGACGGTTCTGGTAACTACCCATTTCATGGATGAGGCCAACTATTGTGACCGGCTGGTCATTATGGCTGAAGGTGAAGTACTGGCCGAAGATACACCGGCGGACATGAAGATGCGTTTTCGCGATCGGGAGCACCCGGACCCGACCATGGAAGACGCCTTTATCGGTCTGATCGAGTTGCATGAAAAACAAAGGCAGGAGGCAGCATGAAGGATGCTGCAGCCTCACGTATGCGTCTGAAGGGCATGATCCGAAAGGAAAGCCTGCAAATCCTGCGTGACCCGTCCAGCATCGCCATTGCATTCATCCTGCCTGCCGTGCTTTTGCTGCTTTTCGGCTATGGCGTATCGCTGGATGCCCGGCATATCCCGCTGGGCGTCGTCGTCGACCAGCCGGATACCAATAGCGCAGGTTTTGTAAGTGTCTTCGAGCACTCGGAATATTTCGACCCAAAAAGGTTTGCCAGCATACAGGCAGCACAGCAGGCATTCGACCTGCGCGAAATATCTGGTATCGTCTGGCTGCGCAGTAATTTCAGCGAACACTTGCTAGCGCATGGTGAGGCGCCTGTCGGGGTCATCCTCAACGGTGTCGATGCCAACCAGGCGCGTATTACCGAAGGCTATATCCAGGGCGCCTGGCAGGCCTGGCTGGTTAACTATGCGCACGCCAGGGGAGCCGAATTGTCAATACCGGTCGCACTCGAGACACGCATCTGGTTCAACGCAGCGGTGCGTAGTCGAAACTTCCTGGTACCGGGGCTGATCGCCGTGATCATGACCCTGATCGGCGCAATGCTGACCTCCATGGTGGTTGCGCGTGAGTGGGAACGTGGCACCATGGAATCATTGATGGTGACGCCAGTGCGCATCGGCGAGTTAATGCTCGGAAAACTGGCCCCATACTTCATCCTGGGCATGGGTGGCATGCTGATGAGCGTGGCCATGGCCGTATGGCTGTTCGATGTTCCGTTACGCGGTTCCCTATGGGTGCTGATTGCAGCCTCGGCATTGTTCATGTTGGTGGCGCTGGGTATGGGACTACTGATTTCAGTGGTTGCGAAAAACCAGTTCGTGGCCGGCCAGGTTTCGATCATCACTACTTTTCTCCCGGCGTTTATCCTGTCCGGCTTTATTTTTCAGATCAGCTCCATGCCCCAGGCGATACAGTTTATTACCCATATCGTTCCAGCCCGCTATTTCGTGGCAATTTTGCAGACACTCTTTCTGGCGGGTGATATCTGGCCGATTATTTTGGCCAACAGCGCCGCTTTGCTGCTGATGATGGTCATTTTCATCGGCCTGGCACGTCGCAAATTACACAAGCGGCTGGATACATGAATACCTTACATCGCATAATTGCACTGGCCATCAAGGAGTTACTGGCCATCCTCAGGGACAAAAAAAGCCGTTTTGTGCTGATCGGCCCACCGATAGCCCAGCTGATTGTCTTTGGCTACGCAGCGACTTTTGATCTGAATCACATCCCGGTCGCCGTCTACAACCAGGACCGCAGCACAGCGTCGCGTGAGCTGGTCGCACGACTGACCGGCTCACCCCACTTCGAGCTGGTGGCCTATCTCGACCACGATGCCCAGGTCGCGCCGTTGATCAATAACAAGAAGGCGCTGATGGTGCTGCATCTGGGGCCGCAATTCAGCGAAAACCTCAAACGGGGCATAACTGCCCGCGCCCAGCTGATCATTGATGGCCGCAACTCCAACACGGCATTGCTGGCCCAGGGATACCTGCGCTCCATCCTGACCGATTTCAACCTGGACTGGTCCCGCCAACACGGCGGGTCGGGGCCCCCCGCCACGCTGCATATACGCCCCTGGTATAACGAAAACCTGCTTTCACGCTGGTTTGTTGTACCGGGTATTATTGGCTTGCTGTCGCTGGTGATCACGACCATTGTTACCGGTTTGTCAGTGGCGCGCGAGCGTGAGGCAGGGACCTTCGACCAGTTGCTGGTGACGCCGCTTAGACCGGTGGAAATCCTGATTGGAAAGTCCGTTCCCGGCATATTGATTGGACTGGTCGAGGGTAGTTTTATCCTGTTAATGGTGGTGCTGTGGTTCGAGGTGCCGCTACGTGGCAGCCTGGGAGCACTCTACCTGGGTATGTTCCTGTTTTTGTTATCAGCAGTCGGTATCGGGCTGATGATTTCGTCACTGGCCGTTACCCAGCAGCAAGGTATCCTCGGGTCCTTTTTGTTCCTGGTGCCGGCGGTCATTTTGTCAGGGTTCGCTACGCCGATTTCCAATATGCCGGAGTTCGTGCAACAACTGACCTACGCCAATCCGCTACGTTACTTCATGGTGATTCTGCGAGGAGTCTTCCTGGAAGGGGATTCCTACGGGCTGCTGCTCAATCAGTACTGGCCGATGGCAATTATTGCCTTCGTGACCCTTTCAGCGGCGGGCTGGCTGTTTCGCAACCGCATGAACTGAACAAGCCCGTGAAAATCTTACGCCAGTGAGTGCGTGATCAAATAGTGGCAATTGCCTGCATGCATTACAATGACAAGGGTTGAATAACAATATTCAGGTTGATGCCGATGACGTTTACCCGCAGACACATCTTACAAATGCTGGGCGCAGGGCTGATTCTAAGCCGTGCTCCGATGGCCAATGCAGCCCGGCTGAAACCCGGTTCCATCCTCAAACCACCCCGACTCAAAGCGGGTGATACGGTCGGTTTAATCAATCCGGCGGGTGCGACATTCCACCCGGATGACGTCGTTATGGCGGCAGAAATCCTGGCGGCCCTGGGCCTTAAAATGAAGACGGGTGAACATCTGCTCGACCGCTATGGTTACCTGGCAGGAACGGATGACGCCCGGGCGGAAGACATCAATACCATGTTCGCCGACCCGCAGGTTGCAGCCATTCTTACCCTCAGGGGCGGCTGGGGATGTAACCGGCTTCTTGATCTTTTGGATTATAAATTGATCGGCCGGAATCCAAAAATCCTGATGGGATACAGCGATATCACCAGTCTCCTTTTGGCGCTCAACGCAAAAACCGGACTGGTCACATTTCACGGGCCGGTCGGAACGTCTACCTGGAACGAATATTCCACCAATTTTGTTAAAAAACTGCTGTTCAATGCGGAAGTGTTCAGCATGGAAAACCCCCGTGAAACCGGTGATAATCTTGTGCAGACCGAAGATCGCATACTTACAATCAACGGCGGCAAAGCAAAAGGCAAGCTGTTGGGTGGAAATTTATCTGTGCTGGCCGCCATGGTTGGATCAGAATACCTCCCGGATTTCAATGGCAACATCCTCTTCCTCGAGGATGTCAGGGAGGGCATCTATCGTATAGATCGCATGCTGACGCACCTCAAACTGGCAGGAATTCTAAGCCAGCTATCCGGATTTATTTTTGGGAAATGTAACGACTGTAATCCCGGCAAGGGATTTGGTTCACTTACATTGGAGGAGGTGTTTAATGACCACATCAAGCCACTTGGAATTCCAGCATGGTCTGGCGCCATGATCGGGCACATTGATAAAAAGTTCACCATACCGCTGGGTATCGAAACTGAGATCGATGCCGACTCAGGAAAGATTTCATTACTGGAACCGGCGGTATCATGAAGCTGCGAATATTCAGCCGGTACCGTGAGATCTAACAACGGATATGATCAATCCGGTGATGTGCGTTGGCAATGGTTTCATAATGGTAATTACTTAGTACAATGTCCAAAGAACGTGTGTACTCAGTCATCATCCATTTCAACCGCGCATCCTTTCAGACACACTCTTATTTAACTATAGTCCAGATTCAGAAAATTGCACTGTGGACGGTTTTGGAATACTTTCAAGTAGAACGTATAAATTGATTTTTTGACCTGAAAATAGTCCCCGGCTTAACCTTTAGACAAATTTCCACTATGCTTAGTAAGAGGAAACCGCTATGAAACGACTTGTTGCGATTGCTGTTCTTTGTCTCTTTACCAGTTTGGCGATCAGCGCAAATGAACTTTCTGAAGAAGCTTACAAATTTGCCGAAACCCAACTGTTGGCAGAATGGGTCGGGCTACCGGATCAACAGCATGCTTTAGCGACCGCTTACTACACGGGTAACGGGGTGAAGCAGGATTATCTCGAAGCCGCGAAATGGTTTCGTTTGGCGGCGGACCAGGGCCTGGCGAAATCGCAGCACATGCTTGGCGTGATGTACGATCAGGGTGATGGGATGCCACAGGACTATCTGACCGCCGTTACCTGGTTTCGTAAAGCCGCTGACCAGGGTTATGAGCCTGCCGAATTTGCGCTTGGAAACACATACGCCATGGGTAAGGGCGTCCCTCAAAGTTATGCGGAAGCCTACGTATGGTTCAGCCTTGCAGCCGCCTCCGGTGATCCGAAAGCGGTTGAGGAGCGTGACCGATACGCCGGCAAACTCTCAGACAAAGAAATCATGCAGGCGCAGCAACGTGCGGCGCAGTTGTTTGAGAAGATTCAACAAATTAATACCGCAGACTAACCCGCATATTATCTGCGGTTTCGTAAATGACTCACAAACATCAGTCGTGGAAGTCTTCCTCAAAATAGAACAGGCTTATACCGGCAGTGACCTGGTCAGGGCCAGCCACATCCCGCTCGAATGGTTTGATGATCTTTCTTGCTTTTTCATCGGTCCTGATGAGGAATTTTTTGACCAGTTCCCTTAGCCGCTTCCTGTCGTTTTTATCCAGCCGATTTGTCCAGCAGCCCCGTTGATAAAATGACTCCCCATTATCCGAAGTGACCGCTAAATTGTATGCGATCGTATCAACAAGATTACCAACCGCAGCCATTCCGATCCTGGCGTTTTCAGTTTTGATCTTGGACCCAAAAGGCGTATATCGTTTGTCGATCATTCGAACCGTTTTCCCGGCTTTATCAACGACGATTGACTTGCTCGTTTCCAGTCTTCGCAGAAACGATTTAACGGTAACACCGCGGGTTGAATTTGAATCGCCGATCAGGGACTCAAAACTGGGTTTTGCTCCGTTGATCGGCAACAGCCTTGGTTTGCCTGTCTTTGGATCGGTATAGGCCTCGCTGCTCTCCCACACGTCGAGGACACTGCATTCCGGCGTGATTTCTCTCAGGAAGCGTTTTTCTTTATGGAATGGCTTCAGGTAACCTTCTTCACTTTTTATCCGGATGAGCGTCCTGGTATCAATACCGCTTACAACTGCCAGGTTCGACAATGCCACATTTTTTCCCGGTTTTTCCTTTTTCAACTTTGCTTCAGCTTCTTCTACAAAAATCACCTGGATCATTTCCTGAAGCTTCTTCAGTGACATCTTGCCGATCAGCAATCGAATCAATTTCCGGAAAACATTTTCGACGGCGAGTGTGAGTATCGCAACATCACCTGAATCGGCTTTGATGGATGTGGTCATAAGGCTCTCCGTGATGTATTGATAAACTCAATTCCCTGTCGCAAACCCGCGTATTTCCGGCATCCGTTCAAAGCTCCGAAAAACATCCGGGTCACACTTCCGCTTTACTCCGCATAAGACAAAGCCCGGACTGTCTCAAGGCCGGTGCTTTGTCCCCCCCCTGCAAGCAATTTCAGGTCCCCCTTCAAACTTTGTAAAGCTTCCCCCTTACCGCTTTACGCCGCCATCCTTATCACTTGCTGTACATTTTGACGATTGACATAGAAGTCATTTATTGCCAGATATGTCTCTTATTGACTAATATGTCATATAATGACATGTATGTCAATTTAATATTTGTAGGAAAATTGCCCGACCAGATGCAGGCAGCAATGATCATTCATCAAGCCATCAAAACGGCCATCGGGAACGCGGCGCCATCGTTCAGACCAGCGAGTCCTCTTCAAAATAAAACATACTGATACCGGCGGTTATCTGGCCTTTCTGGCTCTCTTTTTCAGCCAGGGAAGAAATCAGATCCCTGGATTGTGCATCTATCTTTCTCAGGTAACGGTGGATGGTACTCCGTACGCGGTCGATATTTTCCGGATTGAACTGGTAGTTCCAACTGCCCCTCTGAAAATACCTGGCGTCTTCATCAAGGTGATTCTGAATATTATGATTAACCGTGCCCACAAGGTTTCCAATCGCGGTCAACCCGACTTCCAGAAGATCCAGATCATCCTTACTGATAAATACGTTATCCTCCTGCTTCAGGATCACCCTGCCCGTCTTGGTATCCACGTCGACGACATCAATTTCCTTCAGTCGTTTAAGAACCGCCTGCGCTGTCAGGCCCCTCGATTGAATGGCCGTTTTGACCAATTCAGAAAAGCTCGCCGCGTCATCTTCAATCTTCAATCGTCGTGGTTTTCCGGTATGCGCATCGAAAAATCTTGCGTCGCTCATCCAGAGGTCAAACACTTTGAACAGGGGCATAAAGCCATCCAGAAATGTATTATCCAGGTGAATGGGGTTGCTGCGAGCGATGTAGGCTTTAATTTTCTTGATCGTTCGTGTATCGACACCGGTCTGCAATGCGATATCACCCAGCGCCACGTTTTTCCCGGGTGTCTCCTGTTTAAGCTTCGCCTCGGTCTCTTCAATGAAGATAATCTGGATCATTTCCTGGAGCTTTTTCAGCGACATTTTTCCGATCAGCATGCGGATCAATTTTCTGAATACTTTTTCAACCGCGCGGGTAAGGATCGCGACATCGTGAAAAGCGGGCTTGCCCGTCATAGCCATAAGACTCTCCATGTTCTTTAAGTATCACTCCCTGACTCAACCCTTTGCTGGCCTGTAACCGGCGTTATCCGCTTGTAACAGGCCTGGGCTAGGTACCCGTATAATCCTCACGCAGGACAAAGTCCTGCATATACGTCACAAATTGACATAGGTGTCATTAATAGACAAATATGTCATATTTTGACATTTATGTCAATTTATTAAACAGCAGGAAACGTTCACTGCTCGCCCCTGGCGTTCGAAGCCAGTTTCAACCTACATTTGTACCCCGCGAGTCAAGAGGAGGCTTTCTTTTCATCGGCCGGATCAATTTCTTGACCACCTCTGCAAAAAACCAAAGAAAGGCGACCGGCAGCAATGCGGTCTGAAGGACGAATACCACGCTCAACTGTATCAGGTGCTCGATGACATCGGCAGCATGGGCCTGCATGCGTTTGAGCCTTCCGGACAGATCAATGGAGTCAACGGTGTTGCTCCAGGCCCGGCTAATTGTGCCCAGCATGCTGTCATCCTCCCCCTGGGCCTCTTCCACGTCTACCTCGGCCCCTATCTGCTCAAGATCTTTACCCGCCTCGGTGATAATTTCCGTGCTCTGCTGGTAACGTTGCTCGAGAAACTGTTGGTACAGTAAATCGTTGGCGATCAGCATCACGGGGACTGCGAAGCGAATAAACAGCAACAGTGGAAACACGCGCCTTAACAATAACCGGTTCAGTTGAGATGACTGCCCCGGATACCACAAGCGTATTAGCAACCAGGCTGCCACGGCGGCTACGAGGATCTGTACGACCCACCATGCGCTGATATCCAGCAACACATTCTGTACACCCAGTGAAATTGTGGCTCCCATCATGATCCATGAAAAACGCTCTACCAGGTCGTTAACCGGATCCAGGATTTCACCCGGTGTCAAAGTGACACCGACTCCCGCGGGCTGCAGGGCAATCTCGGTACCCTGAACCACGGAAATGACACCATTGATCGTTCTGGCCAGCGCAAAGGTGATAAAGGCGCGTTGGAACAGCTGTTCATAATCCTCGGCAGCGCGTTGATCTATGAATGGCGTGACTGAAAGTAAGGCCGACATTAGCAGCACCAGGCTGAGCATCCAGTTTTTGCGGAGTCTTGTCTTTTCCATGCGGATTCCTCCTATTCGCGTTTTGTCCCTGCTAACACCCGTCTCAAACCGACATCATCAGTATCACGCCTGCGAGCGTCAGGCCAAGACCCATCAGTTTACGCCGGTTGATCTGTTCGCCGAGCATTATCCAGGCGAGAAAAACGATAAACGCAACGTTGGTCTCATTGAGAACGGAAGCAACCGACGCGTCAATCAGTTTGTATCCCGCCAACCATAAAATCAGCGCAAAGTACGCCCCCAGAAAAGAGGCGAATATCACCGTACCCCATGGCTGTGGCTGTCTGAAATTCCGTTTGACACTCTGCCACTTCGCACTGGCGAGTATGTAGATCAACATACCACTGACACCACCGACAATGCGTAATTCAACCGTCCACAAAAATGATCCTGTTTCGAGTACTTCCTTCGCCATAACGACACCGACGGCCATCATGAACACCGCGCCTATACCGTACATCACACCCTTTTTTACGTCGGCAGTATCCACGGGAGACCGATGCGAACGCCAGGTGACCATTAGCACTCCGGACATCACCAGGATAAATCCGAGCCATTGCCATGAAACCAGGCGCTCCCCCAGGAAAATAGACGACAGGAGTATGACAAAGGGACTGAACAGGCTTGAAACTATACCGGTTCTGCCGGCACCCATGATGTTGAGCGCTTTCAAATACCAGGTGTCCGCCACCGCGATACCGAGCAGGCCGGAAACCAACACCAGAAACAACTCTGTCGGTGTGTAACTCGGAAGCTTGAGACCCTCGACCAGCAACAGCGTTGGAATCAGCAGAACCAAACCAAGGCAATTTTTGAACAGGTTCAGCTCAAAGGCTGGTAATGTCTCCCCGGAGCGGCGAAATAATATGACTGCAAGCGCCCAGACCAATGCACTGGACAATGCAAAGATTTCGCCCCAGACCATTAAGTCATATGCTCTGGATTCAAAGCCGAAAAAATCTCAGACATGGTGCAAAACTCATTCCTGAACGCTGGCCCGAATCAGCAAAACCGGAACCAGGGGCACATCCTCCGCATCGAGGGCTTCGCTATAACCGGTTTCAACGGCAGCGATCGCCTCGAGCACTTCCATACCGGCAACAACCGTACCAAATACCGTGTAACCCCAATCCCGTGAACCCGGATCCAGGCTGGTATTGTCTGCCATGTTGAAATAGAACTGCCGCGTGGCTGAATGCGGGTCGTCGTAGCGGGCCATCGCGATACTCCCCTTAACATTCTTCAAACCGTTGCCTGACTCGTTGAAAATGTTGTCATGCAGGGTTTTCTCTTCGATATCCCGGGTATACCCCCCTCCCTGCACCACGAAACCCGGCATGACGCGGTGAAATATGGTTCCATCGTACTCACCTTCCAGCACGTAACGCAGGAAATTATTTGACGTGACGGGTGCGCGCATCCGATTAAGCTCTACCTCGATATCACCCATACTGGTCTCAATTTTGACGATCGGAAACATGTTGTCCGGGATCATCTCCGGCGGAAAACAATCCTTGCCAACAGACCAGCCAGTCAACGGGATTGAGAGCAGCATCAGGACGATCGGCAGGAGGAATTTTCTATTCATGACCACACTCCGTAGCTAGGTAAGATACCGGTATTTTCACATGTCGTTCAGGCGTTCACCACAATGAAATTGCTCAAACCAGTATTCATTGACACGTTTGTTAGCGGGGTTACATCATTTTTTCCGATCAGGCGGACGATTACCGCGTGCGACCTGTTCCGAAGGCTTTGGCAGACGCCCCGCCTTGCGCAGGGCGTCCCTGAGAATGTATTCGATCTGCGCGTTTACACTACGCAACTCATCATCTGACCAGCGACGTGTTGCCTGCCAGATATCTTCGCTGATACGGAGCGGGAAAGCCTTTTTGTCAACCATCAGAATCCGGGCTTTAGCTATACAGGGAGCCCGTATTCAATACCGGCTGGGCATTTTCCTGGGCACAAAGAACGACAAGCAAATTGCTGACCATGGCTGTCTTGCGTTCATCATCGAGTTCGATCACATCCTGCTCTTTGAGCTCATCCAGTGCCAGCTTGACCATACC
>Ga0210065_1000433_pt1 | contig 11522 bp, 8 predicted proteins | sample Muzzi_PWB_D1_FD_185533 | JGI IMG/M metagenome (GOLD analysis project Ga0210065, IMG submission 185533) | Wetland microbial communities from San Francisco Bay, California, USA, that impact long-term carbon sequestration - Muzzi_PWB_D1 (SPAdes) | ecosystem: Environmental > Aquatic > Marine >... | reverse complement strand
CGCAGCCATCTGATAATCTTTTTCGGCTTCCTCCCGAATAAAATCTACAATATCATCAATGGTGATCCTCCCGATAAGCACATTGTCATCGTCAACCACCGGGATAGCCTCCAGGTCGTATTTCTGCATGAGTCTGGCCACGTCTTCCCCCTTGTCATTTACATGAACCGAATCCACTTTTGGAATGTATATATTTGAAACATTATCCTTGGTGGAAGCGACCAGCAGGTCTTTCAGGGAAAGCCTTCCAATAAGGTGATTCGCCTTGTCCACAACGTAAATCGAGTGAACCCTTCTCACTTCCTGGGCCTGGGATCTCATTTTTCGCACACAGGTTGGTATTGTCCAGGTTTCCTTGACCTTTACAAGTTCCTTGGCCATAAGACTTCCTGCAGTTCCTTCTTCGTAGCGCAAAAGTTCAACGATGTCCTTGGCGTGATCGTCATCTTCAATTTCAGAAATAACCTCAGTGACTCTTTCCTCTGGCAATTCGGAAATGATATCCGCAGCATCATCCGTATCAAGTTCATCTAATTCAACAGCAATTTCAACCGCTGAAAGGTTTTTCAGGATTTTTTCCCTGTCATCCTCATCGATCTCAAGTAAAGCTTCTGCAGACAGTTCACTATCCAGTAATTTGAAAAGGTAGGTGGCGTCATCTGATCCAAGGTCCCCGAGAATTTCCGCAATATCTGCCGGATGCTCTTCTGAAAGCAACTTGAGCAAAGCCTTGTTCTTTTTGCCGCTAATAAGCAATTCAATATTCTCAAGAAATTCTTTAGTGATCTCTGATCCCATCTTCGGCAAGGCTTTTTGTTAATTCGATGAACTGCTGAACACTCAACTGTTCAGGTCGCTTGGCAAATATAACATCTTCCTTCAATTTATCGGACATTTGGAAAGATTTTAGGCTATTGCGCAAGGTCTTACGACGCTGATTAAACGCAGTTTTTACAACTCTGAAGAAAAAGGGAACCTGTACCGGAAGTTCGAAATTTGATTTTCTGATGAGTCTGAGGACACCTGAATCCACCTTTGGAGGAGGATTGAATACATCTGGAGGTACCGTGAACAAGTACTCAACTTCATAAAACGCTTGTGTCAGCACTGATAATATGCCGTATACCTTGCTGCCGGGACCCGCAGCGATCCTCAGCGCCACTTCTTTTTGGAACATGCCGCTGAATTCCGGAATCAGCTCGCGGTATTCCAGAGTTTTAAAGACGATCTGCGACGATATATTATAGGGGAAATTACCAATGATGGCCACCTGAGCCCCTTTAAATGTTTTATGGAGATCCATTTTTAGGAAATCTGCACTGATGATCCTATCCGATAGATGCAGGTAATGGGTTTTGAGGTAAGCGACAGATTCTGTATCGATCTCAATGACCCAAAGTGTCAATTTTTTTTTGAGGAGAAATTTTGTCAAAATTCCCATGCCGGGCCCGATTTCCAGAACATTTTCATATCCATTCAAAGACAGGCTGTCGGCAATTTTCCCCGCAATTGAATCATCCTTCAGAAAATGTTGCCCCAAATGTTTTTTCGCTCTTACACTCATATGACGATCAGGGTCTCAGGGATAAAATTCCTTTATGATTTTCATTTCAGTTCGGAAGGCACCAAATTTATTGCCGAATTTTGTAAAGATGTCACCGCGTAATCTGTTTGCATCCTCTTCATAGTAATGCAACAGGTCTTTTTTGGAATTACAGGAATATTGGACAGAATAGGTGATGCCTCCCAGATCTTCCTTGACCAATACCTCGCTCATCAGTGCCTTGGTAAATCTTCCAGTGGCCAGCACTTCCGGAATATGAACCTCCTTCATCCAGTTGATCCATTCATCGTGAATGCTTTCATCAACATTCAGCGTTACGTTATAGATATACATGATTCATTTTTATGGAATAAAGGTAGCACTATTCACAGAACTAGGACATGCCGTGCCTTAGTTTTGAAAAACAATTATTACAAATCATCACCTCTCAGTTGTCTGAAGGCAATTCGGGCATCCACCAAATAGATGCTTGCCGGATATTCAAAAATGATGCGTTCAAACATGCTTTTGGCTTTTTCAGGTTCATTGAGATGGTTCTGATACAATTCACCCAATTTAAAAATGCTGTCATCGATCAATAAACTTTCAGGGTGAAAATCCAGAAGAGCAAGTAAACTTTTTTCAGCGTCCGTATAATCGTCAATTTTTTCATAAAAAACTGCCTGTGTAAAAAGTGCATCGTCTTCTATATCCTGTCCCTTAAAACGCCTAAGGACAATATTGAGGGTGTCGATAGCTTGTTTATATTTTTGTTGAAAACCAAGCAGATCGGCACTTGCAAACATTTTCAGGCCTTCATTCAAGCTGTCTTTGTTCATGTTGTTGCCAATTTTCAAACTGAGGTCAAGCGCGTCGTTGGCGATGAGTTGTGACGTTGAGGATTTGAGGACTTTCAATTGATTTTGGGCCCAGGTAAAGTCCCCTTTAAAATAGGAGGTACGTGCGACCTTGAACATGGCTTCCTGAGCCAACTCACTGTTTTTCAATTCATATTGAATTTGAGTATACAGGATCAATGCCTGGTTAAACTGTCCGGTAAATACCAGGATGTCCGCAATTTTCATCTGAATCAGGCCCATGTCAACAGCAGAGGAGGTACCTGACAAAACTGTTTCGAGATGCGTGATCGCTTTTTGAGGCTTTCCATTGTCAAAAGTTAAAAAATCAGCAAACGCAAGATGCAATTCCAGGGTCTCCTGTCCATAACCATATCTCGTAATCAGATCTTCAAACTGCACTTCGATGGGATCCCTGCTCTGTCCTTTTCCAAGAGACAGATTTTCAATTTTCAACAAATATATTTCGGCTGCCATCGCAGTTGGCCTATCCAGGACCACTGCGTCCGATTGTTCCAACATGAATTCAAAAGCCGCTTTAGCCGTTTCAAGGTCTCCTTTTTCAAAAGAGAGATAACCTATTTCTGCCGTTCTTTCAAGACTTCCGGGATTTCTTTTAAAAAGAGATTTTTCCTGGGTCAGCGCTTTCTTGTATTCTCCCTGCTGCATAAAAAGCCAACTTAGCAGTATGTTCCAGGCATCTTTGGGATCCGTTTGAGCACGTTTGAGCAAAAGTTTTTTAAAGAGCTCGTTGTTTGGATCCGTTTTATCGTCGCTGATAAAAACGGCGACATATCGCTGAGCCGTTGAATAATAGTTTTCATTTTTATCCACCAGATCAAGATAGAGATCGAACATTTTTTCGAGGTCTCCCATTTCACCGTAGATCTGGGCCTCGCTGATCTCGGTGTTCAGATTTGGATTAAGTTCCTTGGCAATCTGATAAGACAACAAAGCTTTGTCGAGCAAGTGATTCTGTCTGAAGGATCTTCCGATCATGAAACCGTAATTTGGGTTTTTTCGGACAAAATCAATCGACTGCTGATAGTATCTTTCTGCCGTTGACAAGTCTCCTTTCAATTGGTAATTATATCCGAGTTCAATATAGAGGTAGGCCTGTTCAGGAAATCTTTCGATTTGCATCTGGATCAGCGTCTGAGATCTTTCATACGATTCGAGTTGTTGATAGCAGGTCAACAGGGATTTGAAATAATCCTGTCTGATCGGGTTGTTTTCAAAAAGGGGTTCATAAAGAAGTATTGCCTTGTCATATTCTCCTTTCCTAAAATAGGAATTGGCAAGTTCTGCGCTTTGAGCACTGCCATATACGGAAAAAAGGATGGCAATAATGATAATGAAGATCTTCATGATAATGTTTGTAAAAATATGCTTTTCCTTTTAAAAATCGTTGATTGTTGAATTCACAATATTCCTTAATTTATTTGTTATAGTGCTAATAATTAAGAGCTTTCTATTCGAATTTATGAACAATGTTAAAATTTTAATAAAATAAAATCTAAAATGTAACGTTAATTGAAAATGACAGTCTTAATAATAAAGATCAACAATAACAAAAATCTTATAGTTATGAACGAGGTAAAAACATTCTACGAAAGAGCCAAACAAAGTGCTAAGAACCATATGAAAAATGGTCAGATCAATGATTATTTGAATGATTTATTGATCATGAATCACTACAAGAAATTAATGGATGCCGCTGCCTAGTCAAAACTTTTGGATCGCATGACACCTTGGTCTCAATCGATCAGATCAAAACCGGTATAGGAGCGCAGTACTTCAGGTATTACAATTCCTTTTTCGGTTTGACAATTCTCCAAAAGTCCGGCAAGAACACGAGGTAATGCCAATGAGCTACCGTTCAAAGTATGTGCCAATTGACTTTTCCCATCTTTATTTTTAAAACGCAGTTTTAAGCGATTTGCCTGAAATGTTTCGAAATTAGATACAGAGCTGATCTCAAGCCATCTGTCCTGAGCAGTCGAAAAAACTTCAAAGTCATAAGTAAGCGCTGATGTGAAACCCAAATCCCCTCCACAGAGGCGCAATATTCTGTAAGGTAATTTCAATTCCTGCAGGATTCCCTTGATATGTGACACCATTTGATCCAATGCCTCATAAGACCTGTCCGGATGTTCTATCCTGACAATTTCGACCTTGTCAAATTGATGCAGTCGGTTCAGTCCCCTAACATGAGCCCCATACGAACCCGCCTCTCTTCTAAAGCACGGTGTATATGCCGTATTACAAATCGGAAAATCAGTTTCTTTCAGCAAAACATCCCTGTAAAAATTGGTCACAGGCACTTCTGCAGTGGGTATGAGGTACAGGTTGTCAAGGCCCACATGGTACATCTGGCCTTCCTTGTCGGGTAACTGACCCGTTCCAAAACCTGAAGCCTCGTTGATCATTAAAGGAGGTTGCACCTCAGTATAACCGGCCTCTGAATTCCGGTCCAGAAAATAGGAGATAAGGGCACGTTGCAATTTTGCGCCTTTACCTTTATAAACCGGAAAACCTGCCCCCGTTATTTTATTTCCAAGCTCAAAATCGATGATGTCATATTTTTTGCATAATTCCCAGTGGGGAACTGCACTTTCAGATAATTGAGGTATCTCACCCTCCTGAAAGACCACTTCATTGTCATCTTCGGAATTGCCTTTGGGTACAAGAGCATTCGGAATATTTGGAATCTGGTAGAGCAATTCGTTCAATTCCTGCTCCAAATCATTCAATGTTTCAGACAATACCTTAGAACGCTCTTTGAGCAGTCCGGATTTTTCTTTAGCGAGATTGGCTTTTTGAACTTCTCCTGATTGATACAATTTCCCTATTTCTTTGGAGATCTTATTGCTGTCCGATAAAGTATTGTCCAATTCAGTCTGGGCAGCACGTTTTTTGCTGTCAACCTCAATTACCTCGTTGATCATGGATTCCGCATTTTTGAAATTTCTAATTCCAAGGCCCTTGATCACCAGATCTTTATTTTCGCGAATATAGGGTAATGATAACATAAGCTATTTTTTTGACTTGCAAAGATACATAATGCTGTTAAAGTAATCAGGTTTATTTCGAGTTCGTCAGCCAATTTCTGGCTGATTTTTCATCCGTGGAAATCTGTTGCGCCAATTCCTCGATCGATTCAAATTTTTTCTCATCCCTTATTCGGTGCATTACCTCAATTTGCATCTTATTGCCGTACATGTCTTTCTTAAAATCTAGCAGGTGCACCTCAATGGTCTGGCCCTTCCCGCCTACAGTTGGCCTATAGCCAATGTTCATGAGACCGTAAACTGTCGCTTTCATAATGTGGGAACGAACAATGTACACACCTTTTTTGGGGATCAGTTTGTAGTCTTCCTCTATCTCAAGGTTGAGTGTCGGATAATTGATTTTCCTTCCTATTCCCTGTCCTCTTACAATATTTCCCGTAAGGAGGTAATTGTATCCCAGGTATTTGTTTGCAGTCAAAATATCACCGCTTTCAAGAGCTTTCCTAATTTTAGTGGAGCTTACAGAAACGTTTTCAATTTCCTGAGCCGATATCTTTTCAACATGGAATCCATATAATTCACCGAATTCGGTCAACTGTTCAAAATTGCCCTCCCTGTTCTTTCCAAAATGATGGTCGTATCCAATGACCAGTCTTTTGAGATGCAATTGATGGACCAGTATATTTCTCACAAAATCAAGAGCGGACAACCGGGAAAATTCTTTTGTAAAGGGTTCAATGATCAGGTCGTCCAGTCCAAACCGTTCCAATAGCTCTATTTTCTCATTAAGAGTCGTGAGCATCTTGATATCAGTGCTGTGGTCGAGAACCCTCCTTGGATGCGGGTAAAAAGTGAGGATCACAGACCTTTCGGTCGAAGACCTTTTGATCTGATTGAGTCTTTCAATAATTTTCTGATGCCCTATGTGAACGCCGTCAAAGGTCCCAATGGTGAGCACAGAGGATTGCTCTTTATGGTCATAATTTTCAATGGATTGATGGACTCTCACAAAGATTTGTATTAATAATTAATATTTTCGTCAACCTGTTCTATGATCTGAGGTACTTTGCCCACTTTAAAAGTGCTCCTGATCTGTAAATTACCTCTTTTATGGAAGATAAATAATTGTCCCTGCTGGACAGGAAAGTATCCCATGGCTCCTTTGCAATAGCAAATGCGTCCAAAGGTCATTTTCACTTTTTTCAATTGCTCGTCCTTAAGAATGATCTGAGATTGATCAGGATCGATCTCAAGATAAAGGTATTCTGAATAGGAGCTGTCCATGGCGCCTTCAGTGTTTCTTCTTTTGTACTGATACCTGATGACCATTTGGTCCCCTTCAGCCACTTTGGGTTGTAGTTTACCATCTTCGCCATAGGTGAGATTCAACACTGAGTTTTCAAGTATTTCAAAACTACAGTCCCCGTCTTCAGGGCAATTGATATGAGGTGGTGGCATCATCGCCCTTTCATCGGATGCCTGGGATTTTGTCCCGACACAGGATGTGATGACAAAAAAGAACGCGTAGATCAATTGGATTTTCATTTTGCTACCATAATATTGGGCCACTGTAATTATAGGTTAAAAAATATTGTTCAAACTTTCTTAATCCCGCAGTCATTGGGAGATAAAAAGTTGTGAATACCATCTTTTTTTCAAATGACATCTTATGTCAATTAACAATTCCAGTCCGTAAAATTCGTCTAAAGTCAATGCGCAAAAATAGGGTTTTCATCATTTCAATAAAAGATTCAACTCGAAAAAAGTATCAAATGTATTCTGATACCTATTTAATCATTGAATGGTGTGCGTGTTTGAAGCAAAGTATGCAATGATTCATTCGTTTAAAAATAAAAATGAAATCCTAATTGAAAATTCATAGTTTTGTATTTCTTCAATTAACAACAGGTAAGCAATGATCAAAAATCATCTTAGATTATGTACAATCCTAATGCTGTTTTTTGCGAATTTGTTATTCGCCCAACAAAGAAATTTCTGGGCTAGAACAAGTGAGACTGCGAGAAATAAGGCGGAAGTCAGGAAATCAGCACCCGATAAGCAAAAAGTATTTACCCTGGAATTAGGGGCTTTTAAAGATGATTTAAAAAGAGCTCCCAGGAGAGAGGATTTTAAAGGAAGGTCAAATTTTAAAGTAATTTTTCCGGATGGAAACGGCTATATGGAGACCTATTTGGTCAAGGAGGCCTCGGTGATGCATCCGGATCTCGCAAGAAAATATCCTCAAAACAGATCATACGTCGGTGTTTCAGAAAAGGATGGCACGAAGAGAATTCGTTTTAGTGTCAATAAATTGGGTCTAAACGCTATGATTAGGGACGTAAAAGGAGGTATACAGTATATAGAACCGCTGACCAGGGATAAAAGAACATACAGCGTTTTTTTCAGATCTGACCTACAGGTTGAACGTGATTTTGAATGCTTGACGGGTTACAGTCCAGAGGCCCTAAAATCGGGTTTGGTAAAAATAGCGGATGATGGTCTGCTGAGAACCTACAGACTGGCTTTGGCCGCCACGGGCGAATATTCCCAATATCATATCCAGGATCAAAATGCCGGTGGGGGTTCAGATCAGGAAAAGAAGGCAGTCGTTCTTTCTGCCATGACAACGGCGATGACGATGGTTAACGCCATTTATGAAAATGATGTGGCCATTACCATGCAACTGGTGGCCAATAATGATGATATAATCTATTTGGATCCCAATAATGATCCTTATACGAACCTCGACGAATCAATAATGTTAGGTGAAAATCAAACGGCCTGCGATAATGTCATTGGTTCGGATAATTATGATATTGGGCATGTATTTGGTACCGGTGGAGGTGGAGTTTCCACCTTGTCCATTGTTTGCAGAAATGGTGTAAAGGCCAGAGGAGTAACAGGGTTGCCGAATCCCATTGGCGATTATTTTTACTATGATTATGTGGCCCATGAAATGGGACATCAGTTTGGTGCCAATCACTCCTTTAACGGTGATGATGACTTATGTGGGGGAGATAACAGAAACGACCCCACCGCAGTAGAAACCGGAAGCGGGTCCTCTTTGATGTCTTATGCCGGACTATGCGGTACCCAAAATGTCCAGGGCAGTGTTGACCCTTATTTTCATATCATCAGTATTGAGGAGATACGCGCTTATGTGACTGCAGGTGCTGGAAGTGGTTGTCCCGTTGAAACGGCACTTGTCCTGAATCAAAATGTACCTGTTGCCGATGCCGGGGCCGATTTTACCATTCCCAAAGGAACTCCCTTTAAATTAACTGGTACCGGAAGCGATGCTGATAACGATCCGATTTCTTTTTCATGGGAGCAGACCGACAATGAAATTACAGCTGTTCCTCCAAGTGGCAACTCCGTTTCAGGGGCGCTCTACAGGTCGTATCCGCCTGCCATGAGCCCTGTGAGATATATGCCTGAATTAACTACACTTATCACAGGCGAGATATCCTCAACCTGGGAAGTTACCCCTGATGTGTCGAGAGACATGAACTTTGCTTTTACCGTAAGAGATAACAACACAGAGGCCGGGCAAGTAGCCTCTGACAATTTACAAGTAACCGTTACAGACGCTGCAGGTCCTTTTGTAGTGACTTCCCAAAACACTGATGACCTGGTATGGACCCCTGGTACCGAAGAAAATATCACCTGGAACGTGGCCGGTACAGATGGCAATGGGGTCAATGTTTCACAGGTTAATATTTTACTGTCCACGGACTGGGGAAAGACCTTTTCAACGGTCCTGGCCTCCAATGTGCCCAATGACGGGTCGCAAACGATTACCGTCCCTGATCTAAATACTCCCCAATGTTTCCTGATAGTAGAAGCTGTGGGAAACCATTTTTTTGCTATGAATGCAAAAGGATTTTCCATCGGGCAATTCAATCAGCTTTGTAATATACATGAATCGGTTGATACACCTCTGAGCATTCCCGATGATGATAGCGAGGGAGTTACGTCGACAATCAACGTTCCGGACGACATCAGTGTTGAGAACCTTAAAGTGAGGTTGATCAATACGAGTAATCCTTCTGCCAATTCGCCAGGAATTATACATACTTATTTAGGGGACCTGACGATCACCCTGGAAAGCCCGATGGGCACGGTAGTGGAATTGCTCGGCAAGGTCTGTGGTGCGAGTGAGGATATCGAAGCTATCCTGGATGATTCAGGAGACCCCTTGAGTTGTAATGTCTTTAGTCCGGGCATTAGCGGCATTAAGAAACCAGGCGAGGCATTATCAATATTCAACGGTGAGAATGCCCAGGGAAACTGGATCCTTAAGGTGATTGACAATGCCGCGGATGACGAAGGATCTATTGAATCCTGGAGTCTTGAGATCTGCAGCTCTGAGCCTGTCTTAGGAGTCAATAATTATGTGTTTGACGATTTCAGGGTATTCCCTAACCCATCTGATGGTGCCTTCAGGATCAAGTTCCGTTCCGAGGACGCCGGAGATGTAGAGGTTAATGTGTATGATCTGCTCGGCAGAAAGATTGCAGAGAAAACCTATAGACAACTTTCAAACGACTTTGAAGAGGAAATGGACCTGCAACAAGTGTCGGGAGGGATCTACATCCTGCGTGTCAAAAGGGGAAATAAAATATCTTCACATAAGATCAGAATCAAATAATTCATAATTTGATAATTCTGCAGGATATTTTTAGTAAATTTATATTTATTGGAAAATATTTAGTGAAAATCGAAAAAAATTGTATTTTTCGCTATTCTTAACTACACAATTTTTTCATATGAAAAAGATTTTAGCCGTTCTCGCGCTGTTATGTGGGTCGTTTATGTTTGGACAAACTTCGATTACCGGTACGGTAACTGATTCAAGCACGGAAGAAACCCTTCCAGGTGTCAATATCAAAGTGGCAGGAAAATCAGTTGGAGTCTCGACGGATTTTGATGGTAAATTCAGCCTTACTGTCAGTGAAGACGTTCCTTTTAATATAGAAATCTCAATTATTGGATATCAAAGTCAAACCATTGAGATTACCTCTGATCATGAGGATCTGCAGATTGCCCTGGTTGAAAATGAAACTGCCCTGGACGAAGTGGTGGTTTCTGCATCACGAACCCCGGAAAGCATCAGGGAATCACCCGTAACCATTGAAAAGGTAGGAATCAGGGATCTCAAGAATACCACCTCTCCAAGTTTTTATGAGGGACTGGCTAACTTAAAAGGGATCGATATCAATAGGGGGAGTTTGACCTTTAACTCTGTGAATACGAGAGGTTTTGCAACATTTGCGAATGAAAGATTCGTGCAATTGATCGATGGAATGGACAACGCGTCGCCAGCCCTGAACTTCGTGATGGGGAATCTCGTAGGGGTCAATGAGCTCGATCTCAGAAGTATAGAGATCATTCCCGGCGCCGCTTCTGCCCTCTATGGGGCAAATGCCTTTAATGGGATCTTATTTATGACGACAAGAAGTCCTTTTGAGGATCATGGAGTAAGTGCCTATGGAAAGACCGGCTTAACCATGCAAAAAGCTGCTGGTGACAATGTATTTTATGATGTTGGAGTGAGGTTGGCGCATGCATTCAGTGAAAAATTTGCAGCTAAAGTTTCATTCTCTTATTTAAAAGGAACAGATTGGTATGCCAATGATACAGACATGTATTCAAATGCCAATACGTCCGTAGGAGAACCCGATCAAATATTACCCTTAAGATCAAGTCCTTCGCATGATGGAATTAATATATACGGAGATGAGGTGTCATTGTCGGCTCTGGGATTGAATTTCAAGCAGCTGGCCCAATTGGGAGAAGCCTCGGGCGCAGTTCCTGCGGGATTCAGTAACTTGGTACCGGCAGTTAACGTAGCCAGAACAGGTTATCTCGAGCAGGAGTTTACCGACTACAATGCTGAAAGTTTAAAATATGATGTTGCGTTCCATTACAGACCTACCGGTGGCGAACTGGAGCTGATCTTTAACACCAGAGGTGGTTACGGTTCAACGATCTATCAGGGAACCAACCGCTATCAGATTAAAAACTTTTTACTGCAACAACACAAACTTGAGATCCGCAACAAGGATTTCTTCGTCAGAGGGTATATGACCACAGAGGATGCAGGAGATT
>Ga0210065_1000432_pt1 | contig 11527 bp, 14 predicted proteins | sample Muzzi_PWB_D1_FD_185533 | JGI IMG/M metagenome (GOLD analysis project Ga0210065, IMG submission 185533) | Wetland microbial communities from San Francisco Bay, California, USA, that impact long-term carbon sequestration - Muzzi_PWB_D1 (SPAdes) | ecosystem: Environmental > Aquatic > Marine >... | reverse complement strand
AGATCAAGCCCGGCGGGTACCGCGTCATCTGACAAGCGCTCACATCGGCGAGCGTTTCGCGCTGACGGGAGATCGCAGCTTGCATCGCCCGTGCGGCCAGCGGCGCGATGATCAGGAGCGCGAAACCGACGAACGCCAATGGGTTCTGATGATTGTCGTGATCGCCGGATCGACGAACGCGACCCCCGTTCCACCACATCGTGCGAATCGACAGGTCCGCCAGGAGCGCAACAGCACCGACCATCGTGACGGCGAGCGTGGACACGAGAATGTCGTAGTTCCGGATATGGCTCAACTCGTGCGCCACGACTCCCTCGAGCTCGACGCGGTTGAGCAACTCGAGCAGACCGGTCGTGACGGCGATCGAGGCGTGTTTCGGGTCACGCCCGGTGGCGAATGCGTTGGGCGCCGGGTCGTCGACGATGTAGACGCCCGGCTTCGGGAGCCCCGACGCGATGCAGAGGCCCTCGACGATGTTGTGGAGGCGGGCGTACTCATGCTCGTCTGCCGGACGGGCGCGGCTCACGCGGAGGGCGATCGCATCGGCCTTCCAGTAGCTCGCGAATGCGATGCCACCGGCGATGAGCAGCGCAACGATCGCCGCGGTCGGCCCGCCGCCGATCAGCAGGCCCACGACGGCTCCCACGATCGCGACCACGGCCACGAAATATTCCTGATCCGCGGTCAGGCCGATGATCTCGGTTTCCATCACACCGGGAATGGTGCTTTCGAAAATGGGACCCGGCACCGGCGTGGCGCTGTCCCACGTTTCGGGGGTGATCGGGGTCGCCGCGAAACGCGCCTGATACCCGCTGGCCTGGCCATAGGCGCCGTCGTCCCCCGCGAACGGCCAGATCATGGTCAGCGAAGAGGTCGAACTCTTCAGGCGGGACAGGCGGGTCACGGCCGCCGGCGCGGTCGTGTCGAAATCCGGCGCCGCGGTGGCCACGACCGTGTTGGAGGCGGCCGACCAGTCGGTTCCGTCGGAGCTGGACGTCATCCGGAAGGCATATGTCCCGTTGGCGGACAGCCCGGTCACCTCAAAGGTGCGCGCCTGGCCCGCCGCGGCGTCCGCGGTGGGCGGGGCGGCCACCGTCCACGAATCCCAAGGGGCCCCTTCGGCGCCGTAGGCGATGTAGCGCAGGTCGTACTGGATATTCAGCTTGTCGGCCAGCTCGGGCGAGGTCCAGGCCAGGGTGACCGAGGAGGCCGAACCGGCGGTGACGGTCAGGTCGCCAATGGCTTCGGGGATCTTCGGAGCCGGAGGGGGATCATTGGGCGTGTCCTCACTGCTGGAGCAGGAAGCCAGGGCCAGAATCAGGACCAGCAGGCCCAGCCGGGGGGAAAAAGCGGATCGAATCATGGGCGCCTTCTCACTGTTAAGAGGGTGGAACCCCCTCGGATATACCCATTTAAGCAAAACCTGTTTAGTGGATATAAGGAATCAAATATACCATGGCAATAGGGTAGGATTATCACCAGGGTTCTGATGAAGGGATGGAGTACTCACAGGATCACGGAACTTGCGTCAAACCCCCGGCCACAACCACCCGAAGATGCCGCCGGTCACCAGACCGTAGATCAAGCCGTCGAACACGTTCTTGAAGGTTCCGGCCCACGACTTCTTGTACCAGATCGAGTTCTGCATCTGGCCCAGCGCGTAGCAGCAGAAGGCGGTGGCGCCGGTCACCCGGTGCACCAGCAGGTAGTCCGTGCCCGCGGGCAGGCTCAACCGCGAGATGTAGGCCACGAACACGCCCACCACCAGGGTGAACAGGAACCACTGAATCAGGCTGGGACCCATCGCCGTGGGACCGCTGGGCTGGACGGTCATGATCACGACCGGGCCCTTTTTCTGTTTTTCCACGAATTCGGGGGAACCCATTTCCTTCATGGTCGTCGCGCGGGGCATCACGTAGTCGCCGGGCGGGATGTTGAACCCGCGCAGGGCCTCCATCACGCCATCCTCACGGGGAACCTGGCCGAAGTCGCTGTTATGGTATTTCAGGGCCATGTGGAGGACGGAGCTGACGATGAACACCGCCACGGCGGAAAGCAGGATCGGCAGCCAAAGGGCAAACAGGGAAACCATGAGAATCTCCTTCCGGTTAGGCCAGGATTATAAGCGGACCATATGATAATGGATAGCAAAAACAACACCCACATTTTCCCCATGAACCCCATTCTTGTGCTATACTGCGGCCATCACGCGTGTTTCTTCGACGCCCGGAAGGAACGGATATGCACGTGGCCAGTCTCGCCCGACTGTCCTGCGCCCTTGTGGCCATGACATTGCTGGTTGTGCCTCAAGCCTCTCTCGCCGAGACCATGTCCCTGGACATCGTTCAACCCGAGTGGCAACGGGGTCAGCTTCTCCCCGCCTTTTGCGACATCCCCCTGGTTCTGGGTTCCAACGTGGCCTCCATCACCGGCGTCACCCTGCAGGTGACCGGCGTGCCCAAGGAAGGCCTCATGACCCTTTGCAAAGGTGGTTGTGACGAATTCCCCTGCCATCAGACCCTGCACGCCTACTTCCTGGATGACCACGACATCAATTCCTGGACACCGCTCGAGGGCCCGGACGAAGGCTACGACTTCACCGTTGCCATGATGTTCGCCGACTGCTACCCCGACTGTTACCATCCCTGCACCGGCAAGGATGTCGCCCCGGAGGACTGGAATTTCCTGAAGGACGGGGGCTCCGCCACGCTGCGCCTGGAGTTGATGGGCGATTTTGCCGGTTGCGGAACGACCTGCAGGGCGGAGATGGGCATCGCGCGGATCAACGTCACGGTGGATTACGAACCGTTGATCCACGGGGACCCGGTGATGTGGGGATCGATGAAGGCCGTCTATCGCTGAGGGCCTTGCCTCAGGGCCGGCTCAACCTACCCTGCCGTCCCCGTCGACGTCGAGACCGTGAAGTTCCTCCAGCTTTTTCACCAGCTTGCGGATGGTGTCCTGCGTATCCCTGAGCTGCCCCTCCAGCAGTTCCACCCGTTCCTCGATGGATTCGGTTTTCTGATGCTGTCCGTAGACAAATCCTGATTGAACGATTTCCCAGAGAAAACCCATGATGGTCCTTTCTTGCCTGTGACGAGATTGGCCGCCTATCAACCCTTATCTATTTCATATTGAATCCAGACATGCCCGTCCTCTTCGAACCGGCTTGTCTCGACCATTTCCAGCTTCTCCAGCACCCTGTGCGAAGCGAGGTTGGATTTCATCGCCCGACCAACGATCTTCTTCAATCCATACCGCTCGAATCCCAACCTCAGGGACTCCCTGCCGGCCTCGGTGGCAAGACCCCTGCCCCAATGGGTTCTTGGAATGCGAAATCCCAAATCCACCTCATCCTTCTCCGCCGAATATTTCAGGCCGCAGAACCCCGCATACTCCCCTGTTTCCTTGATAAACACGGACCAGCGCCCAAACCCGTACAGGGAATAGTGGGCGTATTTCTCGATAAAATCCCTGGCCTCGTTCTCGTCGGCAAAGGCCACATCGCCGGTGTAGCGGATAACCTCGGGGTCTTTATTGAGGGAAAAGAAACCGGGTGCATCTCCTGGCGAGAACCTCCGCAATTCCAGCCGCTCGGTTTCTGATTCTAATTCGCCCCTGGACATGCTCTCTCCCTGTTGCCGTTCCGCTTTGGATGAGGCCGACAATCCTGGCTTCTGCTGATGGAATAACGTTGGGCTCACCTGCAAGCGGCTTTGACAGGCGCAAACTCCGGTTAGGTGATAGCGTCCGTTATTCCCTAAGTCTTCTATGGTACTCGCGCATGTCCTTGTACGGCTCCGAATCTGGACCGACCTCAAACACGTAACCCTATTCTGCCAAAACACGGACCCAATAGACTTCCCCATGGAGCTCCTCCACGTCCAGCTGGTCTCCCGGGTCTCCAGACCTGATCTTGATACAGCGAAGTGACACATCGCCGAGAGAACGCAGCATATTCAGGAGGGCGTCGCGATCGATTTTAAAGATATCAGTTGTCCCGTTTGGCATGGCCCTATCTCCGATGTCAAAACCCTATTCATCCAGCGCTCCATTCCCCTTGCAGTCTAACACATTTATCCCTGCGGAAAAGTGCCCCCGGGGGCACTTTTCGGAGCCCAACAGAATATCCCTGACCACACTCCAAGCCACCCCATGGGCCCCACCCAAAAAAACCGCCGAGCCCATGGGGACCCGGCGGCATCCAAATCATCTATCCGATCCCGGCAAAAAATCCTACTTCCGATTACCCGAGGCCTTCAACCGGGCGTCCGCCCGGGCCAAGGCCAAGCGGGCCCGCTCACGGTCGAGATCCTTCTCCATATCCGTCAGCCGCTTGCGGGCTCGCTCCAGGGCCTTCTGCGCGCGCGCGACATCGATTTGGCCGGACATCTCGCAGGTTTCGGTCATCAGGTTCACCGTATTGTCGCTGATCTCCACGAAGCCCGTGCCCACGGCCAGGAACTTCGTGTTGCCGGCGTCGTCAATGCGCAGGGTGACCAGGCCGGGCACCACCGCCGCCACCAGGGGCGCGTGGTTGGCCCACACCCCCAGGTAGCCCGCCATGCCGGGGATCGTCGCCGAAACGGCGTCGCCCTCGAACGCGGTCTTGTCCGGGGTGACGATGATCACCTTGAAAGACTTGGCCATTGTCTAGCCCTCCGCCTGCATCTTCTCGAATTTCTCGAGCACTTCCTCGATGGCGCCGCACATGTAGAAGCACTGCTCGGGGATGTGGTCGTAGTCGCCGTCGACCAGGCCGCGGAAGCTGCGGATCGTGTCCTCCAGTTTGACGTACCGGCCCGCCATGCCCGTGAACACCTCGGCCACGGCGAAAGGCTGCGACAGGAACTTCTGGATCTTCCGGGCGCGCTCGACGATGACCTTGTCCTCGTCCGAAAGCTCGTCCATGCCCAGGATGGCGATGATGTCCTGCAGATCCTTGTAGCGCTGCAGGATGGTCTGCACCTCGCGGGCCAGGTTGTAGTGCTCGTCGCCCAGGATGCCCGGCTCGAGGATACGGCTGGTCGAGTCGAGGGGATCCACGGCCGGGTAGATGCCCAGCTCGGCGATCTGCCGCGACAGTACCGTGGTGGTGTCGAGATGCGAGAACGCGGTGGCCGGCGCGGGGTCGGTCAAATCGTCGGCGGGCACGTAGATGGCCTGCACCGAGGTGATCGAACCGTCGCGGGTCGAGGTGATCCGTTCCTGCAGTTCGCCCATCTCGGTGGCCAGGGTCGGCTGGTAACCGACGGCGCTGGGCATACGACCCAGCAGGGCCGACACTTCGGAACCGGCCTGCGTGAACCGGAAGATGTTGTCGATGAACAGCAGCACGTCCTGCTTCAGCACGTCGCGGAAATGCTCGGCCATGGTCAGGCCGCTCAACGCGACGCGGAGACGGGCCCCGGGCGGCTCGTTCATCTGGCCGAACACCAGGGCGGTGTTGTTGATCACGCCGGATTCGGTCATTTCGAGCCAGAGGTCGTTGCCCTCACGGGTACGCTCGCCCACGCCGCAGAACACCGAGTAGCCGCCGTGCTGCGTGGCGATGGTGTTGATCAGCTCGAGCACGATCACGGTCTTGCCCACACCGGCGCCGCCGAACAGCCCGATCTTGCCGCCCTTCACGTACGGGGCCAGCAGGTCGACGACCTTGATGCCGGTCTCGAACAGCTCGTTGGCCTCGCCCTGGTTGGTCAGGTCCGGCGGGCTGGCGTGGATGGGCGATGTCTTGTCGGGCTCCGCCAGATCGCCCTTGCCGTCCAGGGTCTTGCCCAGCAGGTTGAAGAGGCGCCCCAGGCACTGGTCACCCACGGGCACCGAAATCGGCGCGCCGGTGTCCAGGCCCTTCATGCCGCGGACCAGACCGTCGGTCGAGTCCATGGCGATGGTGCGCACCACGTTGTTGCCGATGTGCTGGGCGACCTCGACGATCAGGTCGATGCCGCGGGCTTCATCGGTGATGCGGATGGCGTTCAGGATCTCCGGCAGGTGATCCGAATCGAACTCGAGGTCCACTGTAGGGCCAATGACCTGTTGGACCTTGCCGTAGTTCTCAGCCATTATTTCTTCTCTCCTTGCTGGTAACAGTCATGGGGCACGCGCCCCGCTCATCAATCCAATTCCTAGAGGGCGTTCGCGCCGCCCACGATGTCGAGCAGTTCGGCGGTGATCGCGCTCTGGCGCTCGCGGTTGCGCTGAAGCGTCAGGGCCTCGATCATCTCGCCGGCGTTCTGGGTCGCCGCGCTCATGCTGGTCATGCGCGCCGCGTGTTCACTGGTGAAGGCCTCCGACAGCGTCATGAACACCCGGTTGCGCAGGTACAGCGGCAACAGGACGGCGAACATGGCTTCCTGGCTGGGCTCCCAGATGTAGTCCTGGCCGGCGGCTTCGGGACCGTCCTCGCCTGCGGTGTCCTCGGGGGCGATCGGCAGCAGGGGCAATTCGACCGGCTTCTGGGTCATGGTCGACACGAAGGACGCGTACACGACCTTCACCTCGTCGAAGGTGCCGTTCAGAAAGGCTTCCACGGCGTTGTTGCCAACCATGCGGCCTTCATCGCTGGTCACCGATCCGCCGAAGTCCTCGTGGGACTTGAACAACTTGTAGTCGCGTTTGCGGAAGTACCCGGCGCCCTTGCGCCCGATGGCGTAGATCTCGGTCTCGACGCCCTCGGCGATCGATTCGTCGACCGCCTTGTGGGCCCGCTTCAGCACGTTCATGTTGTAGGAGCCGCACAGGCCCTTGTCCGACGTCACCACCAGGATCAGCCGCCGCTTGACGGGCCGGACCTCGAACAGGGGATCATCGATCTCGGCCTTGCCCGCCAGCTGCTGCATCAGCTCGGTGAGCTTCTGCGAGTAGGGGCGCGCGGCCAGCATCTTGCCCTGCGAACGCTGCAGCTTGCTCGCCGCGACCATCTTCATGGCCTTGGTGATCTGCTGCGTGTTCTTGACCGAACGGATCCGGTTGTTGAGTATTTTTACCCCGGCTCCCGCCACGGGTTACCTCCTGCTCGCGATGAACTCTTCGATAGCCTCGGTCAGGTGCTGGACGGTCTTGTCCTCGAGCTTGCCGCTCTCGGCGATGGCGTGCAGCACACCGGCGTGTTTCTCGGCCATGTAGGCGTGGAAATCGGCTTCCCACTGCTTCAGTTCGGGAACCGGCACGGGGTCGAGATAGCCCTTGCTGGCGGCGAAGATGATCGACACCTGCTTCTCGTTGCTCATGGGCGCGTACTGGTCCTGCTTGAGGATCTCGACCATGCGTTCGCCACGGGTCAGCTGACGCTGGGTGGACTTGTCGAGGTCGCTGCCGAACTGGGCGAAAGCCTGCAGTTCACGGTACTGGGCCAGATCGAGGCGCAGCGAACCGGCCACTTTCTTCATGGCCTTGGTCTGCGCGGCGCCACCCACGCGGGACACCGAGATACCCACGTTGATGGCGGGCCGGATGCCCTGGTAGAACAGGTCGTTCTCCAGGAAGATCTGGCCGTCGGTGATGGAGATCACGTTGGTCGGGATGTAGGCCGACACGTCACTGGCCTGCGTCTCGATGATGGGCAGGGCGGTCAGCGAGCCGCCGCCGTTCTCTTCCGACAGCTTGACCGAACGCTCGAGCAGGCGGCTGTGGAGGTAGAACACGTCGCCGGGGAACGCTTCGCGCCCGGGCGGACGACGCAGCAGCAGCGACATCTGCCGGTAGGCGTTGGCCTGCTTGGAAAGATCGTCATAGACCACGAGGGTGTCCTTGCCCTGCCACATCATGTGCTCGGCCATCGTGCAGCCGGCGTAGGGGGCCAGGAACAGCATGGGGGCGGGCTCGCTGGCGCTGGCGGCGATGATGGTGGTGTACTCCATCGCGCCGTGCTCCTTGAGCTTGTTGTAGACCGCCGCGACGGTCGACTGCTTCTGGCCCACGGCCACGTAGAAGCAGAACACGCCCTTGCCCTTCTGGTTGATGATCGTGTCGATCGCGATGGCGGTCTTGCCGGTGCCGCGATCGCCGATGATCAGCTCGCGCTGGCCGCGGCCGATGGGGATCATCGAGTCGATGGCCTTCAGGCCGGTCATCAGGGGCTGACTCACCGGCTGACGGGCGGTCACGCCGGGGGCTTTTATTTCGATGTTGCGCGTTTCGGTGCTGGGCACGGGGCCTTCGCCGTCGATGGGCTGGCCCACGGCGTTCAGCACGCGGCCGATCACGCCGTCGCCGACGGGAACCGAGGCGATCCTTCCGGTCCGCTTGACCTGGTCGCCTTCCTTGATGTGGGTATCCTCACCCAGGATGGCCACACCCACGGAGTCCTCTTCGAGGTTGAGCACCAGGCCGAAGATGTCCCCGGGGAACTGCACCATCTCGCCGGCCATCACGTCCTGCAGGCCGTAGACGCGGGCGATACCGTCGCCCACCTGAAGGATAGTACCGACGCTTTCGACCTCGAGGTCGCGGTCGTAGTTGTTCAACTCCTGAGACAGGACGGAGCTGATCTCTTCAGGTCTGAGTTTCAAAGCGGATCTCCTCGTTTAGTTCTGCTGACGAACCTGGGCCTCGCCCAGCTTCTTGCGGAGCAGGTCCAGGTTGGTGCGCACCGTGCCGTCGAGGATCTTGTCCCCAAGGGTCACGCAGACTCCCCCGATCACCGCGGGGTCGGTTTTCTTTTCCAGAATGATCTTCTTGCCCGTGATGGCCGCCAGCCGGCCCGCCAGGGCGTCCGCCAGATCGGCGGGCAGCGGGATGGCGGTCACGACCTGAGCGCGGACGATACCCTGCTCGGCCTCCACCAGATCGGCGAAGACCTCGCCGATGTCCCCCGTGTTCTCGATGCGGTTCTTGTCCAGCAGCAGGTAGAAGAAGTTCAGCAGGACCGGTTCGATCTTGCCGTCGAACACGCTCTTCAAAAGCGCCTTCTTCTCCTCGGTCCGGACCTGGGGGCTGTCCATGAAGATGCGCAGGGACGCGTTGTCCTTGACGGCATCCAGCACCCCGGCGAAGGAAACCGCGACGCCGTCGATGACGTCCCGTTCCCTGGCCGACTCCAGCAGGGCTTCCGCGTAGCGAGTGGCGACTTTACGGTCACGCATCGCCGGCGCCCTCCGGTTTCAGGCTGTCGATGTATTCGGTGATCAGCTTGCGGTGCAGATCGTCGTCCAACCGCTCGCCGACGACCTTCTCGGCCGCCCCGATGGCCATGGCCACCACGCTGTCGCGCAGCTGCATCTGGGCCTTCTGGGTGTCGAGCTCGATGTCCTGCTCCGCCTTGCGCCGGGTTTCCTCGGCGTGATCGCGCGCCTTGTTCTCAAGACCGGCCGCGATGTCCTCGCCGCGCTTGACGGCCTCCTGGACCTTTTCGCGCTCGATGGCCTTGATGTCCATCAGCTTCGCCTCGAACTCAAGCTTCAGCTGTTCGGCGTCGGCCAGGTTCCGCTCGGCGGCCGTGTAGTCACCCTCGATCTTGCCGCGACGTTCGTCGAGCAGGTCGAGTATGGGCCCCCAGGCGAACTTGCCCAGGATCCACACGAAGAAGATGAAGCCGAGAGCCGTCGTCAACAGCTGAGGCAGTTTCGGCATTACCATTTCCATGACAGGTACCTTCCGGGTCGAGACCGCCGGCGCGTTTTCCGGTCAGGTCAGGGAGCGGATCGGCCGCTCCCCGAAAATCCCCTTGAACGCACGCCGGGATTACCCCAAATCTTAGAGATTACCCATCAGCATGATGGTGGCGACCAGGGCGTAGATCGTCAGGGCCTCGATGAAGGCGCAACCGATGATCATGGCCGTCTGGATCTGACCGATGGCTTCGGGCTGACGACCCATGGCGTTCATGCCGCCCTCGACAGCCTTACCCAGACCAAGACCCGAACCGATGGCGGCCATACCCAGGCCGATAGGAAGAGCCAGTCCAAGAATGTTCCCGTCCATTGTGTTTTCTCCTTCTAGTGCGTGCGTTGCACTTCATTGATGCGGGATGACCCCGCCGTTTCCGGGTCCCGAAAAACCCGGCCTAGTGCCCGTGAGCCTCTTCCGCGTGACCGTGGTCACCGTGGGGAAGGAACAGGGCAATATAAACCGTCGACAAAAGCGTGAATACCAGCGCCTGGATGGTGCTCGAAAGCAGCCCCAGGAAGTAGAAGGGCAGCTGCAGCGGGATGCCGGGCAGGAAGCCCCACACCGCCGAGTCGCCCGCCAGGACGATGCCGCCGACGGCCTTCATCAGCAGGTAACCCAGGATCACCATGGTGGCGACCAGCGTTTCCTCGCCGAAGATGTTCCCGAACAGACGCAGCCCCAGGCTGAGGGGCTTGATCAGCTCGCCGAGCACGTGCAGCGGGAACAGCAGAACCGAAAAACCCCAGTCCATGGCCGTCTTGGGCGAACCGGCCAGGTGGTGAAGGTATCCGCCGATGCCGTTTTCCTTGATCGCGATACCCTGGACATACAGGAAGGTCAGCAGGCCGAGGGCGAACGTCGTCTGGGAGAAGCTGCTGGTCGCCGCGTGGCCCAGGGGCAGCATGCCCACCAGGTTGTTCACCAGGATGAAGACGAACAGCGTGCCCAGGAAAGGCGTGTACCGGCGCGCGGTGGGGCCGATGATGGCCTCGAACAGGCCGAACAGGCCGCCGAAGACCATTTCGACCGCCATCTGGGCGCGGCCGGGGTAGCGGGCCGACAGTTTCTTGCTCAGGCCGATGAAAAACGCGGCCAGCAGCAGGGCGACGCCCAGGCTGTAGATGGGATTCAGGTACTCTTCAAGGCCCTGGGCGACCGCTTCGGGAAGCAGGGGGGCGATCCAGCCGATCAGCAGGTTCTGCAGGTGCGGGATGCTGCTGTGGCCGCCGCCATGTTCCCCTTCGGCGTGTTCTTCACCGTGGGCGGCTTCGGTGGCGTGGGCGTCGGTGGCCTGCTCGGTGGCGTGGGCGTCGCCGTGATCGTCATGCTGGGCCAGGGCGTCGCCGCCGAAGGCGAATAGCGCCACACCCAGAACAAGGGCCGCGAGGGCCAGCCTGGTCGTGCTCAAGTGGGAAGATCTAAACATCTGGAACCTGGTCTCCCTGTGCGGCCTGCTGTTTGAGGCGGCGGATTTCTTCGTCGCGGGCGCGGGCGCCCACCACCACGAGAACGACCATCATGAGTGTGAAACCAACGGCGTGGCTCATCGCTGGAAGAGGCCGGGAAAATAACACCCAGACCGCGATTCCGTAAATAGCCAACTTGGCGAAGCCCCACAGAAACATGGCAAAAACATTGCGCGGCTCTCCTGGAGGCAGGACCGCGCAGCGCAGCAATTTTTCCAGGGCGAAGAGTCCGGCGGCGGCCCACAGCGCGGTCAGGAAAACGCCCAGGGCGAATCGGGCTGAAACCGCGAATACGAGCACCGCTGACAATGCCAACGCGAGTAAAATAGTCCATATCTGGACGCGGGCAAGGACGTTTTGCGGCATTTGGCGGATTCCCCTTTGGCCTTTGGCGAGGGCTGGCTTGCGGGGTCCTTCCCGGGGTGCCTAAAGGATAGGGGTAAGATGGT
>Ga0210065_1000431_pt1 | contig 11528 bp, 12 predicted proteins | sample Muzzi_PWB_D1_FD_185533 | JGI IMG/M metagenome (GOLD analysis project Ga0210065, IMG submission 185533) | Wetland microbial communities from San Francisco Bay, California, USA, that impact long-term carbon sequestration - Muzzi_PWB_D1 (SPAdes) | ecosystem: Environmental > Aquatic > Marine >... | reverse complement strand
ACTGTTGAGAACTGACATGCATGAAAACATCATCATCCGAATTCTGCAGCACCAGGAGGTCATCGACCAACGGTACGAAGGCAGCAGGGCCCTCGGTCACGATGAGTTCGGTTGGTTCAGTTGAAACGACGATCTCCGGTGCATTGACCGCGGTGATTGGCTCTGCCGGTTGATCTTCTTCTGTCACGGCTTCGTCAGGGTTGACCATGGCCGCGATTGCAGCAGGTGGAGCGGTTTCGAATAGATAGGGTCCCGTAACCTTTCTGGCACGGTACCAGACATCATTGGCGGCGTTGAGGTAAAAGTACTTGCCATCGGAAATCAGCGGGTATGGCGTGTTAATGACCGCTTTATACGGACTGTTCTCGATCTCACGCAGAACCGGTTCGCCGTCGATGGAAATCAGCAATGCGGGATGATCGCGATAGACAATCCTGGGTGGTGTGGTGTTGACCGCCTCGGTTTCCAATTCAGCAGTTTTCAGGGCAGCATCAAGTTCATCGAGCGAGAAATCCAGATTCCATCCGGGTGATTGTTGTGCCAATACGTTCGCCAGTTCCGACTGGATATCATCGGTTCCTTCCGGGAATCGTGTTTCGGTCAGGTTCAATTGCACCGGATGAACGATGCGATTGGTGGAATCAATTTTGACCGGTGATTCAAACCAGCCTGCTCCAAATACCGGTTCGGCGCCGGCGGTTGCGCGATAGGCAAGCGCCGCGCGGAATTGGAGGATATCCCCGCTCATTTGATCTACCTGTGGTGAGTAAATGGTCACCATGCCCTGTCCCAGCGGTACGGTGCGGGGCCAGTTACTTTCTTGCGCGAACAAGGAAGGCAGGCTGGCCAGGGACAGCAAAATCCAAAATACACTTAGCAGCAGTCTGTTCATGTTCATATCCTCTTCGTTCAAAATCGAAGTTCAATTGCAATCCATAAGGCTCTACGGATTTCTACAGCGTCAATATATACCGGTTTGTCTGAATACAAGGTGAACGTGAAGATACGCTGGAGTATTTACTCCCCTGTTGTTTTTTCAACCGAGAGAGCAACGGCTTCGGTATACGTGATCACGACCAGGTCACCCACGACAGCCTTTTTGAGGTCTTCAGGATCACGGGCGACGTATTCTGTGACTTTGCCGTCGGGGCCCTTGAGCTTGAAGGTATTGGCTTCGATGTTGATCTCTTCAACGGTGGCTGTAACGACCTGTGTATCAACAGCCGTCATTGCAGGCATTTCACCTTTTTCGGAACGATCTTCGGCGGCAAATTCACCAGCACCCGCTTTCCTTCCATCATTGGCGAAGACCTCTATTGACAGGCTTTGTTCGTAGTCCGCCATGACGATATCGCCAACATTTACCTGGTCCAGGTTACGGGCTTCTTCACTGGCAACAAAGCTGACCGTATTGCCTTCCGGTCCCTTCAAGGTGACTTCACGGGTCTCGTGGTCAATAGCTTCTACCATCGCCGTTACTGTGACGGTCTGGCTGGTATAGATGGATGGTTTATCCGTAGCTGGTGCAGACTCGTCTGACCAGCAAGGGGCGGCAAACAACAGCAAGGCTGCCAGCGTAGCCAGGGACTTGTACATAACAATTCTCCATGATTTGATGTTTAAAAAATTAGCCAGACATTGTATGTCGTTTCGGGCAGAATACCATCATGGTCAATGTAAAAATTATCATTCCCTATTAAGTGTTGCTTTCGATACGCAAAATCTCCACGCTCATGGCATTGACCCTGCTGGTTGCGCCGCTGCAGATCCAGGCTGAAACACTGACCGGTCAACATCTGTTCCATATCGAGCGCTCAAAAAATGCCAACATCGTCCAGTATGACGCGCGGGTTGACTCAGATGGCAAGCTATTGAAGAAGAAGCCGGTCGTGGCTTACTGGATTCGTCTCGCCGAACAGGGCCAGTTGCAGGATCTCAGCTGGATCCAGAAAACCTTCGCCTATGGTTTCGAGACCAAACTCGACAATAACAGGGAAGAAGCGCAACTCCATATGAAGGCCGATGTTGGCCGTCAGATCACCGTTGTTCGCGCCGGTGATGAATATCGCGCAACCATGCTGATTGATGGCGCACTTTCATACTTTGAAAAGATGTATATCGATGCAACGCTCAATGGCTGGTTGTTGAGGGTCCATTATGTAGAATTGTACGGTGAAGATGTAAAAACCGGCGAAGCGCGTTACGAGAAATTTGTCCCCTGACGGGTTTTGAATTCTTTCTGCGGTTGGGGCTTATCCGGCAACGTGCTAAGTGTTCTACCGCACCGACTGAAAAAGGAAGCCCCTGTATTCTCCTATGACAGTTCCCATGAGCGATTTGCCTCGCAAGAGTCCCATCCGCTTCCAAGCAGTTTACAGGAGATAACTTCATGAATACCCCACAGTCCGTCAACGGCGGCAATATTCAAAATTCACTTGAGCGTGGCGCTGACAAGGCCACCGTAGCTGCTCATGGCGCAATTGATTCGGCAGTCGACGCCACAGGTCCCGCGCTTGACCACCTGGTCGCCAACGCACATGAAACCGTTGACCGTGTAGGTAGTGTTGCCTCAAGCGCAGCCGGAGCAGTGGGTGTCAAGGGTGACCAGATCAATGACGGCAGCAAGCGAGTCATTGAGCGCGCCAGCGTTTACGTGCGTGAAAACCCGGTTACTTCCCTCGGAATCGCAGTGGCCGCCGGATATGTTCTCAGCCGCCTGTTGTCGTCCCGCTAACGATTGTTACCCGGTGACCGTACCCTCTGAAACGGATGACGCCAGGCCGGCAGCGAACGCCGGTCAAGCTGTTGAGAAAACCAGCCCGTTGGAAGACCTCGATATCCTTCAGCGGGAATGGCGTAAGCTGATCCATGATCAGTTGCAGCTCGCGGCGCTCGAAGTGCGGCGTGCATCGTACAGCCTGATGGTCATGATTTCGGCCGCCGTTTGCATCGGTGCGTTGCTGGTGCTGGTGTGGATTGGGCTCATGGCCGCGACCGGACTGAGCCTGATCGGCATGGGTCTTCAACCGGTATTCGTCCTGTTGACAGTCACGGCATTAACAGTGGTGCCCGTCTTACTGCTTCGGGGTTTTATCGTTGGCCGCTCGCGATTTCTGGGCTTTCCAGCCACATTGCGTACTTTGAAGTCATCGGCACCTGCCGCGCGCAGTACGAAACCAAGATGATTGGACTTGATATGTCGAAACCTGCGCAATCATTGACCAGGCGGATCAACGCCCTGGAAACGCAGATCATGTTGCGGCACCGAAACACGCGGATGGTCGAGGCGGGATTCAAACGCAAAATAACCACCTGGATGATTTCGCCAGTCACACTGCTGGAAGCGTTTGGAATCGGCGTCGTCATGGAGCATACCAACCACCATCATGGCTGGTCACTGGCAACCGTCGTTAACGCCGCCAGTGCTGGCATCAGGCTGTTGCTTGCGTTCTCATCTCCGGCACAGTCAGCCAACTTAAATTCAACGCAAGAATCCAGCCGTGATTTTGCCCGACAGTAACCCCCAGCCGGTTGCTGGTGACGACGGCGTTTCTGCAACCGGGACTGTTGCCTCTGACCCTGACAAAACGGGCGTGATGGTGCATTCCCCCGTCAGCCTGCGAAGTGCTTCTTTATTGGTCATCGCCGTGCTTGCAAGCCTGACCGCGCTGCATCTGGCCCAGGTGGTATTCGTGCCGCTGGTGGTGGGCGTGATGCTCAGCTACGCATTGACACCGCTGGTCAATCAATTGGTACGGATACACATCCCGCGTACCCTGGCTGCGGCCGTGTTGTTGCTCGGTATCGTCGGCGGAACCGTCACGATTGCGTACTCGCTCAGTGACGATACAGTTGCACTGATCGAGGCCTTACCCGAGGTGGCGCAGAAACTGAGACGTGGCCTCGACCCCAAGAGTGCAAAGGGACCGGCCGGTGCCATGGAAAAAGTACAGAAAGCCGCAACCGAGATTGAGCGCACTGCTGCCGAGGGAAATGCCGCCCCGGAGCCGGAACGCGGTGTGGCCAAGGTGCAGATAGAGAAGCCAAAGGTCAATGTGAAGGACTATCTCCTGCCCGGCGCGCTCGGCCTGGCTGCTGCTGCTGCGCATACCACGGTCGTCTTGTTTATCGCGTTTTTTCTGCTGGCTGAAGGTGACAACTTTCGGCGCAAGATGGTGAAACTCGCCGGTCCGACGCTTACCAAGAAAAAACTGACGCTGCGGGCGCTCGATGAGATCGACCTACAAATTCAACGCTACCTGCTGGTGCAGGTATTCACCAGCGCGGTCGTGGGGGTCTGCACATGGCTGGCATTTCTCTGGATCGGCGTCGAACATGCAGCCGTGTGGGGCGTCGTGACCTTTGTTTTCAACTTCATTCCCTACGTCGGCAGTGTTGTTGCCAGTGGTGCCGCGATGCTGGTGGGGTTTTCCCAGTTTGGTTCGTTCGAGATCGCATTTTTGATTGGTGGTGTAGAGTTGCTGATCAATGTCGTCGAAGCTTATATCCTCACGCCGTGGCTGACGAGCCGGGCCAGTCGTATGAACCCGGTCGCGGTTTTTGCAGGCGTGCTCGCCTGGGGCTGGCTGTGGGGCATCTGGGGTCTGTTCCTCGGTGTTCCTATCCTCGTGGTGATCAAGGTAGTATGTGACCGTGTCGATGAATTCAAGTCGGTGGGAGAATTGCTCGGTGAGTGATAGTGTATCCCCGGCAAATAGAATAGGTTTCAGAGGTGATCGTGACAGGTGAATCTTGACTGGCTAATTCAGTGGGACAAGGCGCTGCTGATCCGGTTGAACGGCCTTCATGCTGCCTGGCTTGATCCTGTCATGCTGTTGATGACGCACACACTCTTTTGGTCACCCCTCTACTTGTTCCTGATTTTTCTGCTGTTCAGAAATTTCAAGAAGCAGGCCTGGTGCCTGTTGATCGGCGTGGTGGTCACTCTTCTCCTTTGTGACCAGATTACGTCCGAATTGATCAAACCGTACTTCGCGCGTCTGCGTCCAAGCCACGATCCGACCATGGCAGGGCTGCTGCACCAGGTGGACGGTTACACAGCCGGTCGGTACGGATTTTCGTCGGGGCATGCCGCGAATACTTTTGGCCTTGCCCTGTTCTTTTGGGTTACCTTCCGATCCATTTACAAGTGGATGGCCCTGCTCTTCGTCTGGGCCGTTCTGATGACCTATACACGTATCTATTTAGGTGTTCACTTCCCCACGGATATCCTCGCGGGTATCGCCCTGGGTTTGTGTTGTGGCGTTATCGGGGTAATAACGTCGCGTTACCTGTGCAAATGGCACGTTGCTAATAAAGAATCTTAACCTACTGAAATATAAAGCAATAAATTACCTAAGCGCGCTAGCGCACCGACACGGTGCTGTTGGATGTTTAGAGTAGTGCCTAACGTGGTCGGATCAGAAAATGATGCCTGCCACGTCTCGCTAGAAATAGCTTTTTATTATGGATAAACAAATATGTACACTAAATCACGTAAATTAATACTCGCATCCGCCATCACGCTGGTATTGGCCTCGGTCAGCGGATCGACCATCGCTGACATGACGTCCCAGGATGTCGTGAACGCACGCCAGGAGTCACAAATCTGGACGACCTACAGCCTGAGCCCGTATCTGCGCGCGAATGACATCAAGGTATCCGTCGATAACGGAACGGCCACCCTCACGGGTACCGTCAACGAAGATGTAAACAAGGATTTGGCCAAGCAAATTGCCAAGGGTGTCAGCGGTATCAAGGAAGTCGACAATCAGATCAAGGTTGAGGCTGACTATGTTTCACCGGCACGGACTTCCGAGGAACGCAGTTTCGGTGAAGTCGTGGATGATGCGACCATCACCGCATCCGTAAAATCCAAACTGCTGTGGAGCAAAAACACAGATGGTCTGAAAATGGATGTGGATACACACATGGGCACGGTAACGCTGCTTGGCAACTGCGATAGCGGTGCATCCAAGGAACTTGCCGGCCGCATGGCCCAGAACACCCATGGTGTGGTGGGAGTCGACAATCAGCTGGTCGTGAATACAGCGAAACCCGCTTCTGAAGACGAGGATGAGAACGAGGCAGAAGAGCATGGCGCGACAGAGGCCATTACCGATACCTGGATCACGACCAAGGTGAAATCAACCTTTATGTATTCCAGTAATGTCGAGAATGACGATATTACCGTAAGCACCAAGGACGGCAATGTCACATTGAGCGGCACCGTTAGCAACGGCGCCGAACAGGCACTGGCAACCGAACTCGCGCAGAACATACGCGGTGTTAAAAGCGTCAATTCGACAGCCCTTATATTCTAAGGGGTTTGTTTAATATTTACAGCGCGCGTAAAGCAGCGTTAATGTGAGAAATGCATCGCCGCGTTCCCTCCCAGGAGGGAAACGCGGCGATTTTTTAACATGCACGCTGCCAATGATTGAATGGATTTCCTATCACCATGTTAACTATGCTGACAATGCTTCTTGATTATCGATCACTGCGCAAAGACCATCGAAATAAGGAGGTCGTGATGCCGGGTTGGATCAACCGTTGCCTGGGTGGAATCCTGATTGTTCTGGCCGTGGCGATAGTTTCCGGCTGCAGTGTACGCGGTGCAACCCGTGACGATGATGGCATTGTGATTGTAGATGGCCAGGGTGAACTGAGCAAAAATGGCTCAGAAAGGCATGTCGCCAAAATGCGGGAGCAAACTGATTCTGAAGTGCTCACCAGCCTGGTAGTCAGCGTAAGTGCGCTCAGTAAAACACCTCTGTATAAAAACAACCACGTTGACCTGCTCATCGATGGGCCGGAAACCTACCGCAGCATGTTGGCCGCCATTGAAAACGCAAGGCATCATATATTCATGGAGACTTACATTTTTGCCAATGATGAAGCGGGCAGGATGTTTGCCAGCTTGCTCGCCAAAAAGAGTATGGACGGCGTCACCGTTAAAGTCATCTATGACAGTCTTGGCAGCATGGAAAGCGAGGAAGATTTTTTCTCCATAATGGAAGAGAGTGGTATCGAGCTGATTGAATTCAACGAAGTCAATCCGATCGAGGGGGGCAATCCGTTCAAACTGAATAACCGTGATCACCGCAAATTGTTGGTGGTGGACAATGATGTGGCGTTTACCGGGGGTATTAATCTTTCCAGCACCTATTCCAGCCAGTCCACCGGCAAACCCAAGCCTAAACCGGTTGATACCGGTTGGCGTGATACACATGTGGCGATACGTGGTCCTGCTGTACAGGGCTTCGAGGAAATTTTCATCAAACACTGGCGAGCATTGACAGAAGAGACAATACCGGCATCGCCAAACGCACCGTTAGATGCAAATTTGGGTCAAGAATTGGTCGCCATACTGACTGCCGATGGTGGTGATGGCGAAGGCTCACCGATTTTCGCGGCTTATATAGACGCGATGGAAGTCGCGCAATCGCAGATTTGGATCACGCAGGCTTACTTTGCCCCGGACAAAAACTTTATGACCCTGTTGCAGCGAGCAGCACACAGAGGGGTGGATGTTCGCATACTGGTTCCAGGCTTGTCAGATTCGGGATTGGTGCTGAATGCCTCACGCTCGCGCTACAAAAAACTGCTGGAAGCCGGCGTGCGCATATATGAGGCCAGGAATGATCTGCTACATGCCAAAACCGCAGTGATTGATCATGTGTGGTCAACTGTGGGGTCCAGCAACCTGGATTACCGTAGCTTTTTACACAATAGTGAAATTAACGCGTTCATCCTGGGTAGCGAATTTGCAACACAGATGGAAGACCAGTTTGAGCGGGACATCAAAAACGCCGAGGAAATCATTGCCAGCGAATGGCAACGAAGATCAATTTTTAGCAAGCTCACTGAAAAGTTAAGTTGGACGATTGAATACTGGCTGTAGAGCGTTACGACATTTTAAATTGAAACAATAGAGGAAGAATTATGAAAAATTCAAGATTGATCGGCATTGGCTTACTGGCACTTGGCGCAATTCTGCTTTACTTTGGCTTTAACGCCACCGAATCGGCCGTAGAAGAAATCGGTGAGGCATTTACCGGTCATTATTCTGACGAGACCATGATGTACCTCATCGGTGGCGGTGTGGCGGCAGTTGCCGGTTTGTTCATGCTCATGAAAAAAAGCTGAACTATTCAGTCTTCAAACACTATGCCCAAATCTTGTCGCAAGTGATCTGAAGGCGACAGTTGACTGACGGAGCTCGACCGTTTTCTTTTTTTAAATAAGGAAATGAACGAGATATAGACGCTGTAGATGGCTTAAATGTCACGACCCTTGTGTGCGGCAACGCACGGATGCCGGGGTAGTTTTGGAGTATTTTTTCATTTACAAAAATCACCCATCGGGTCTTACACACCAAGGAAATCGCAAATCATGAACATTCAATTGGGTCTCACACCGCTGGTGTCGTTGGCGGCCGGTATTCTCATTCTGGTGATGCCAAAGATGCTGAATCGCATCGTCGCCATTTATCTGATCATCATCGGTCTGATCGGTTTGTTTGGTGGTAACTTCAACCTCTGAAGGCGCCTGCCTGTTGGAAACGACTGTTTCGAGCGGTTTGTTCGAATGGGGTTTGCGACATCTCACATGGTTGAAAAAACGGTATTAATTCCGGACCATCAACCATCGGGTATGCATGTTAAAAGTGCTGGTGCAAAGTAATTTGCACCAGCGTTCAATCTTTGATCCTGGCGTCAATGCGTTTCCGGGGACTGATGGAAGACGCGACATGAGAGAGAGAATATGCCTGGGTCAAAGTGCTCAACAAATCTTACAAAAACAATATACCATGCGGAAAGTCAGGACTTCTGTGCGTTAGCGAACAAAACTGGCTGAATTTCACTTGGCGTGATGTAGCCTTGGGGTAGAATGGTTATCCCGGTGGTCGCCAAGACGCATCACCGCAAAAAAGTGCAGTGCTGAGCAAGGAGTCACTAACCGATAGCAGGTGTGGCGTGCGGGAAATCGACGAGTGCTGCACAAGGGATAATCAGGCATGAATAACACCGATCACGACATCCAGGCGGCCGCCCCGGTGCCGACGCTAACCGAAAAACAGTCATGGCAGGCACTCGCGGCACATTGCGCAAATATCCGTGATCTGCACCTGCGGCAGCTTTTTGCAGGGGATTCGCAACGCGGTGAGCGCCTGAGCGCTGAGGGCGCCGGCATTTACCTGGATTATTCCAAGAACCGCGTCACCGACGAAACGCTTCAGTTGTTGCTCAAACTGGCCGAAGAGTGCGGTCTGCGCGAGCGCATAGAAGCGATGTTTACGGGTGAGAAAATCAACACCACTGAACAGCGCGCCGTATTGCATACTGCACTGCGTATGCCAGCGAGTGAGCACCTGCTCGTCGAGGGCGTCGATGTAATCCCGGATATACAGGCGGTTCTCAACCGCATGGCCGAATTCGCGCAGAAGATTCGCAACGGCGAGTGGCTGGGGTACAACGGCAAGCGTATCCGTAACATCGTCAACATCGGCATAGGCGGTTCGGATCTCGGCCCGGTGATGGCTTATGAGGCTTTGCGTCACTACAGCCAGCGGGACCTGACGTTGCGCTTTGTCTCCAACGTGGACGGCACTGATTTTGCCGAAGCGGTGCATGATCTCGACCCCGGGGAGACCTTGTTCATCATTTGTTCGAAGACATTCACGACGCAGGAGACGCTAACCAACGCCCATACCGCGCGTAGCTGGTGCCTGAGCAAATTGGTAGATGAAAAGGCGGTGAGCAAGCACTTCGTAGCGGTGTCGACCAACGGCGACGCGGTCTCCGCGTTTGGTATCGATACCGCGAACATGTTCGGTTTTTGGGATTGGGTCGGCGGGCGTTACTCGATGGACTCGGCGATCGGCCTTTCGACCATGCTGGCTGTCGGTCCCGAAAATTTCCGCGCGATGCTGGCCGGTTTTCACGCAATGGACCAGCACTTCCGCAGCGCACCCCTGGCACAGAATTTACCGGTTCTGATGGGGTTGCTGGCTATCTGGAACAGCAACTTTCTCGGCGCCGGGAGTATCGCGGTTCTGCCCTATGAACAATACCTCAAGCGCTTTCCCGCTTACCTGCAGCAATTGGCGATGGAGAGCAACGGCAAACACGTCACACTCGATGGCAGGCGCGTCGAATATCAAACCGGGCAGATCTACTGGGGTGAACCCGGCACCAACGGCCAGCACTCTTTTTATCAGCTCATCCACCAGGGAACGAGACTGGTGCCCTGCGATTTCATTGGTTTTGGCCAGGCCCTGAACCCGCTGGCCCACCATCATGAGCTGCTCATGTCGAACCTGTTTGCGCAAAGCGAAGCACTTGCGTTTGGCAAGACCGAAGAGGAGGTGAGGGCTGAAGGTACGCCGGACTGGCTTGTTCCGCATCGTGTGTTTGAAGGCAACCGCCCAAGCAATACGCTGTTGGCCGAACGGCTTACGCCACATACACTGGGTTCGCTGGTGGCTTTGTATGAGCACAGCGTGTTTACCCAGGGCATTCTCTGGAATATCGATTCATTCGATCAGTGGGGTGTCGAGTTGGGTAAGGTGCTGGCACAACGGATAACACCCGAGCTCGAGAGCGCAGATGAACTGCCGCTGCAACACGACAGTTCGACCAATACACTGATCCGGCGTTATCGCCGCTTCAGGAACGGAACCCGATAGGGACAGATAGGGACAGAACGATGGCCAAAGACCCCATTTGCGGTATGACAGTTGACGAAGCGACGGCACGTCATGCCGAACGCGACGGGCAGACATTTTATTTTTGCTGTGAAGGCTGCCGCAAGAAATTCCTGGCGCAAAACCCTTCAGCCACATCAGAAGACCCTGCTTGCTGCGGTGAGTCCCATGATGAAACCCAGGGTCATGCCCGCTCACATGCCTCGCATAAGGGGCAAGAGCAGGCGGCGGAAATACCTTCTTCCGGCGCCAAATTCATTTGCCCGATGTGTCCCGGGGTGACGTCCGACAAGCCGGCGGATTGCACGAAATGCGGCATGGCGTTGGAGAGAAATCCTGCATGGATTGCACCAGAGACCGGTAAAACCATCTACACCTGTCCGATGCACCCCGAAATACAGCAGGATCATCCCGGTGATTGTCCGATTTGTGGCATGGCGCTGGAGCCCTTCTGGCCGGCGCTGAAGAATTCCTCGGCCTCCAGAACCTCGGTGCGCTGCATGTGGCGGATCTCGATGGCGATGTTCTCGATCGAGCTGGCGACGACGCCAAGGGCCGCGAAGAAGGCCGCGTGCCGGTCGCGCGGGATCACCTGGGTGGAAATCGGCTCGGGCGTCAGGCCCAGCTTGTCACAGACATGCTCCTCGACCGCCGGGTCGATATTGGCAAAGGTGCCGACGGCGCCGGAAATCGCGCCGGTGGCGATTTCGGCGCGGGCGGTGCGCAGCCGCGCCAGGTTGCGGTCCATCTCGGCATAGAACCGGGCGAAGGTCAGGCCCATGGTGGTGGGTTCGGCGTGGATGCCGTGGCTGCGGCCGAT
>Ga0210065_1000430_pt1 | contig 11534 bp, 8 predicted proteins | sample Muzzi_PWB_D1_FD_185533 | JGI IMG/M metagenome (GOLD analysis project Ga0210065, IMG submission 185533) | Wetland microbial communities from San Francisco Bay, California, USA, that impact long-term carbon sequestration - Muzzi_PWB_D1 (SPAdes) | ecosystem: Environmental > Aquatic > Marine >... | reverse complement strand
TCGATACCAGACTCCGGATATGCGCGCGCACCCGACAGGCGATAAGTCACATGAGTTGGTGCCGCGAGTTCCAGTGTCGGTAGATCCGGGTCCGTCCATGTCAATTTGTTTAACTCAGCAATCATACTATCATCGACCCGATTCAACACAAGGTCGGCATCAATTACTGCGCCTTGTGAGCGCGCCCTGATTGATGCTGTCACCTTGCTGTAGTCCTGACTGCGAAAGTTGCCGGTAATCACAAGCGGCTCCAGCTTTTCAAATTCCAAAACCAATGCCTCGACGCTGCCCTCTAGAACCGGCTGCTCAATCGTACCTGTCAAACGACCGTCTGCTTGGATCTCTTGTTTAAAAAATGACTGCGCTAACTGTGAGTTGGCCCAATCCGCACTGACATCCATCTCATAAGCAAAATCCAAACTGCGCGTGTTAAAATCCGCTTCACCGCTCACTTGTATCCGCTCGGACTCTGTTGCTCCGACCGGCAATACTAGCATCTGCTCAATTGTGAGCCGGCTTCCAGCATATCTACCGGTCAACTCGGCACGCTCGACGGCAAAGGCACCGTAACTCAAGTCGTCTGCATCGAGGCTAAAATTAATATTCGGGCCCAGTTCAAAGGAAGGTGCAACCGACAAGCTTGCAGTCACCTGACCACTCGCAGCGATAAAGGACTGCTGTGCCAGATCCAGCTCAAGCTGCAGCGCTGTTGCTTGAGTCACACTCAAATCCTGCAGGCTCACATCCACAGGCTGACTTAAACTTAGCTGGCCCCATGCGGCAGCCACCTGACACGTTTCAAGCCTTAAGGTATCCAAATCACCGGACAGAGCCACTTCAGCTTCCAACGAGGTCTCACGCATATCATCAGCACCAACGATAGCCATCAGCTTAAAATAACCTGTGTATGTTTCCTGCTGCCAATTTAGATTCAAGGCCTCGAGTTCAACAGAACGTATCTGGTCATTATCAACAGCCGCCAGCCAGCGCGGATCGAGGGTGAAATGCGCTGATGTTACACTCGCACTCGCAGGCAGCCACATACTATCGTTGAACACTGCGCGGCACTCGATTGTACCACCACCTTGTTGCAGTTGCACATCCAGCGTCGCTGCTTCAGAACTGTCCTTAAGCTTCAGTTCAAATTGAGCTTCAAAATCCGGCAAGACTAAGAGTGCCGACCATGGCTTCTCTGGATCCAATGATGCCTCAACCACTATCGATTTATCGCGCTCCAGTAATTGAAGGTGCTCGACCTCCAATTGCCAATTGCTCAAACGAATTGCATGCACCTCCGCCAGGAGCCGCTGATTTAAGCCCAAGACAGTCAGTGCCTTCACGTGAATTCCCGGCAACCAAGGCTCAGCCTGTATCATTTCCGTGCGCACCATTTGCAATACCGTGACTGGATCTCCCTGCTCACTTTCGGAATCAGCTGATGCCTCGTGATCAAGCATCTCAAACTGTAACGACTCAATCGATATTTCTGAGGCCTTGGTGAGACCAACTCCGAAACGCTCCCATAAATAAAGATGCAACGATGGCACTTCTACCGCATCAGCAACAATGCTCAAGGAGTCGGTCGAATATGCCAACTCCGCCAACAACAAACGCCCCGAATCCTGACGACTCACAGCAGCTACCTCGACTCCGAACTGCCGCAACGCCATCGGTAGCGCAAGCGGCAACCACCAGATACTCGTTACAAGCACGAGAACCAACAGGATCAAACCGTATACTAACAGTCTGAACAAACTACCTATGCTTTTGCGCTTACTCACTGAACATCACATATTGTCGATAGCGCCACATTGCTCAACTTGTTTCATCGAAATTCGATCTTTATGGACATCACCGAAATTTTCTTAATCTTGATGTGAATTTACCCAACGTTACTAACCATGAAAAAGATCCTTCAATTCGTCCTCACTCTAATTATCAGCGCGGCTCCGATCCTCTCACATGCGTCCTCGTTTGAAGAAAGCTCAAAATATATCGACCTCGACGGCACTCTGGTCGGGTATTTGGATTTCGATGGTGATGGACAACAAATAGGCACCGCGCTCAACAATATTTATCAGGAACTGTTAGCCAGTACACCCGATATGCCTCCCATTCCGGTTGATTATAACCTACTGCTGGAAAACCTTGGATTTGGCTCCATACGTGCGGTCGCTTTCAGCTCCAAGGAATTGGAGCCGGGCCTACATCGAAACCGCTCCGTCGCACTGTTAAATGGTGAACCGACAGGCCTATTTGGCCTCTATGGTACAGAATCCAGCACCTTCACCGCAGCGGAAAAAGCACCTGCAGATGCGACCGGAGCGATCACCGCAACCTTTCAATTATCGGTTTTACGAGACACCATGGTTAAAGTCTTAACCCAAATCCTGGGACCAATGGGCGAGGGAATGGCGCAACAACAACTCACTCAACCAATTCCCGGCAGCGACGTCACTGTCGATGAAGCGATTCAAGCCCTTTCAGGCAAGTGGGATGCCTTCTGGTATCAAAGCTACGGTGAAAATTTCGAACAAACTTTTAAGTTTTGGGCCAGTATCGACCATGCCGGAACTCTCTTGCCACGCTTGCAGGCGCTCGCTGAAAAGCAGGGCGTAGTATTCACTGAAGATGAAAAAGGGCTCACTGCAGACTTTTCCAATCTGACGGGTGAGGACGCTCCATTTGGTCTGTATATTACAGCTCCGAAAGAAAGTGATCAATTGATCCTATACAGCCACAAAGATTGGACCGCTGAGAGTGTGGGACCACGCCTCAGCGATAGCCCTGAATTCATTAAACTTGCCGAACGCCTACCCGAAGAGGCACTCAACTTTACTTACAGCGTGGGCTCAGATATGACACCGCTTTACCAAATGCTGGAAGCGAATCCTCAAACCGCACAATACCAGAACGTCGCCAGCTCAATTATTAATTTAGTACTTGGCGATTATCTCAAACCAACCATGGGCGCCAGCATACTTAAAGAAAACGTTCTAGTCGGAGAGCAATATGCGGGCTATTCCACCAAACAAGTGATCATGATTCTACCCGTTGCGATTGGCACTGGACTGGGCGCAGCCATGGCGATCCCGGCTTTTCAAAAAGTTCGAACGACCTCACAGGAAAAAGCGATTACCAATAACTTGCGTCAAATTGCTTCCGCAGCCGATCAATACTTTTTGGAAAATGGCGTTAATGAAGTCAGCTTCGAGCAACTTGAAGGTGACTATTTTAAAAATATCACACCAGTCGCCGGCGAAAGTTATCAAGGAATGATGATCAATAGTGACATGCAGGCGATTAGCGTGACCCTGCCTTCTGGCGAAGTGATCGAGTACACATTTTAAGCACAGCCGACCAACGGCTGAGACATACCGGCAGGGCCAAGTGTCAGACACAAATAAGTCAGACAAGCAAGTTTGCTTCCGCCAGAAACAACTAAGGGCAAGTGTCCCTGTTGATGGACAAAAAATCGCAGCGACGACAACGCTTCGAACAGAGCTGTTTTTTTACTCACAGTAGCAGCATCAGCTTGCGATCACTGAATTATTCACGTACTGCATAGTCATGAAAACGTCCTACCGAGGCCGCATCGCACCAACGCCCACTGGTTTTTTACACTTGGGCCATGCGCGCACGTTTTGGATTGCGATGGAAAGAGCGCGCGAAGCTGGTGGGACATTGGTTTACCGGGAAGAAGATATCGATCCGGAACGCTGCAAATCGGAATTTGCGCGCAGCGCAATCGAAGACCTGCGTTGGTTTGGTTGCGAGTGGCAAGAAGGCCCGGATCTCGGCGGCCCCTTCGCACCCTACCGTCAAAGTGAACGCACCGCATCTTTCCTGGAAGCATGGAAAAAACTCAAGAACGCCGGCTGGATATACCCCTGCGATAAGTCACGGCGTGATGTGGCTTGGGCAACTCAAGCACCCCACGCCGAACAAGAAAACGAAGAGCCCATTTATCCCGAAAGTCTACGCCCTCCCCTCGGCACTGGCAAAAAGGCTCAAAGCCCGGGCACGACTAACTGGCGCTTCCGCGTACCGGAAGACAGGCAAATGGAATTCGTTGATCGTAATCTCGGCCCCTGCTCCTTTGCATGCCTGAAAGATTTTGGCGACTTCTTGGTCTGGCGAAAAGACGGAGTCCCCTCTTATGAGCTAGCGGTGGTGGTCGATGATGCGGCCATGCAAATCACAGAAGTCGTGAGGGGCGAAGACCTCCTGATCTCGACGGCGCGACAGTTGTTGATCTATGAAGCGCTCAAAATTACCCCACCCGCCTTTTACCACACGCCCTTGCTGTGTGATACTACGGGCCAACGCCTCGCTAAGCGCAATCGCTCTCTCAGCCTAAGAGAGCTACGAACAGCCGGTTACACGCCGGAAGCCTTACGCCAGTCAGAAGACTGGTGGTCGGGATTGGATGACATCGATGCGCGGTGAGTACAAAACGGCCTTCGCTGCAGCAACGCTAGGTCTGGCCTTGCTCTACGCGCTACCGTGGATCGAATTAAACATTTTCGCGCAAGGCGCGGCCCGAATCGCCAGCCTCTTGAGCGGATCGCCTGTATTTGAAACTCCCGAGGGTTGGTTGCTACCTGTAAACGCTCAGCCCATTTTAGTCACAACAGCCTGTAGCGGCGCCACATTTTTCGTGATCAGCTATACTTTGCTGAGTTGGCAGCTTCGCCGCCGCATGCCGTCACTCTTACTGACACTCGTAGCCAGTTTAATACCCACACTAGCCTTCACGTTAATGATCAACGGGCTGCGCATTGTTTGCCTCGCCCACGCCCATCACTGGATCATCCCTCACCTTCCTGCGAGTTACGCTGCCTTTGCCCATTTATTGGTGGGCGTAGCAGTCTTCCTACCCTCGCTTATCTGCCTCAATCTCTTGCTGGAATACAATGCAAACACCAATTACGCCACAGCCAAAACGATCAACTAAACTGGAAGAAACGCCCTTGCTACCGCCTGTTTTAACAGGTGCTGCTGCCTTCTTTTGGTTATGGGTTCTACCCCTCTGCATTCTACTTTTACTCAACTTACAGGCCTACTGGCTGATCGAAGGCAATATGGGGGAGACCGAACGGGCAAATGCCGTCCGGCTGGGCCTCTGCCTACTGGTAAATATCGGCGTCGGAATTGCACTGTATTGCTTTACTAAATACAGCAATCAATCCGGCATACAAAAAACGATTTGGGCCCTCCCTGTCATTCTAGCGCAAATCGCATACCTATGGGTCGCAACAGCAATGACGGAAAACCTACTGCCGCAAAGTGTGACCGTTTGGATTTATCCGCCACAGCGCTATTTTTATAATCAGTACGCCTTCTGTATGCTGCCTTTATTCTGGGGCATTCTTCGCGTCGCCTGCGGCAATGCTTACTTTCTATCAAATAGTATCGGCAAAAATTTACTGATCGCTATCTTGGCTCCAGTTACTCTTTTTATTGGCTTAAAGGCATTCGGAGAATTCGGGGGTTCGAACTTCGCGACCAAAATCGGACCGGTCATTGTCGCATCGGCCATCATTATTTTGGGCGTGATGATGTTTGTCGCGGTCATCCGTGGCATCATGTTGCTGTTGAGAAGGCTTAACGGCTGGAACACCCGAACCCAAATCATCGCGATACTAATACTCGCTTTCGTGCTGCCTGTCGGAGGCCTGCTGCTGAATCGTAGCATTCCCTTTCCTGTCGATTTTCAAGCCTGGGAAGTCTACGCATTAGTCATATTGAATACCGCTTTTCTGGTCGCAGCGACCATTCATAAAAACAGCGCGCCACGACTCAGCTTCTGGCTGCTCTGCGCCAGCTTCCCCTTCACACTCTATTTCTTCGTCGTATTCTTACCCTTCACACCGCTCTCTATTTTGGCAGTCATGGCACTGGGGACCGGGTTTTTGGTGATGACGCCGACACTGCTCTTTACGCTGCACGTCTATCACTTAATCAGTGCCCGTCGCCGTGCCCAGGTTCATCACACAACCAAGGGTATCCTTTTCGGTGGAGCGCTCTGTTTCCTGTGTTTACCGACATTTTTCACTGTACGCGGGCTGCTTGACAAAACAGCGCTGAATCACGCGCTCGACTATTTATACACTCCGAATTTTGAAACCGTATCGGTAGAATACCCGGGCAGCCGCATCAATCTGAAGCGTGCGCTCGCCAGTCATCGAAATTATAAAAATGGTATCTACTACCCGTTGCTATCCGATTACTATAGCTGGCTTGTATTTGATAACCTAATACTTCCGGATGATAAAATTGAGAAGTTGGAACTTACTTTTTTCGGCAGCACCGGATCTAGCGAAAATATAGACCCTGTCAGCAATAACTTGCTCTTTCGGGGCAACAGTAGCGTACGCAACCGATCCAGCATGCCACGCGCACAGCCGCCCTCACGCGAAGTTGAGATCATCGAGCAAGACCTGAAACTGAGTGCCCGCAATGACAAAGCCACTCAGGCCACACTCACACTTAAGCTGAAGAATGTCAGCGACCCAAGCACTTGGGGCGGAGCCGAATATGTGAATCAACTTGCGATCCCTCCGGGAATTCTAATCAACGGATTTCGTTTGCATATCAACGGCACTCCGGTACCGGGGCGCATTTTTGAGAAGAAGACCGCGTTGTGGGTCTACAACATGATTCGGGACTCCGAGCGACGCGATCCGGGCCTGCTGGTTTACAATAATCCTCGTGAAGTCGAACTGCGCATCTTTCCGATCAATCATGATCAACCAGCTACCGTCGAAATTGATTTCCTAATTCCTGACGATCTCGAATCGATCGCGAAACCAGAGATGCCATCCGACCCGGCTAGATTACTGCCACTCCTAGTTTCATCGCAGGCTCAAGTGGCACAAAGCGATCATTTCACCTACATCGCTCCGTTGGACACAGCCACATTACCCTCGGTGAAGCGTGAACATACTTTGCATATAATCCTGGATCGATCTCAAGACAATGGCATCACAAGCCTGACTTCAGCAGAGCTGCAAAATTTGAGCCATTACTTTCCTCAAGTCACCGATGCGACTATCACTTTAGCCAACTACAATGTCGTCAAATTCACCGCCGACCAGACCAAGCTCGCGGCTTTCCCCGGGGCCACTGAAGCAGAATTAAACAAAAGCCTACCGATTCAAGGCGGCTTTGATCTGGATCGCGCAATCAGCCATGCGATCGCACAATACACCCATAAGACACTCGACACATCAACCGAAGCACCAGCCGAGCCAATCTTTATTGTACTGGGACGAACAAAGCTAACCGCACTCCCGCCGCTGGAAAAGACTCAGATCTGGCGATCACATCTGAGTCAGCTACAGATTTACACCGCAGCGCGTGATGATTCCGAGATAAAGCCATTGAGCCCACAAAACCAAAACTCAGTGCCACTCATTCGAATCGGAAACAGTGTACGACCAGCCCACCCATTGCGCTCGCTAATCTTCCCCGCCAGTAACGCCGCGCCGGAATATTACGCACCGGACAGTCAAACTTGGCGAGCACTCCCACATGACCTGCACACAGGTAGAGACACATGGACAGAAGCGATAAATCTGTGGGTAGGTAATCACCAATACGCAGCCAATCCCGGCAATGCGGAGCTATCACTCAAAGAACTCGTCAGTCGAAGCCGCAACTCCGGAGTAATGATTCCCGCCAGCAGTTACATCGTTGTCGAGAACGAGGCTCAGTGGCGAATGCTGCAGCAAAAAGAAGGACAAAAGCTCGATCAAAACGAAGCCTTGGATTTTCTGGAAACACCGGCCCCCGCAACTTGGGTCATGTTACTTGGCCTCAGTGGCTGGCTAATCTGGCGAAAGCGCTGCGCACAGCATAACGAGACCGCCCGCTGAAAAAAGACTTCGCCCACCCCAGTATTTTTGTCTTCCCGCTACAGCCCGTTTTTTATAACTTAATCCCATGCAAGAAGAATTGGAATTATTAGATCAAATGAAAAACGACTTGATCCTCTTCCTCGCCGAAAAAGGAGTCGCTATCCTAGTCGCCTGCTTGATCATAGCGCTGGGCTTTTGGCTCGCGAAGACCGTCGCAGACCTGATCGTTAAAATTTGCGCCAAACGTCATATCGACGTCACCCTCGGTCGCTTCTTTGCAGGATTCTCAAAACTCATCATCATTGCTTTCGCGGTGATCATTGCCCTCAGTAAGCTGGAAATTGAGATCACTCCCTTCATCGCTCTGTTAGGTGCCAGTGCCTTCGGTCTGAGCTTGGCGGTTCAAGGGCCCATCTCCAACTATGGCGCTGGCATCGTACTGATTATTACACGCCCGTTTGTAGTTGGCGATACCCTCACCATCAATGACTTGTGCGGCATCGTCGATAGCGTGAATCTCGGCAATACTCAGCTCATCAACGAAGACAATGAACGCATTACCATCCCAAACCGAAATGTTTTGGGCGAAATCTTTACCAACTCCTATAACTACAAGATTGTGGAAGCGGTTGTCGGGATCGACTACGCCGCAGATCCCGAGCGGGCGATTGAATCGATCTCGTCCGCAATTAAAAAAGTTGAAGGTACCGCGCCAGACCAGGAGCCGAATGTAGGCATCGAAGATTTTGGAGATTCCTCTATCAATATTGGCTACCGTGTTTGGGTGCCCACGCAAAGCTATCACGGTAAACGCTACGAAATCAATATGGCGGTTTTTCGCGCATTACAGGATGCCAAGATCACTATCCCGTTCCCACAACGCGATGTGCATCTAATCCATTCAGACAAACCGAGTTGAAAGCTTACGCTGATTGCCTAATTCAATCCAAGGACAAGCGAAAACCCGGCAAGTAATAGGCACAATACAGAACAAAACGGTCGCATCTTATTTAAAGACCTCATCGTGATTCCGTAAGAAACCTGCCTTACAAATAAAATGGCAAGGCAGGTAAATTGCCCCCACCACCAGGAGACACCAAGCACGGCGCCCAACATTATCTCGGGCACTGCTTCCCAATTTGCCCGGTGGTTTATAAAGACTCCGGTCGCCAGCAGTATCGCCATGGCCGCAGGCAATCGCATCGGCATCGCCAGTGATTGATTAAAGGCATTTCGAAATAAAGTCGTAGCTGGCGCTAACCCTTGCACATCATCAAGCAGTTGTACCCTCGGAGCCTTAAAAAATTTAAGGGCCATATAGCCCAACACAAAGGCCGCAAATAAATGCATCCCCCCTCGGATTACTTGCAAATGAGCATACATCATCATCAGCCCGGGGATCGCCACACATAACCAAATCAGTTGAGAAAGCCAAAAGCCCAATCCAACCGCGATCGCCTGAGCGGCAGTACCGCCCACACCTACCTTAATCAGCCAAACCGTACCGGGAAAAAGCGTCAGTGATAAAATGAAACCTGCAGTTATTCCTTCAAGCATGTGGATACTCTTTCCTTGGAAAACATCCCTTCAAATACGAAAACAATAATATCCATAGACTGCTAATGACCCCCACCCACAAAGTAGCACCGACCATAGATAAGAGTCCCATATAAGCTAGAATAACGCCAGAAATATTCATCATAAATCCAACTGCAATCATTGCTGCGTTGGGGCGGTAACCAACACTCATTGCCATCGGATACAGACTGCTCGCCAACAAAGAGGCTAGCGCGGCCTGCCACGAAATAAAGATGCCACCGAAAATACTCATTACTAGAATGATAAAAGTATAACTGCGTAACCACCTCCAGACCCATGACTGCGGGGCTTCGGATTCGATTATGAAAAAAGACCACAAGCTGCGCTGCAACCAACGCACGCCCACCAGAACAAATATTCCGACTGAAAAATATAGGTAGGGACGCACCGACTGCGTCACCATTAGGGACTGCAACAACGCACTCACAAACCACAACACAATACCAACTGTCGGCAGAATATCGTAGTGCCAATGTCGCATCCTCAACCTTTGAAATACCGGCAGGACAAATAACGAAGCGCCGACTATCAAGCTTAGTACCGCACACAACAGGGCGAATAAACGAATGATACCCGCCAAACTTGTGCCACCCAGCTCATATTGCTGAAAAGCGGACAGCAGCCAGGCATTGCCCGCAAACAAAGCACATAACAGGCTGCGCCATGCCAGCGGCGAGAGACGCATCGCGCCCGCAGAATCTCTGATTTCGGTCACGTAACCGTAGCGTTGCCACTCCCGAACCAAGCTTGCTAATGAAAATCCATTCCTTGACCAGGTTAGAATAACGGACTGTTGATCCAGTCTCACCTTAACCGAAATAACTCCATCCGCGCGGTGCCCGATTCGCTCAACCAGCCAAACACATCCGGCGCATGACATGCCGGACAAACTGAGTTCAAGCCTGGGATCCGCATTAGAATTCTCCGCAGCTGCCTGTGCCGTCTCAGCCCATTCAAATTCACTACCTTCCAAAGGTTGAGACCCAATCGGCTGGCTGTTACGATCCTGCATTTGATAAAAATCGTCGAATCCTTGTTCTTGGATCAGATGATACACTTGTTCACAGCCGCTACAACAAAACCCGTTCACTCCGGATTTTTCACTGAATCCAGTGCCGCAGTGTTGACATATTTTGTGCATAGATCGGATCAGTAAATAGGATGTAAATCGTTATCAGCTAACTAGTATTAGATTGAATGCAGACAACGAACAAGGAACCTAATTAGACATATTAATGAACTAAGCAAATGAATCAGCCCTTGTATCAGATTATCTACATCAGTTCGGCAACCGAACTACTTTCGGATGATTCATTACGCGCGCTGTTGGCGGCCTCGCAATCGCGCAACGCAAAAAGAGAAGTAACAGGTCTAATGCTGTATGCCGAAGGAAACATTATACAAATCATCGAAGGCCCCCAATTTGAAGTCGAAAGCCTCTTCGCTAAAATTTCCAAGGATCCACGACATGCAGGATTGATGAAGCTCTCGCAGAAAGAAATCGAAAAACGTGAATTCCCCGAATACAAAATGGGCTTCCAGCGATACAACAAGTACCTTATTAATGAATACATCGATGGCTTTTGTGATCTGGTTGAGCGACGAAATTTAGAGGTAATCAATTTCGAGGGACTCTCACGGCACGTCTGTATTTTTCTTAAAACCTTTGCTCGCTCTACTCGCATCATTTCAGCTTAAGTTACAAGCAGGATTGAAGCGCACACATTCTTGATTTTTTACAGTCTGCCAACATTACTTGTTGTCGCATGGCTCCAGCACTTGTTTCACTTTTTCGAATATTTTGCATTTACCTGCGTCTGGGCTGCATTTCCTTCGGCGGACCAGTCGCACACCTCGGCTATTTCAAGGAAACCTTTGTCACAAAACACAAATGGCTAAACGAAAACCGCTACGCTGAACTACTGGGATTATGCCAATTCGTGCCGGGCCCATCCAGCAGTCAGTTGGGCTTCGCGATCGGTTGGCAACGTGGCGGCCTGCCTGCAGCCTGTGCCGCTTGGCTGGGATTCACCCTACCCTCAGCGCTATTAATGATCGGGTTCGCGTATGGGC